>Ga0114918_10004550_pt1 | contig 12028 bp, 12 predicted proteins | sample LantaG_FD_87015 | JGI IMG/M metagenome (GOLD analysis project Ga0114918, IMG submission 87015) | Deep subsurface microbial communities from Baltic Sea to uncover new lineages of life (NeLLi) - Landsort_02402 metaG | ecosystem: Environmental > Aquatic > Marine > Oceanic > Sediment | place... | reverse complement strand
TGTTACATCCGGAATTTTTGATGTGTGGGTTTCTATTAATGGTGGAGCATATGCAGACGCTAATTTTATTGATGGTAATGTTTATGTTCTAATTGATGCAGATGGAAATACAGATGTTAATATTTGGATCCAGGATGTTGCTGGGCATGATACAAATATTTTTACTTGGGGGTTATTAGATACCGGTGCACCGGATGTATTGACTGTAGATAATAATGGGTTGCCATGGAATACAACAGAATTTAGTGTAGTATTTGATGTAAACTATGAAATTTCTGGAGAAAATTCATCTAAATATAGAATAGATGGTGGGGCATGGATTGATTTTAATAACGGAGTAATAGTAACTTCACAAAATTCATCTGATGGTCAGGGGGGATTTGGTTATGATACATTTAGTACATCTCCACAGAAAGTAGCGCAAACATTTGTTGCTACAGATACAGATGTTAATACAATAGAATTGTTGTTAGGTAGAAATGGGGCTACTACAGGGGACATAAATATTTCTATAAATACAACACAGGATGCAAATAAACAACCAACATCAACACAATTATGTTCTGCTACATTAGATGCAGCATTATTACCTTATTGGACAGTTCCAGAGATATTTATTATTGATTGTAATACTTCATTAACTGTTGGAACAACATATGCTATAGTATTAGGAATAACTCCAATGGCAACAAATATTATATTCCCAACAGTTGGATCAGATACTTTTGGTAATTTATATCCTGATGGAAATTTTTGGTCTTATACTTCTGGAAAAATGTGGGGGTTTAATGGTCCTAGCCCTGGATTAAATGATATGTATTTTGTTTTAAGAAAGATAACAGATGATAATTATTATGTAAATATAAATACTGATGGTAATCATGTAATTGATTATAATTTTACAAATAATGCTGGGGCTTCAATAACAGGTGAAGTATATGGATTATTTGATTCGACAGGCCCAGTTAGAATTGCCGATGCTAACTTTAGTATTTGGAAAACAGATGACTTTAATGCAAGAATAGATGTAAACTTTGATTACTCTGGGAAATTCCTTGCACAGTATAGTAAAGACGGTAGCCCATTCTTAGACTTGAACACCGGAAATGATTTGAATTATTACTTATGGGTAAATGGCGATGATGGTAATTTTACTATTACTATGTGGTTCCAGGATAATGCTGGTAATGATACTAATTTAATTGGGTATGTATTATTAGATAAAACTGGTGGGCCGCATGATTTAACTGTTGATAACAATGGATTACCTTGGCACACTACTGATTTTAATGTTGTATTCGATATAAATTTCATACCAAGTGGAGAATCAAATTCACAAGTTAGAATTGATGGCGGAGCTTGGCAGGACTTTAATGTTGATCATAATGTATTGATTAATACAGATGGAAATCATACTGTTGATTATAATTTTACAGATAATACAGGTAATTCAACAACTGGAATTGTTCAAGCACTTTTCGATGCAACCGCTCCTGTGATTGGTGCAGTTTATAATGTTGGAATATGGTTCGCGTCTCCATTCTATGTTCTTATAACTGGAGTTGCTGATGTTACATCTGGAATATTTGATGTATGGGTTTCAGTAGATGGAGCCGCATATGTTGATGCAAATTATGTTGATGGAAATATTGGAATATTGATTAATGAAGATGGGAACCACGATGTAAATATATGGATACAAGATGTTGCCGGAAACGATTTGAATTTATTCTATTACGCCGCTTTAGATCAGAATGGGCCTGTTGTTACTGTTGATGGAAATGGATTACCATGGAAGAATTATGATTTTAATGTAGTATTCGATGTTAATTTCTTACCAAGTGGTGAAAAGAATTCTGTTTATAGAATGGATGGAGGCGCTTGGACAGATTTGAATCATATATTATTACAGGCAGGATGGGTTAATTCTACTTATTCTACAGATGTATTCTGGGATGGAAATTATATTTATAAATCAAATCATATTTTAGGGCAAAGTATTTTTGCTTTTAGATTTGATGGAACTAATTTAAATCCACAAGGTTCTGCTGATGGAGCACATACAGGTCAAGGTGTTTGGTCTGATGGAAATTATTCTTTCTTAGCAAATGGTGCTAGTGGTATTACTGCTTATTGGTTTGATGGTGGAACATTCAATTCTCTTGATGTAAGAGATGATGGGGGATACGCAAGAGATGTTTATGGTGATGGTAATTATATTTATTTAGCAAATGATACTAGTGGACTTTTAGCATATGATTTCAATGGTACCGATTTGAATTTATTAGATACTATAGATAATGGCGGAGAAGCTTATGAGGTTTGGTATAATAATGGATTTATCTATTTAGCAAATTCTGCTCCAGGATTATATGTTTACACATTTGATAATAATGAATTTACTTTAATAGATAGTATTAATGTTGGAGATTATGCTTATGACGTTTGGGGTGATGGTTCATATATTTATGTAGCAGCAGATAATGCTGGTATTAAAGCATATGATTTCAATGGTACTGATTTGAACTTAAAAGGAACTATTTCAATTGGTGGAAACAATGTAACTACTGTTGGTGGAGATGGAACATATGTTTATGGTGTTCTTAATACTGGAGAAACTTATGCATACAAATTTAATGGCACAACTTTCATACCTGTTGCATCTAGATCAGATACTGGTGGTGGAGGAGGAATTCACTCTGATGGAAATTATGTTTATGTTGCAAATGGTGTTGGTGGATTATATGCATATAATATGGTTCCCGATTTCAATGTATTAATCGAAACAGATGGAGATCATTCAATTGATTTCAATTTCACTGATATTGCTACTAACTTTTCCGTTGGAACTGTTTATGGATTTTTAGATAAGAATATACCAGAATATGGAACTATTGTTAATCCGGGTGAAGTATGGCAAACTTCTGATTTTAATATAACAATCTTTGATGTCAACTTCGATGTTTCTGCAAAGTTCTTAGCACAATACCAAAAGGATGGTACAGGATTCTTTGATATGCCAATTTCAGATGTAACTGACTTTAATATAATTATAAATACAGATGGTAACCACGATGTTAATATTTGGTTAATGGATCTTGCAGGAAATGATACAAATATATTCTTCTATGCTGCTTTAGATGAAACTGCTCCAGTTTTCGGTGGGCCAACAACAATAACAGCAGGAACAGGAGGAAGTGTTTCTGGATCTTATTTCAGAGGATTGATTAATGTTATTGGTGGAGCTGTTGCAGATGCTACAAGTGGATTAGACACTTCAACATGCGAATATTTAATTGATTCAACATGGACTGCAGGAACATGGAATGGTGGAGCAAGCCGATGTGAAACTTCTGATAAAGCGGCAGGATGGGATGCTAACGCAGCAACAAATAAATCTTATACATTCAATACACGAATATATGATAATGCAGGAAATCTTGGAACAGGTACAAGTGCAGCGTATATAATGGATACAAATGCTCCACAAACATCTGCAACTGCAGTATGGGCTGGTGTAGATGATAGAAATATAATATTTAGTTGTATTGACTTAAATAGTGGATGTGCAGATGTATATTACCAAATAGATACTAATGCTTGGGCTTCTGTTGCATATCCGGCAACATGGGTAACAACTGATGGATTAAGTAATGGAAAACATACAGTTAAATATTATGCTTTAGATAATGTAGATAATAATGAATGGCAAAAATATGGGGCTTTTAAAACATTAGATTTTAATACACACGGGCAACTAACAATAAATATCAAAGATGAAAATACTGGGCTTGACGTTGATAATGTTTCTGTATTAATTGGGGCAACTACATATACAGTTGATCATTTAAGAACATTTGATTTAAATGTAATTAGTAGTGGGTTCTATTCAATAATGTTTACTAAAACAGGATATGCTACAAGATATTATGATTTAGATTTGAATAATTTAAAAGATTATAATATAAGATTCTTAATGATTGGAAGCACAAGAGGAACTAATCAACAATTTAAGATGTATGATTATAACGAATTAGTAACTCTTCCAAATTCATTTACTGATTTCATTAGAATGGATTTTAATATTGGTGTTGATGGATGGAGTGCAGGAAGAAGAAAAGCAAATTCGTTAGGAGAATTTTACCAAGTAATTAGTAATACTGATTCAAATTATGATGAAAATATTTTGAAAGCTAATGGGGATACAAATAGATATGTTCCCGTTTTATTACAAATCCTTAAACCAAAAGACGAAGTAACTCTTGATGCAATCGACCAAAATTGGAGATTAGATTTTAAATCAATTTTAGTAGAGTTTGCACGAACTATTATAGACGATTATAAAACATTTGTTCTTGCTAATGTAAAATCTCCATATAAAATACAAATTGTTGATATGAATGATGTTTACTTTGAGAGGGTATATAGTTCTACAGGATTTGGAATAGATGGTAACCAAGGATTCTACCAATTACAACCATATTTAGTAAGTTCTGATGATGGAGAAGTAATTAAATTTATTACAAAAACTCCTGCTGGATTAGAAATTCCTAATGTAACAATAAATATTTTTAAGAATACTGGTGCTGGCCGAATATTATTTGGATCTTTAATTACTGATTATTCTGGTGTTGCAACTATTGCATTAGTAGCAAGTGAAGAATATGAATTTGATATTTATTATAATGGGCAAAAAGTTTCTGCCGATGATTTTACAATACAAATTTCTTCTACAACATATTATATTACAATAAATACATTAGATTATATTTCAGATATACCTATTATTAATGTTGCTTCTGTAACATTTAATCCTGGTATTGAATATTTACAAGATAGTATTACAAGTATTAAACAAACTATTGATGCTAAACAAGCTGCTTGGGTTGATATAAATGTTTACCAGTTTTTATTTGATAATAATAATACTGGAGAATATGAAGTAATAAGTGCTACTACATATTGTAATACTACATGTGATAATACATTCTTATTAACAAACCCAGATATAAATAGATATAGAGCAATATATGTAAATGTAAAAGTAAAAACAGATAATAATTCAGTTATACAACAATTCGATAAAAGATATATAACATCTGAATATGCTGAATCTACTGGTGGAATGGATTTATTCGGATTATTTATTAACGCAAAATCTGACTTTGGATGTGAACCAACATGGGAATCATTCTGTCCTTTAACAATTATAATTTCAATATTAATTGCAATCATGGCAGTTGGTGGGTTAATGTTTAAATTTGGAATTAATAATCCAATGGGAATGAGTATAATTGCGGGTGCAATATTAGTATTCGCTACAGCAGTTGGATGGTTCCATATTGTAGGATTGATTGTAATAGGATTATTATTAATTGCAGGGCAAGCTGGTAAAGAGGTGACTCATTAATGGATGCGCAAGGAATGGCTATGATGTTAGCATTTATACTGATTTTCATTAATGGAATGTTTTTATTTGCGTCAACAATGCCATCAACTATGAACAGTACTAATACATTAGATTTTGGTTTAGATACAGATCAATTATCTGATATAAATAGTTATTTAGGGGGATATGTTGATGATGCAAATAATTTAACTGGACCAGATGTTACTATTGCAGATAGTTCGGCTGCAGCAACACAAGATAAAGCATTTATGACATTATTCTTAGATTATTTAACCGGAGTTGCATCAGGGGTAGGATATACATTTTCATTGATTGGAATGTTATTCAAAATAATTGGAGGAATATTCTTTGGGTACTTAGTGTGGATTGATATAGTACTTAACCCAGCTTGGTGGCCAGGAATGTTTTATATTAATTTATTATTCAAAGCAGCTATTACATTTATACAATTTTTTGGAATATTTTACTTTGTTAAAGATTTATTCGCAATTGGAACAGGGAGTCGTGGTTAATATGGCAAATTTTTATGATATGGTAAATAGTGGAATAACAAATATATTTTCTGGGAGTGAAATATTATTTGCTCTTGTTGCATTAATGTTTTTTGCTGGACTAGCATATTATTTTAGATTAAATTCAACACTTTCGTTAGGGTTTGCTATTATTTTGGTATGGGCTATAAATGGATTAAACCCAGTTCCAAATGAGCAATTAATATTATTATTAACTATTATGGTTATTGGATTGGGAATTAAATTAGCATTTGGATTCAAAAACGCATTGGAAAGGTAAACACTATGTCTAGAACAGATTTTAAAGAAATAGAACTGAAGAGGTTCGCCGAAATTGTAATGACTAGCAATAACCGAAAGGAAATGGTTCAAAGATTGAATGGGCTTAGAACTGGGCTTGTAAATAAGCATGGTAAAAAGAAACGCCTTGATATATGGGGCCTTTTAATACGGGAATATAGATAGGATATACAGTAACATTTATAAATAAAGATAACCTATTATATTTCATGAAGAAAGATAAATTAGTAAGTATTCCAAAAGAAATCGATATATTGGTTAATGATTATAATGAAAAAGCCAAAATATTGAATAATGGAGATGTTATACTTAAAGATAGAAAAATTATGGGTAAATTTAATGATAAGAATGATGCAATGATTTATATGTTACGTTTAGGGTGGTATTATGGTAAATAGTTGGTTTGGAACAAATATTGTTGGGCGAACTAAGCAACAAGTCGCAGAAGGAATGACTTTAAAAGAATATGCTGATGAAAATTCAGGTGGAAACGTAGTTCCAATACGAAGACCAAATACATATAATACAAGTAAAAGAGTTGTTATGTATGGTCCTGCTGGGGAAATTGGAGAAATATATTCGGATGGAAAAATGTATATTATACTTGCTGATGGACGTTATAAAACTAGGACATTTCCTAGCCGGCCAACGGGCATCAAAGCAATGATAGCACGAGGGTGGGTTAAAAAATGAGTAGAGATAAAATGAGTGATGCTTTAGCAGCATTTTGGGGAAGTGGATCCCAAACACAAATTCCGCAAGCAGAAGTAGATAATACTCCGGAAGATATAATTGAACAAACAGAATTCAGAGGGCAACCAGGAGTTATCAGAGATTCTATAGAAATGCAAGAATCTAATGAAGATAGTGGAATGACTATTAAAGAAAGAATTGAAAAAGCAATGAAAGAAAGAAGACAAACAGTTTATACCCCAACTACACCTACACAACCTCAAGCTCCTCAGCAAGAAATTAGACAAATGCAACGAGAAATGCCACAACCACAAGCTCCTCCACAAAAAAGTTCTGGTAGTTTTTTTGGTATGGCGTTTGATGATAATATTAAACAACAATTCGCAAAAGAAAGAGGATTTGATCAAATGGGGCTTGGAATGAATTTAGATTCAGGATCTCCAATGATGGCTCCTCAAAGAGCTCCAAGTAAACTTGATAATCAATTCATGGCTGGTATGGGTTATGGGCAAGGTATGCCTATGGGTGGATTTGGAATGGGTATGCAACAAAGACAACCGCAATTTGACCCAAGGCTTAAACGTAGAGCAGATGCCACTTTAATTGATTATGAAAGAAATCTTGTATTAGATAGACAGGCTAAAGCTTCTAGAATTGGGGCATTCAATATGCAGGCAAGAGATGTTAGTCGTGGAAGAAGAGCTATTGAAGCTTCTCAACGAAAAGCAACTAATATTAGAGCACTTGATTCAGGATTACCAGTTTATGAAAGTATTTTAGACCCTATTTTCGGAGGAAAACAAAAGAAAAAAGTACCAAAATATGTAGAAACATATGATGAAAAGGGTAATGTTACTGGTAAAAAATTTGCTGGGCTAGTAGATGAAGTTGTTTCAACTCCTGGAGCATTTGGATGGGGAATTCAAGGTGCTAAAAATATAGGAAAAGCGGGGGCAAATATCTTTGACTTTGGAAAACAAAAATTTAAAGAATATGAAATAAAAGATAATACAGCAAAAGTATTAAAGAAAGGGGCAAAAAATATTAGAGAAGCTTCTACTGATGCATATAGAACATTCACTGATACTGATTATAGAATCGGTAAAGAAAAAGGTGATCCTGACTGGTATAAATCAGATGGGGTAAATATTTATGAAACAGATGAACAGGCAAAGTATGATCCATTTGGGTATACAGAAGTAAAACCGTTTGAACCATTTGTTCCTCCAAAAAATGAAACAGTTATTGATGTAGACTTTATAGATAAAAATAATAGAGAAAAAAAAAGTAAAAAAGAAGATTATGGGGATTTAAGAGATTTAAAACCATACCCAGCATTCAAAGAACGAGTATTTGATGAAATAATGAATTCAGATAAAGATGAAATAAAATTTGAAGAAGACGTGATATAAAATGACAGAATCATTAAACCTAACAGAAATAATTGAATTTAAAAAAACATTGAAACAATTATATCCTTCTGCGGTTAAAAATATTGGAGGAAAAGATGTTATTTATTTAGAACGTGCTCCAGGAACAGACGTTGCAATTTATTCAGATGGAACAGCAGTTTATAGTGATTCTTATACTTCTACAAAACCAAGATTACGAAGAGGGGGAGATGTTAGTAAAGCTTTTTATATAGCATATGATGAAGGGTATAGACCAATTTATGATCCACAGGGGACATGGGTTTCTAATAGAATGGCAACTAAAAAAGCTGAAAAACAAAGAGAAATGGAAATGACTTCTGTTTTTGAACCTGTTCAAGAAATAAAAAGAAGACCAACTCCTAGAAGACAATCCCAAGAAGAAAATGCATTAGATATAAGTGTTCCTACTCCACAAGTAATGAGAAGAATGGAGCCACAATATAATTTAAATACTCAACAAAATGATCCAAATTATTTCGATAAAGTTTTATTGAGTGAAATTAATAAACAACCAAGACGAGGAGTAATGCAACCATATTGGGAAACTCCTGCATCTGCATTCGGTATATATAGTAAAGATGCTAGAGCTGCTGGTGGATTAGAAAATTTTATTTTTTCAAGACAAGCCACAAAAACAGCGGCGCAAAGAAAAGCAGAAATTGATAGACAAGAAAAAGCAAGAAAAAAACAAGAAGCTGAAATGAAAAAACAATTAAAAAAACAACAACAAGCACAAGAACAAATGATTTTACAGTTATCAGGGGGGCAAATGTTATGACACCAAGTAAAAAAGAATTACAAAAACTTGCAACAAGTAAATGGATAGATGAATTAAGTGAAGAAGAAATTATGGTCCTCAAAAAATCGCATGCATTAGATAAACGTTTAGCAAATAAATTACCCGTATTGGTGTGATACCAATGAAAGAATATTATGATAATGATTCAGTACGCAGAACGCGTATTAAGGAAATCATTCGCCCAGTTATTGATAGTATCAGTAAACGGGTAGTTATTGATTCTCCTGCGGAAGAACGTTCTTACACATTGTTAGAACTTTTGCCGAGAAATTTCATTATAGTTGAAAAAAAGAAGGTTGTTAGAAGTGTTACTTAGAATATACGAAAATGATTTAGAAAAACTTTACAGAATTAAAATACAGAAAGGAAAATCAGCAAACATAGCCCGCTATGAAGTAGAACAAATGCGAAAATTGATTAAGACTCATGGAAAAAATACTCGCGGGAGAATGTTTAAATATGGGAAAGACGCTTATTTGGATTTTGATGAGGATGGTATTCCAAATTTTGCAGATTGTCGCCCATTAAATTTTAATTTTCAAGATGATAAATATTTCTTCGATCATAATGATATTTCAGCTGCGCAAAAAGGAACATATACAAAAGTTACAAAATATATGACAGTTGATGAATTTATGGCTCTTGCAAAAGAAACATCTCCATATGGGCTTGATGATAATTCGAGTGTTGAAGATTATTGGAAAAATGTTATTGATGAACCTAAAACAGATAAATATGCTATTGCATTTAAAAAAATTAAAAAGAAAGATCAGAGATTTCCAACTCCATTTTTAATTAAACGTGGGGATAGATTTGTTGAACATAGTGGAAGACATAGAGCAGTTGCATTTTCAAAGGCGTTTGGGAAAAAGAAAAAAATTCCAGTTTATATAGTTGAAGAGAAGAAACAATATTAATATAAACCTTTCCTCTTATAATATATATACTGATTTCTATGAATATCAAAGACTATTTATTATTACTATTAGTAGCGGTTGTTCCTTTTATTGTATATGCATTCAATCCTAACTTAGTTGGCGCGGATAGCTATTTTTATATTAATTACATTTGTGGGTTAGGCCCACCAACAGATTATACATTTATGTTTTTATCTGTTATTAATTTTTTCCCATGCAATTTTTTATTTATTAAGGCGGCTATGTGTTTGTTATGGTTTGGCTGCTTAGTTTTTATGGCAAAAACGGGGGAATTATATGATAAAGAAAATGGTATTCTTACAGCATTGATTATGGCCGGTATGACTCTTTTTGTTCTTTCGTTCTTTAATTTTGAAAATGATTTGGTTGGGTATTTTTTATTTTTTGCGTCATTCTATTATTTAATAAAATATGATAAAGAAAAAGCGAAGATTGATTTAGGTATTAGTATTGTATTGATTGGATTGGCCGGCCTTTTTTGGAATGGGGCTATTTATTGGTTGATGATTTATCCATTATTTTGGGTTGGGTTCTTACCATTATTTATCGGGTTATTGATTTATAATAGTAACTATACTACATTTTTATTCTTTTTGAATGCTGATAGGAGTATTGCTGAGCATACATCTATCATATCGGTAATATATTGGGGTATGACCGTGCTTTTTTTGTATGGAATTAAAAAAACAGATAGAAAAATAGCTATTGCTTTCCTTATTTTATGTATCCCAGCTTTATTTGTGGTTAAACTGTTCGTTCTCTGTATCCCATTCATTGTTTTAATATCATTTAATGCATTGAATAGGCTTAAAATTGATAAGAAGCAATTATTTTATATCTTAGTAATGTTTGCAATAGTAGGGGGCGGCTTTTTCGCAACTAAAACATTTGAAACTTTCCCAACAACAGCAGATGTTGAAGTTATAAAAATGGCTATTGACTATAATGTGTATACACAAAATGCTTTTGGAGTTGGGTATGCAGTAGTTCATTATGGTGGAATTCCATCATCGGCCGGGTCGACAAATCATAATGATTATTTATGTTCAGGATATGTAATTGAACATACATTTTTAAATGATTGTAATTGCCCAATTTTATTATCTGGAAGCTCAATTATGCTCGAAAACTGTTAAAAATGGCTATTTTTGCCCTATTTTTACAATAAAGCTTATATATAAGTATTTTGTATTCTTCTTTAAATGAATCCAAAGGAGGTCTACTTAATGGATAATAAAGGTCAGTCAGCAATCGCTGGTGTAGCAATCGCAACACTTGTATTTTTGATTGTTTTGACAGTTTACGGTCAAGTTACAGCTTCTCTAAACACAGCAGTGTTTTCAGCAGGTGTAGTTAACTTAATCAACCTAATCCCTCTTGTACTTGTTGGTGCAGCTATAATCGGAATCATAGTTGTTGCTTTCAGACTTTCAGCATAATTGCTGTAGTTAATAGTACTGGAAATTAGAGTAGGCTTGCACAAAGCCCAACAAAAAAAAATATATTATTGTAAAAGTGATATAAAATTCAACGGAGGTTTTGTGATGGATAATAGAGGTCAATCTGCAATCGCAGGAGTAGCAATCGCAACATTAGTATTCTTAATCGTACTAACTGTTTACGGACAAGTTCAATCAAGTTTGAACACAGCTGTATTCTCTGCTGGTGTAGTTAATTTAATCAACCTGATCCCATTAGTGCTTGTAGGAGCTGCTATAATTGGAATCATCGTTGTAGCATTCAGACTTTCAGCTTAATTACCAATAGGTAGTTATTTTGATATTGAATGTTGGCTTGAACAAGGCCGCTTTTTATTTTTTCGATCATATCATTTATATATAACTAATTCCTAACTTATCTATGGATTTTAAATATTTAGCATTACTTTTTGTTTTAATACTTTCTGTTAGTTTTACTTTTGCTGCTCCTCCAGTTATTACTGG
>Ga0114918_10004548_pt1 | contig 12036 bp, 5 predicted proteins | sample LantaG_FD_87015 | JGI IMG/M metagenome (GOLD analysis project Ga0114918, IMG submission 87015) | Deep subsurface microbial communities from Baltic Sea to uncover new lineages of life (NeLLi) - Landsort_02402 metaG | ecosystem: Environmental > Aquatic > Marine > Oceanic > Sediment | place: Baltic... | reverse complement strand
TACACAATTCCGGGCACCCCGCCAGTTCCTACAAGCGCTGAAAGTCTAGGCGTCGCGTCAGGCCATTATTATTACAGCGGAGATAGCGCTCAAACTTCAGCGGTTTCGAATGCGCCGGGAACAGATGGCACCAACTGGACTCAAGATTTATTTTTCGAACCTTCTTACGGATCTTCGGTGTCTTATGAGAACAAAGCGTATAATGTAGCTTATGGGGATGGGTATTACAACCTTCTCGCTAAAAGTGAGAACGCACTTTCAGTAAAACTCAACGTGAGTTACAACAAAAGGAGCGACAAAGAATCTAAAGCTTTAATCCATCTTTTTGAAGACTCTTTCAATAAAGGAGAAAAAGACACTGGGGCTTATACTGGTATTTATTATACGCCTTTTGAGCCGTACAACAAAAGCGGAGAGTTTTATATTGAGTCTTTTTCTCGTGCTTTTGATTACCCAGACGTCAATTCTATTAACACAGTATTATCTCAAGAAAACGCATCAACCATGGACTGGCAGGGATACTACATTCCTTTTCAGCAAACCCGAGGTTATTTTGCTGAAGGAAATTCTTATTCGACACATGATATTACTTATTTAAGCGGAACTATTCCCGGGGGTCAGGCAAACGATCGTTTTAAAATTCATCAATCGGGATGGTATTATTACACTGGGGCCACCGAAACAGTTGCAGATACCACTAATTCTCCAACGGGGGATACTTCGTTATGGACTAAAGATAGGTTTTATTTTTCTTTAAACCAAGGGGTATCCGTTCCGGAGTCTCCTCGTTACATTAAACAAACATCGCAAAACGATTACTCAATAAGAACACAAGACGGTTTAAACAAATCGATATTAAATATTCAGTTTGAACTGGAAGGGAGGGACGATAAAGAGGCCAAAGCTGTAGTTCACTTTCTCGAAACCCACAAAGGGCATCACATGTTTGAATTTACACCTCCGGCCCCTTATGATATAACAGGGAAAGCTTTCGTTTGCCCACAGTGGGAACATAAAATAAATTATAAAAACAACAATACGGTGAGTGTAAATTTAATAGAAACCCCACTCAACACGCTTGGGAAAAATGTAGCTTTCAGTAGTTTGGTTACCGTCGACCCTTATTTTGTGGCGGATTTTAGTTAATTATGTCAGTGCCGTCTACAGTTACGAATAGAGCAGAAGGTAATGAGTTTATTGCCAACACTGGGATGTTGTTGTCGGGTTTTACCGGCTTCACAATTAGAACTGGATTTTATTTAACAAACAGTGGAAATTATCCTATTTCTACTTCCATGACAAGACAGGATACTTTTGTTGATACTTATGATTTTCCCTCTGGACTAGAGACCCCTATAAAAATATTAGCGGGAGAAAGTAAATTTATTCCTTTTGATTTTACTGCTACTGTAAATTCTGTCAGTGGACCTGTTGACCAAGCGACTTCCACTGGACCTGATCATAACGGTTTGTTTGTTAGTCAATTGACACTCAATACTGTTTCGGAGTATGACGGGCAGACTGATCCAGAAGGGTCTATAGAGATAAATATTACAGGTCAAGTGACGGGGGGGCCTGTGATATCTCAGGAATTACCGTCTAAGCCGTCAGGGTTTTTAGCTAAAAGCTCTTATGGTACAAATGGAAAACCTCACACCGAATTGCAGTGGCAACACCCTTCCAGCGGTTATTATTTAAGTCGTTATAAAATAGATAGCGCCACTAATATAGATACGGACACCAGCTCTGCGACAGGAACTTGGAGTACGGTGGGTTATTTTAATATTAAATATGAGGATATTTCGGTGCCTTCGAACCAAAATGGGGGCGGATACTGGACCGCAACAACTCTCCATGTCAGAAAGTATGCCACCCCTACTGGTATAGCCCAGCTTTATCAAAGAGAGGAAGGTGTTCTTCCAAACCTCGAAACTTCCTATGGCCAAACAGGGGTAACGAGATCATTTGGAAGCGATTATTATTATCGCATTCAATCTCAGTTCATAAGCCAAGTTCCGGGAATACAGCCGGGAAGTAATGAGAGCCCATGGGTATACGCTTACCCAGTAACTGATTTTACTCAGGACGTCCCTGCTGATGTAGGTGCGGGTTTGGAGAGCGGAAATACCACCTTACCTTCTTCGAGCTCCAGTAATATAAAAATTGAGGCGCAGGACCCTCAATCTTTAGATATATATTTAGGAAATGGTACAGAAAATATTAATCTAAGCGGTGCCATGGAGGACGCTTTTACAACTTTAGGCGTCGATATAAATTATATGACAACGGGTCATAGCAATTTTACTTATAGTGGTATAAAGTGGATAGTACCGCAAGGAGCTGTCGTAGGTTCTTCTGACTCAACTAAGGCTGCTATCGATACTGGTAAACGATTAATGAATAGCGCGGCCACCGACTTATCGCCAGCCCAGCTTGCGAAAGAATTAACTGGAGTATTGATTCTAGAAGAAAATTCTATGGTAATGGGAATGGGGGGTAAAGGAGGGGACGGCGGCCATGTAAGTATAGAACAATTTAATGTTAACCCGACAATCCCAGAAGATTCCCAAAGGTTGGAAATCGGTCCAATAACTGACTCTACAGCAGGTTCAGATGGAAGTGCGGCCATTAGGATCTCTGACGCTAATATTGATAATTTCACTATCACTAAAGCCCAAAACGCTCTTATCGCAGGAGGAGGGGGTGGCGGAGGCGCAGGGGATCCTTTTATTCAACCTAAGATAAAAAATTTAAAAACAAACAAGCTTACCCAAATAGCTTTTAATGGTATTATACCTAATCTTGAGGGAGGGGGTAACAAAGGGGTGACGAACACGGGAACCATGTTTAGAAAAGGGAAATTAAGCAGAGGATTGCATAAAAACCCTGACACCTCCAAAGAAACCATTCAAATAGAAGTTGTGGGAGCTAAGATGCTTGGAGCAAATGTACCGGGAAACGGGATGCCTATTTGGTATCCTGTTGAATTTTCTATTGGAGATATCATCGGATCACATGATGGGGGGGTAGGGGGAGGGGGACAAGGATTCGGTCTTTCTTATCCCGGCACATTTTTAAGAACTGGAGAAGTTTCTATAAACAGTCTCTTGAGGGATTCTGCTGCAAAAGTGGGTCTTGGAAGCGATAGTGCTATCAAGAAATCAGCGGGTGCAACTGGCGGTGGGATTGGTTTGGACGGAGGAAATGGAATTAGTATTGATTTTGATGATTTTTTTCAACCTGACGCTGACGTAGACGCAGACCAAACTCTTGCGACAGCGGGCGGTAAAGCGGGGAGAGCTCTAGATGCTACCGGAAATAGCAATTACACACGCGCAAATTTTAGAAGCAAACTGTTAACTGTTGGATTAACATCCAGTCCATCATTGGCCATAAGTTCTTTTGATGAGGTGGGAGGTTTTGTTGCCCATTTCGATGCATCTCAAAATGTATATGAAGATGCCGCTGGTACTGACGATGCTGAAGATGGTGATGCGGTAAAAAGGTGGAATTCAGTTAATGATCCTACTAAAATTTATATGGTACAGTACGATGCCAGCAGCGCAGCTAGTTCGGCTCCAACTTATCAAAAAAACAATACAGCTCATCCAGCCGGATATTTTTCAAATAAAACTTGCGTTCATTTTGACACCAACCTTGGGCAGCATAATTCGTTGGACGTCACCGCTGTGGATAAACGGCTTAAGATAAAAGGCGTAACAGGGGCCGGAAAGTTAGAAAGCGCAATGGATGGGTTCGATATATTTTATTATTTAGTTCCTATGAGTTATGTTGATTATAATTGGTATTATAACAGCGGTCAGTTTATTTGGAGTCGTGTGCCGTGGGCATGGAGCAGCAGCGCCAATGAGGGGACGTGGAGTTATTCAACCCAATCTCAATTTTTTACAAAGGCGGGTTCAGCACTTGATAATACGGGGGTAGGGTACGGTAATACCATTGAAGCCTATCAAGAAGCATTTAAATACCCTGATAACCGTGCGTATATATGGAATGTATCAAACGAAAAAGTTGGTTCGCTTTTTTTAGGAAATATACACAGGGATGGTTTAAATATATCTACCAAATATTTCAGTGTAGCCGATCAACTCTATAGTTTTATAGATGAACCAATATTGGGTGGCCCAAGTAACGAAGCCACCACCATTGGAAACATGCCTCTTTATATAGAAACTTCCCATCAATGGAAGGGTGGAATTGGCCAAATACTAATTTACAATAGAAAGCTTAAGCGCGAAGAAAGGGAGGCTGTCACAAACTTATTGAACAATAAGGAGTTAAAAATTCAAACGATAATTCCCTCACAAATTCCCGATTACACTGATACACAGAAAAAGTATTTAGACAAAAATAGGGAAAAGTTTCGCAATAAACTTTCTGATGGTAATGGATTTGGGGGTTTTATTGTTTTCGATAGTTAAGAGTTATGGCAACACAATTACACAACGCGTCGCTGCTTGACCTTGAGCCTGACACAATTATAGAGTTGTTTGAAATAGACTTGGGCGAACAGGATGGGTTTTACAGGTTTCATCCGGGGAAAAATGGAATAAAGAACATTGTCCTTAAGGCGCAAACTTATTATTCGTTACCTATTGAAGCCACGGGCTATGAAGTAAGAGGGGACGGACAACTTCCCCGCCCACAACTCACCATAGCTAACCCTCAAGGTGTTTTTTCGGATATAATTAAAAAAAGGGGAGATTTGGTGGGAAGAAACATCATTCGTAAGCGAATATATTTAAAATTTTTGGACAACGAAAATTTCCCCAACAACATTAACCCTTTTGGGGTTCCAGACCCAGAGTCGCGTTTTGATGACGACATTTACAAGGTTAACAAAAAAATCACAGAAAATAAATATGTGATTGAGTTTGAACTTGTTTCTCCTTTAGAGTTGGAGGATGTAAAGGTACCTGCCCGCGTTATGATTGCAGGGTATTGTCCATGGAAATACAGAGGAGACGGGTGTCTGTATGGGCAACGTTCAGATCACAGCCAGACATTACCCAACAAGGGGGCCGTAGCGGGCAACACTGAGTACTTTTTTCAAGATTATAGATCTCACGGAGACTGGGGCAATAACTACGCGACGGGTTATACCGAAATGACTCAACAGCAAACAATGGGCCTTTTAGGGCTTCCTGTTGCAGACGAGAAAAACAAATTATTTAGTTCTTCAAGCGGATATAATTTAAATTTAAATTGGTGCGGCGATTTTAATAAAATCTCCACCAGCGTGACCGTTAACAACGGAAGTGGCTACACCAGCGGGATTCAGTCATTAACTATTGCAGCGGGGGGAACCGGTTACAGCGCAGGCACTTTAACTGCAGTAGCTACTAAAAACGGCGGATCTAGTTTTGCCGGAACTTATACGGTCAGCGGAGGGGTGATCAATGCGGTTAGCATTGGTACCGCTGGAAGTGATTATTTGAAAGGGGAAGTCACTGACATAAACTATTCACGTTCTAACCCAACCATAGAAATTAGTGACGCGGGTAATGGCGACGCTTCAATTACATGTTCTTTGACGGAAAGCATAGTGGTTGATCCCATAAGCGTTACCATTCTGACCAATAGGACATTAGTTTTTGCGAATGGTGGAACATTTAAGTTAGATCGCGTAGCCCCATCTATTACCACAAGAGGGGGCACTCAAGCCGCGGGAACTTACGATACGTTTGCTGGGACTGGGTTCAAAATAGAAGGCTTGGACGCAAACGTTTTACCTAATACTGCGTTTACCTTTAGCAATGGAAGCGTTTTTACCACTAGCAGCGGTTCTTCTCAAGGGGTGCCAGCTTTGTCAGGTACCCTTAGTGGTTCATCGGTAATTGTTGGGTCTACAGCAGGCGTAACTACTTTGTATGGCCAACTCACCGGAACATTAGTGGATGATGAAGCGGCCACATTAAAATACGTAGTCGGAGATGTGGTTCGTTTAAGATCCCGTTTTTTTAATTTAGCTAAAGACGACGTGACCAACACAGAGCAAGATATGACAGATAGTCCTGATGACTTTTTTGTATGTATTAAAACGGCCACTACCTCTACCGATCCTCGAATAGCTTTAGATTCGTGGAGAAAAGATCAATGTGCTAAAAATCTTGAGGCTTGTCGGTGTCGCTATGCGTTATACGGGAAATACCACAACGGGCTTCCTTTCGGGGGGTTCCCGTCCATAGAGGCTTATCGCTTTGCGCGTTAATTTTTTAAAAAATATTAAAAAAGTAGCAGATGCTTGCACTTTTGAAGTGTGCGGGTTTATTTGCGAAAACAAGCTTTTCTTTATTAAAAATGGAGCTCAAGACGTTAAATCGACGTTTTTGATTCCTCCTCGTTATTATTTCGATAAAATAGAAAATATTTCCTGCGTTTTTCATTCGCACCCCAAAGGGGGAGCTACCTTAAGTGACGCTGACCTCTGTTCCGCCCAAGAAGCTGCCATTCCTAATATGGTATATTCAGTGGAAAATAGAGAGTTTTGTTTTTATGACCCAAAAGTTAAGAAGTCCATTTATTTTTCTTTATAAAGGTGTATAATATACTATCATGACTGAAGTTTTTCTAGAGGGAAGGTTGGGCCAAGTATTGGGTCGGCGCTTTTCTTTCAAAACCAAAACGTTAAAAGAGACATTAAATGCGATTGAGGCAAATACCAGTCGATTAAGAAGCTATTTTTTAAACTCAAAAAAACGAGCTTTTGCGATTTTTGTGGACAACAGGGAGGTTTCGGTAGATTCTCATTTAATTTGTAACGTTAAAAACAAAAAAGTAAGAATTATTCCTATTTTATTTGGAGCTGTGGCGGCTACTTCTGCAGCTATTGTCGCGGCAATTGGAATAAAAACTGGAGTGAAGGTGGCCGTCTTTATAGTAGGGGCGGTGTTGGCGGCCGCTTTATCGTTTGGTATAAGTTTGTTGATTTCAAAAATGATGGAACCTGACGACCCTGAGATAGTTACCACAAGTTCCTTTATTTTTGGGCAAGCGGAAAATGTCGCGAAACAGGGCTTGCCGGTTCCCGTGGGCTACGGAAGATTTATAGTAGGAAGTAGGACGGTATCTGTTAATAGTTTTGCTGTTGATAAATATATATTTGATAGTGCGCTATACAGTACATTTACCGCAGATTTTGGAGATGTGACTACACAAACACATGCTAACACACGCCCAAACGATGGATTATTGCTCACGGACCCTACAACACCTTAAGGTAAGACGAAACTGTGGGTTTAAAGACTATACAGAATGTTAATGCGCTCGATATAATTTATCGCCCTAAAGTGTGGGCGGAAAATTACCGTGAACTGGTCTCTCAAAACCCTGACTTTGGTGCTCTCGCGTCTTCTTATGATTTTGCGAGCTACGTTTCAATTTATGACAAACTTCAGTACCGTGATATATGTCAAGGGGTTCATTACGCTCAGGAAGGGGGTAGGTTGGAGTCCGTCGGGGTATATAAAACCATTGATGCAATTTGCGAGGGAGAGGTGGAGGGGTTGTGTGATCAAGATGGATCATTGATAGATTTAAGCAACACAAACCCTAAATCTAATGAAAATGGGTTTCGTGGAATATTACTGAACGACGTTCCGGTGAAAAACACCAACTCTAACACTTTGAACTATGCAAGAGTTTTTGCTGATTTCAAACCGGGAACGGCTAATCAAAAAGGGCTCTACTCTGGATTCAAAAACCCTTCTCTTAATTTTAATAACGCATCCCAAACGTTAAATATTTCGACTAATTTGTCTGGGGTGGGAATAATGGGTCAAGTGGCTGCTAGCAACCTGCAAGTTAAACCATTAACCAAAATTATTGACACGGGAAGTACTACCGACTCAAACACTGTAATCTGGAATACTAAACAAAAGGCTTACCTTGGCAATTTTGCCTACCCCATAACAGACTCTATCACATGGGACAGGTTAATCGCATTAAAACAAGGCCATCAGATCGTTGTTGTTAATCATGTCATCCATAATAACGAAGTGGTTGCAGCTCAAGTGAACATGCAAGCCGTTATCAGCACCGGCCACGAGGAGGAACAGAAGACATTGCCCACCGGAGTTAATTTTGTCATCGAAATGGGTTATGAAAACGACGATATTCCTATTCCTGCTGCCATAAGAGGGGGAGGGGGCTCAAAAGGTATGATATTTTGTGCTATTGAGGGGATAGCCACCAGCCCTTATGAAAGAACTTATCATATACCTTTGCCTCCTTCGGTCAATAAACGAAATCGCATAATTACTATTTGGCGTTTGGATGGAGAAATCCCGCTTCAAAATGGCCCCGCCATAAACAAGCAGTTGTCATGCAATTCTATCACAGAAATAGTTAATTGCGGCCTCACTTATCCTCATACCGCTACATGTGGAATGATATTTGATGCTCGTTCTTTTTCTCAACCCCCGCGGCGCACTTTCGATTTAAAAATGGCCAAGATTGTCGTTCCATCCAACTATAACCCCGTTTCAAGAGGTTATACAGGAAATTGGGACGGTCAGTTTAGTGTGGATAAGCAATGGACATCTAACCCTGCATGGATTTTTTATGATTTAGCTATTAATAAAAGATATGGAGTCGGGAAATATGGTTTTCGGGATTCTTATGTTGACAAATGGAACTTATATACTATAGGAAAGTATTGTGATGAGCTGGTTCCCACTGGATATTCCGGGCTGTTTGCGTTAAAGGACTTTACCATTAATTCTGGAGGGGTGAAGGTAACAATCGATGCGTCTGGGTCTAATTTAACGGGGCCAGATTGGATCACTCAATTTCCTAGCGGCTCAAAAGTATGTTTGTTTAATTTAAAGGATAGCGCTGGAACTGATGTGGATCAGGCTTATGAACGCATTGTATATAAGCCGGAATATTCTTCAACTAATAGTAATTTCACTTTTACGTTGTTGGCTCGTATAAATAGCAATCAAATTTTTAGTACTTACCCTTATCTAAAACAGGCGTATTATAGTCTGGCTGCAGGGGGGACCAACGCCCTTACTCCAGAGCAGTGGATTTTGAATGAGTTTTTAAACAATACGGCTAACAATTCAGATTTCTATCAAACCATGCTAGCTGGAGAGCCGCTGACCCCTGAAGTAGTGAGCGGTCAGTGTGCCACACAATTTAAAGATAATTTACCGCTCTTGGAGCCGCGTTTTTCTTGTAGTATTTATTTTGATCGCCAGCAAAACGCTTATAAAGCTCTTAATGATCTTGCTTCTATTTTTAGGGGGATGGTTTATTGGTCTTCTGGTTATCTTTTTGCGGCCAACGACGGAGAAAAAGATGCGGTAATGTTATTTTCTAACGCTAATGTAATAGATGGTCTTTTCAACTATGCGGGAAGTGCGTCTACCACTAGAGTTACTTCGGTGGTGGTGCGTTATAACGACGCTCAAGACCGGTTTAAGCCTAAAGCTGAATACGCTGAAGATGCTATTGCCATAAGAGAGTACGGTTATTTAGAGAAGGAGGTCATTGCGCTAGGGTGTACTTCTCAGGCTCAAGCTCACAGGCTGGCGAAATGGATGCTATATACAAACCAAACCGAAACGGACATTTGTCAGTTTAGTACGGGGGCGGAGGGAAGTTATTTGCGACCCGGGGACGTTATTCAGGTACAAGACAAATTAAAAACAAGTAAAAGGTACGGAGGTCGCATTATAGATATAGATTATTCAGCCAGCACCGTTACTCTTGACGAAGGTATTCAGGAGGATATTGTGGGTCAAAAAATTGCATTTATTTGCCCTAAAGCAACCACAGGGGTACGAACCTTAAACAAGGAAGCTCAGGATAAATTGCGAATAGTTGAAATAGGGGGGAGAATGCAAACAAAAGATCCATCGGGAATGTCGGATGAGGAGCTCGGTAAATCGAGGCAAACCCAAATTAAAGAATTTACAATCGCTTCTGTAGTTGACACTCGGGTAGTGACTATTAGCGAGGTTACTGACACAGATTTTAATTTAATTAATAAGGGGAATATATGGGCCGTGAACAACACTAACACAGGGTACGAAATTAAACCATTGGAATATCGTGTGCTAGGAGTGGTTGAAAACAGCCAAAACGAATACAGAGTAACGGGGATGATGTATAATCGTACTAAATTTAATGCTATTGACAGGTCTAAGGCTTTGACAGCGAACCAACAGTCGGAAGCTGGATCTTTGCTTATTTCAGATCTTCCTGCGGCGTTAAAGGGGGAGCCGGGTCAAATTGCTTATTCTATAGTTCCCGCCTCTTTGTTTCTGGAACTGACAGATGCTGCAGGGAATATAGTTTATACCGCGGAAAAGGTTGTGTATGACGCTTTTTTCCCTTCTACTGTGGTTAATTTTTATGAGGGCAATCAAGATGGGCGAAAAATGGTCGTGGATTTTTCGGGGTTGATAGGCCCTAATGAGATTACAGCCCAAAACACAGGGGGGTATTTGATTGAAGTGTATAAAGATGGACAGAAAATAAGATTTTCATTAGACGGTTATGACAATACCAGTTTTGAGGTTTATTTGGGGGACCGCAATAGTTATCGTTATACAGATTTTAATATTTATAGATACGATGCGAATTACAAGTTAGAGTCAACAGGTTTACCCTCTATATAAAATGCCTTTTACTAAATTCATAGAACAGTCGCCTCAAGACTTTGGGGCAGCCTTAAAGGTTTCGGGATTTAGGGTAACCAACGAGGTCAGAAGCACTCCTCTCGAGGAGCCTTTTTATCACAATGCTGGTTTACCGCTTTTTATGTCAGGAAGCGGAATAAACAGCGCGGTTCATGTTGCAAGCGGTCAGTTTTTTAAAACAGATCCAACTATCACTTGGCAGTTAGTTAACCCTGTTACAGATGCTGTCATTTCTCCAGATGAACTCCCCACATTTACCCCTTTTAAAGGTTTTGAGGTTGCTATTTATTCGGAAACAGGAGAGTTGGTTAAACAGCTTGAAACAGGAGACTATCGAAACAATTATTACTCTTTAGGGGTCAATGAGATTGTTGACGCTTTTGGAGGTCTTCCTGCTGAAAATTCATCAGGACTTAATATTCCAGCTAGTGACCCTAGACGGTTTAGGCTAAGAGTGGTAGCTCATGATTATTATAACCGTACAAATACTGGTATTTATTTTTTAACAAGCCCGCCTCCTGATGTAATTGGGGCTACGTTTATAGTTGGAGAAACCATTGAAATTGTCCCGTCCTTGGCGAAAACATCAGGAATTTCAAAGTTAAATGTTTTTTTAAGTGATACGGAAAATTTTGAGGTTAAGTATACTGGCTCCACGGGTAACTATTATAACTTTGCTCAATCTTTCAGTATTGAAGAAGGAACTCCTTCTTTTGATGTAGAGATACAGCCCCCTTCAGAGTCGGGTTATTTTTACGCTCTTAATGCTGAAGATAATTATGGAAGTGGGGAAATTTATTATGCGCCATCTTCCGTTAAGCCCTTTACCATCAACCCTTTAGAGTATAATGTTAAGCCTAGCGGGCTAGAGGGTGTGGTTGTCCCACAGCGGGATGCTATTAATAAAATAACAGAGACTACCTTTGTCGCCAAGTGGATGAAAGAGGTGGGGGCTGCTACTTATAGAGTTAATTTGCAAGAAACAGGCAACCTAAGAGGTGTTGCTGATTCGTTTGCCGTTAATACGCCCACAATTGCGGGTGCCTCAGCAATAGTCCACGGAACAGGTACCACCCGAATTGATAAAAGGTTCTATTCTGTTAACACGACGATGCAGGACTATGCGTATAGTGGCGCAGCTGCCGTCCCTGTTTTTTCTACCTATGATACGACGGGCCTTCAGTGGCTTGACCACACTCTTATTGTTGATCCAAATCAAAGTTTAGCTCCGGGGTTTAGAACAGGAGAGAGTGTTCCGTTTGAGGTGGCCATGGGGGCCGGAAACACGTTGAGCAGTAAGGTTTATTTTGGTGGGGATTATAACACTGGGAATAATTCATTTGAAATTTATCCAAGCGGAGCTCTT
>Ga0114918_10004547_pt1 | contig 12042 bp, 13 predicted proteins | sample LantaG_FD_87015 | JGI IMG/M metagenome (GOLD analysis project Ga0114918, IMG submission 87015) | Deep subsurface microbial communities from Baltic Sea to uncover new lineages of life (NeLLi) - Landsort_02402 metaG | ecosystem: Environmental > Aquatic > Marine > Oceanic > Sediment | place... | reverse complement strand
CACCAACCTCGTAGGTTGGTCGTAGGGGCACATTGCATGTGCCCGCTTGTGAACCTACGAGGTTGGTGTTTTGGTTGACATAACTAGGTTTGTAGTAACGTAGCGAACTCGCGGCGGTATGGAAAAAGGGAATTTGGTTTTTTTAGACTTTGAGGTTGGCTTTTTATGGTGGAAAAGTTATAATAAACTGCGTCGGGTCGGCGTTTTTGCTCTCTTTATTTTTATTCGTTAATAAATCATGAAAAAATCTTTATTTTCTAAAATCCGTTTTGTTTTCTATCTTTTCCTCCTCTGTGTAATCAGTTGGCTTCTTTTTAATTTTCTGCTGAACAAGCAAAGCACCATCATGTACAGATATTTTATAGAGAAACCCGCCGTATATAACTTAGAACGCGCGGAACGCCTTTCTTCCTCCATATATCAAAGTTTTAAAGACGAAGTTTCCTCTCCTACGATAGATAATATTCACGATTTCATCAGTAAGTATAATGATATTCCGTTTTTAAGCGTTAATTTTATATATCGTAACAACGAAGGCACGATGCAAAGCGTGTTAAATAACGTTAAAGAAATCGACATTTTAAACGCGGAATATGTCTACCCGATAAAATCCGCCAATACGGAAATCGGCACTCTTCTGGTTTATGACATTAACAAAGAATACAAAAAGGGTCTTCAAGAATATAGCCATATGATTTATCTTACCCGCATATTTTTCGCGATACTTCTTCTGCTCCTTCTGGGGCTTTTACTTTATCGGGAATACAGTACAAAAATCGAACAACAAAAACGTATAGCCGAATATCAAGCGGTTCATGACGGACTGACTGGACTTCATACCCACAAATATTTTAAGGACCTTTTAGAACATGAAATTGGCCGCTCGAAAAGATATAAACATCCGCTTTCTTTGATCATGTGTGATATCGACCATTTTAAACAATTTAACGATACTCTCGGTCATCTTGCCGGAGACAAAGCGATACAAATCGTGGCGAGAATTATAACAGCCAATGTCAGAACTTCCGACATTGTTGCCAGATACGGCGGTGAAGAATTTGCGGTGCTTCTTCTTGAAACCGGGTTTGAAGACGCTAAAAATATAGCTAAAAGGCTAAAAACTCTGACAGACCAAGCGGTAGAGATCGCTTCCAGAATAAAAACCGAAGTTTCTCACACACCCTTGAAAATCGGCCAAACTGAAAAGCATATCACCTTAAGCATGGGGGTCGCTTCATATGACGGCCGCGAAGAATATAAAGCGGAATACCTAATAAGCGAAGCCGATCACGCGCTTTATGAATCAAAAAATAACGGACGTAACCTGATAACACTCTTCAACCCTGAAACTAAAAAATTCGAAAAATATATTTAATACCGATTACAGAAAATAATTATTCAAAAAACAGAGCTCCCGGTTTCCAAAAATAGTGTAGACACATATCTGAACAGTTGAACGGAAACTCCCCCGACCGCTCAGATATATTCTTTTTTTTCCAAATATCCGATGTAATCTTTGACTGAGTCTTTAAGACTCAGGAATTTAAAATCGAGCCCGGCTTTTTTCAATTTCGACATATCTGCTTCTGTGAAATATTGGTATTTTTCTCGTAGAGACTCAGGCATATCCATATATTCAATTACCGGTTTTTTGTTTAACGCGGCAAACATCGCCAGGGCAAGATCATTCCAGCTTCGAGCCTGACCGGTTCCTAAATTAAAAATACCGGCCGTTTCCGGGTTCTTAAAAAAATGATACATAACTTCTACGGCGTCTTTCACGTAAATAAAGTCTCTTTTCTGCTGACCGTCGGCATAACCCGCGTGATAAGATTTGAAAAGCTGTATTTTTCCTTCTTGACGCATTTTAGGAAAAGCCTTACATATTACGCTTCTCATGTCTTCTTTATGATATTCGTTCGGTCCGAACACATTAAAAAACTTTAACCCCGTTACTTTGCCGCCAAGGTTATTATTCAGCACCCACAGATCAAAAAGCTGTTTCGAATATCCGTATATATTTAACGGTACCAATCTTTTTGTGTTTTCATCCGAATCGTTATATCCAAGTCTGCCATCGCCGTAAGTCGCGGCGGAAGAAGCATATAAAAATTCAGATTTACATGTAAGCGCCCATTTCGCCAAACTTTTCGAATATTCATAATTATTTTTAAGATAATAACCGGCATCCGTAAGCGTTGTGGAACTGCACGCTCCCATATGAATAACATGGTCAGGTTTGGATATTTTACCCGTTTCGATTTTTAAAAGAAAATCATCTTTTTGAATATAATCACGAAATTTTTTTCCCGCGAGATTACGCCATTTTTCACCATTTTCAAGATGATCCACAACGAGGATATCGCTCACACCTTCATCGTTAAGCTTTTTAAGAAAACAGCTTCCTATAAATCCCGCGCCTCCCGTCAAAATAATCATATTTTTACCGCCTTACAAAAGTTTCTTTTAATTTCTATTCCGGCAATTCTCTGATAAATTTTCTTATTTTTCCCATATTTTTAAGAAATATCGATAACAGTCCATGCAGTTTTTTTGCTTCATTGGCTTCCCTATACGGATACCCCCAAATGACGAGATCATCCTTGACACTGCCTTGAACCCCAGTTTTAGCGCCGATTTTCACGTTTTTGCCGATCGAAATATTGTCCGCGATCCCTACCTGCCCGCCAATAAGGGTATTAGCGCCAATCGTCGTGCTCCCGGCAATACCTGTTTGAGCCGCCGCCATTATATTCTCACCCAATTCCACGTTATGCGCGATCTGTACCAAATTATCAATTTTGGTTCCTTTTCCTATTATTGTGTTTTTAAAAGTGCCTCTATCTATGCATGCATTCGCGCCAATCTCAACATTATCTTCAATTATCACGGTTCCCAACTGCGGAACTTTGTATATCTTTCCTCTCAAGGGAAGATATCCGAATCCGTCCGCGCCGATAACCGTTCCGGAATGGATAATCACCTTATTATGAATCACGATGTTAGCATAAATCGTAACATTAGGATATACGCGAACGTTATTTCCTATTTTAACATTCTTTCCTATATTACACCCATCGCCTATTTGCGTATTTTCGCCTATTTGCGTATTTTCGCCTATCACGGCAAAAGCTCCTATTGAAGCATTCTTTCCTAAATTAACATTTTTTCCGATAACACTTGTTAAATGAATGCTTCCCCCCGGCGGCGTACTTATTTCCACCATCGCGTTATACAAAATTGTCATGGCAAGCTTCATATCGCTCACGCAAACTGTTGTTTTGGGATAATTTGCTGTTTGGCGCGTAACCATGACACAGGATGCTTTGCTTTCTCCCGCGCGTTTCAGATTCTCGTCATCGAGCGCGAAAGTTATATCACACTCTCCGGCATAGTCCAAAGCGGATATTCCCTTGATCCGCGCGGTGCCGTCGCCGGAAACAGTTCCTTCAACTAATTTTGCTATTTCGTTGATCGTAATCATTTTGTCCTTTTTTTCAGTAGCGTTCATTTACCATTTTTTTTGATCATTTTCATTATATCGTAAAGCTCCGAAAATTCAAATAACCTTTATAAAAAAATACCTTCGCGCGTATTCTCTTAAAGCTCTACCCTTCCCTAAAAACAACGTCCCCCGTTTGGATAAACGGGGGACGTTGTTTTTTTAAAATAGCAAAGAAACAATTACAGGCTGGTAGAAAGACTTTTTCCCGTCTTAAAAGAAATAACTTTTTTAGACGGAATCTTAATTGCTTTTCCAGTCTGCGGATTTCTACCGGTTCTGGCTTTTCTGATCTTCATTTTGAAAGTCCCAAGCTCAGGAAGACGAATAACTCTGTCTTTCGCGATGCCTTTACTCAAACGCCAGGAAAGAGCACTAACCACAGCGCTATAAGCTTTTGTAGCTTCGGCTTTCGTTTCATACTTACCGTTTTTAACAACCGCGCTAATAAAATCAGCTTTGTTCATTAAAACACCTCCTTTGTCTTTAAACTATTGAACTCCCTTTTTTAAAAATATACTAGACTTTCACAACATTGTCAATATAAATCAGCAAAAACAGGACTTTCAGCTTATACCGTAAAAAAAACGCGCGCCGTCCAAATAAATGAGGCGGGATAATATCTCGCGGGAGGCTCTCGCGAATAAGCAAGATTTACATAAAGGCGAAAAAACAGTATAATACGGTTCTACTTGATTTTTATTTTTCGCGCCGCGCGTCCCCGTAGCTCAGATGGATAGAGTACCGGCCTCCGAAGCCGGTTGCGGGAGTTCAAGTCTCCCCGGGGACGCCAAACTTTCCGGCGAAAAAAAAACAACCTCGCGGATTAACCTGCGAGGTTGTTTCGGACTTTGACAAAGTTAAGAACAGATCACGGTATCAAAAGATCTTTTATTAAAACTTACTCCCCTCTTTTAAACGGCACATCGCCGGTGTTTCCCGTCAAACCCCGGACATCAACTCTCTCAACAAATCCTTCTAAAATATCTCGGAACTTCTGAATTTCTTTTTTTGAATATGGTTTGATCTTTTGAAATTCTTCATTATACGTAACCGTATTTTGAAACTGATGCAGACAATATCGTTTCGCGTTTCTTACTTTCTCGCCTATCACCTTAAAATCTTCTTCGTCCACGATACTCGGAACACAGGTTGTACGAAATTCATAAAGCACTGTTGAAAACAAGATAATACTAATACTTTCAATTACTTTTTCAGCAATATCCGGTACATTAGACACATCGGAATATTTAGAAAAAGAAGTTTTTATATCCATTGCGACATAATCAAGAACAGCGTCTCGTATCAATTGTTCAAGCATTTGCGGATTAGACCCGTTAGTATCAAGCTTAACTTTAAAACCCGCCTTTTTTATTTTCTTCAAGAACGCGGGAAGGTCACTATGAATTGTCGGTTCACCGCCGGTGACGACAATCCCTTCTATCATTTTTTTCCGCCCGGCTATATAATCAAAAAAGTCCTTTTCTGAAAACTCAAACTTTTTAGCATATGATATGAGATCCGGATTTTGGCAATAAGCGCATTTAAAATTGCATCCCTGAAGAAATACGACAGAAGAAAGATGCCCGGGATAATCAACCAACGACAGTTTTTGCAACCCTGCTATCATCATTTTCTATTTTTTCCTCTTTATCAAAAATCTTGAATTTTTTTCTGTCTTTGAATTCTTCTACTTTACCGCGATTCCAAGACTGAACGGGTCTAAAAAACCCGGTTACTCTCGCGAAAACTTCCACTTCACATTTTTTTCCGTGCGGCATGCTCATGATAGAACCTCCTCTTTCTTGGAATCTTGTTCCTCTTCGTCAGACTGATCATATGGACATTTAAAATGTTCGCCCGGTATATACCCGTGAACGGAACAGATAGTAAACGACGGTGAAATCGTAAAATACGGCATTTTATAACTTTCAGCGGTTTTTCGGACAAGTTTCTTACACGCTTCGATGTCCTCTATCCGCTCGCCGAGAAACATATGAAATACTGTTCCGCCCGTATAAAGAGACTGTATATCGTCCTGATGATCCAACGCTCCAACAAGGTCATCAGTATAGTTCACGGGAAGATTTGTCGAATTTGTATAGTAGGGATCTTCCGTTCCCTGCGTAATAATTCCGGGGAATTTTTCTCTGTCTATTTTCGCTAGCCGATAGCTCGTACCTTCCGCCGGTGTCGCTTCCAAATTATACAAATGTCTCGTCTCTTCCTGAAACTCCAGCAGGCGATTTCTGATATAATTTAAAAGTTCCAGCACGAACGCTTTCCCTTTAGGCTGAGAAATATCTTCTTTAAGAAGATTAAGACACCCTTCGTTCACCCCGACAAGTCCTATCGTAGAAAAATGATTCGCCCAACATGTACCTTCTTTTTTTAAGATATTTTCCAAATAATAACTTGAGTAAGGATACAATCCCTGCGCTGTAAGCTGTTCCAGAACTTTTCTTTTTATTTCCAGCGCTTCTTTTGATATGCGCAGAAGTTCATCAAGCCCTTTGTAGAAATCTTTTTTATCCGCCGACATATACGCTAAACGCGGGATATTCAGAGTAACAACTCCGATAGATCCGGTGAGCGGATTAGACCCAAAAAGTCCGCCGCCGCGTTTTCTGAGCTCTCGATTGTCAAGCCGGAGACGACAACACATGCTTCTGGCATCATCGGGATTCATGTCGCTGTTAATAAAATTTGAAAAATACGGAATACCGTATTTTGCCGTCATTTCCCAAAGTCCTTTTAAATCGGGATTGTCCCAATCAAAATTTTTCGTTATGTTGTATGTCGGGATGGGAAACGAAAATATCCTGCCTTTGGCGTCGCCTCCTATCATCACGTCACAAAAAGCCTTGTTGATCAAATCCGCTTCATGTTGGAACTCGCCGTATTTTTCGGGCTTAGCTTCCCCTCCGACAATAGCGGGCTCGTTCTTAAAAGAATCCGGTATCGTCATATCCATGGTGACGTTAGTAAAGGGCGTTTGAAAACCTACCCGCGTCGGAACGTTTATGTTAAAAATAAACTCCTGCATATATTGACGAACCTGCGGATAGGAAAGATTATCGTAATAAACAAAGGGCGCGAGTAAAGTATCAAAATTAGAAAACGCCTGCGCGCCCGCCGCTTCCCCTTGAAGAGTATAGAAAAAATTCACTATCTGTCCAAGCGCCACGCGAAAATGTCTCGGCGATTTCGATTCGACTTTGCCGTATGCTCCGCCGAATCCGCGAGTAAGAAGATCTTTAAGATCCCACCCGCAACAATACGCGCTGATAGAACCCAAGTCGTGTATATGCAAGTCTCCTTCAAGATGTCTTTCGGCAATATCTTTCGGATAAATCCGATTAAGCCAGTATTTGTTTGATACAGCGGTTGAAATGAAATTGTTAAGCCCCTGCAGGGAATATCCCATATTCGCGTTCTCTTTTACCCGCCAGTCTTTCTGTTGAATATAGTTATCCACCATATTAACAGCGTCACTAAGAAGCTCCCTCGTCTGGCGCAGTTTCGCGTGCTGTTCACGATAAAGAATATAAGCTTTCGCGGTTTTCGCGTGACCGTTCTCGATTAAAACTTTCTCAAGAAGATCCTGCACATTTTCAACGGTAGGCACCCTTCCGTTTTTGTATAAAACTTCAAGAAAAGAAATCGTTTGTCTTGTTATCACACGCGCCTTTTCAGTATCTTCTCCTCCTACCGCTTTCGCCGCCGAAAAAATCGCGCCTTCAATTTTTTTAGGTTCGAAAACTTCTAACCGTCCGTCACGTTTTCTAACAAATTTAATATCCGTTGAATACATTCCGTGTCCTTTCTGGATTATTGATTTAATGCAGGGAGCTCTTCGGCGCTCAAAGAATTAAAACATTTTGCGGCAGACGGCTAATTCCATCCGTCTTTTAAACACATCATCATACATCTCTTGCACAGAACAGAACATACCATATATTGATATGCCTGTCAAGAAAAGCACAATATATAGTTAGCAGCAAAAAAGTTGGATTTTATTCTTGACACGTAAATATCAGATTTTTGGAGGATTTTAGAACATCCGGAACTTGTACACCTTACAAAATCTTGCCCAAATACATTATCATCCTTTCTTTTTTCTCAATTAAAACATCAATTCGTGCTGTTTTTTTTATCGAGAAAATCAGTTATTTGTTCCTGTTCTTTATAAGCAGGAAGAACCACTCTTATTGAACGGAAATCAAACCTTCCTAAAATTTGCCGAGTTGTTCCTTTTGCTAGCTTTGAAAATTGGTTTAAAACAAATAAATTGTTACACAAATACTTTTTGTATGCATGGTAAATATTTTCAGAAAAAACAAATCTTACAACATGATAGCTGAATACGGTATTTTCAAGGTGATCATCAACTAAATTTGCTAACCTTGTAACGCTCCAACTTTCCGGAACACTTTGAAGCCATTCTAAGTCAGCAGGCTTATATTTAGGATATTTTTTATACTGACTCACCGGGATACCTCACAGTTTCCTTGAGAAACCGATTGCTGTTGAAATTTGGAAGACACTGTCTGCCAAATTGAATAAAACCTCTTCATTTCACACCCTTTTTAATATTAGTATCTTTCTCCTTTTTTCTCACCGCTTCTTTTATGTATCAGCTTTTTTATTTCTTTATCAAAATCACTTTCAAACAATTTATCTTGAACAATACGATATTTTTCAAATTCACTTTCTTCGTAAGTTTTAGCAAGTTCTGCCGTTACTTTTCCTGCATCCTGCAAAATTTCACGATCCCAAAGTTTAAGAAACCCTCCCAAACGTTTCTCCCAATCCTCCATTGTCATGGGTATTTTTCTCATAGCCTGCATTTCCGCCATATCTAAGTAGGCTGAAACAATTCTCCGCATCTGTCCAGGCTCAAACTCAGAAAGATAGTTTTTAGCGATAGAAACATCGTATTTATGAATTTTTCCCTTGGGAGCGCCTTCCCAATTTGTCAGCCCCATATGCTTTTTCTTATGATCAGCGCGATCAACAATAACTTCTGCCGCTGTATTACCATGAATCGCATAGTGCATCTTATTTTGAACCGCCGCGAAAAACCGTTTCGTCGCGGTAGCGGAAGGATCATAATCCAAAGCAGTAGCGTAGATATCTGTTATCTTCTGATAAAATTTGCGTTCGGAAAGCCTGATTTCCCTAGTAAAAGCCTGAACAACCTGATACAAAAGATTCTTCTCAGCCATTTTTAAGATTTCCTGCCCGAATTCAAATCTTTCCATGATATCGCGCACGTTTTTTGAAAACGCGTTTATATAACTGGTCAAATTTTGGGCTATGTGGTTGGGGTCATCTAACAGTTTTTCGAAGTCCATTTTTGAAAGGTTATAAAAATCAAACCCTGTTATGCGATTAAGCTCCGGTCTTATGATATTTTCTGATTTACCTTTTAGTTGATTGTATCTATCCAATACTTTTTCTTTTGTGGGGGGCAAGCACACAATCAAAGCGCCTTAACACGGTAAGAGGCAGGATTACTTTTCTGTATTTATTACGTTTATACGGTCCGCGCAACAGATTGCAGATACTCCATATAAACTTAACCATTTCTTTATGTTTTTCAGGTGACATTCATTTCCTCTTCATGAAATTGAAAAGGGCATATCGCGATATGCCCCTACTAAAAAACTATACCTTCATCAGCAAAGCTGAAATATTCCTCATTACCTACGATAATATGATCCAATAATTTCACATTCATAATCTTTCCGGCGTCCAGAAGCTCTTTGGTGAAATTTTTGTCTTGGGGACTTGGCTTCACATCGCCGCTGGGATGATTGTGCGCGCAGATAATCGATACAGCGAATTTTTGCAAAGCTCCGTGGATGATTTCCCGCACAATAGGCATCGCGTGATTAACCGTTCCTATCGCGGCATCTTCAATATCGATCAGCTTATTCTGATTATCCAGAAAAGCCACTTTGAAAACTTCTGTTTTAAGATCCCTCATCTGTGGCATAAGTATTTTAGCAAGATCATGTGCTGATTTTATTTTTTGTTTGCCAGCAACAAGCTCATCTTCACGAAACCGCCTGCCGATTTCAAGTGCCGCTTGGATATGAGCGATCTTGGCATCCCCTAACCCTTTGAATTCTTTCCAATCCCGTGCGTCTGTGTGCGTCATATTGCGAAACGTGCCGAATTTCTTTAATACATCACGTGCAAGATCTATCGCACTAACTCCGGGCGTGCCTGTGCGCAAAAGAATCGCCAGAAGTTCAGAGTTACTCAAACTCCGAGCGCCTTTCTTTAACAGCTTCTCTCTCGGTCGGTCATCTGCCGGCCAAGCGCTTATGCCAGATGGTTTTTTAGTCTTTGTTTTTGCCAACTTTATACCCAATTTAATCCCTCGTTTGATCCCTCATTTAATCCCTCACGCACGTCAAATCATACCTATTCCAGAACCTCCCAGTGTCCGCTTTTTCTCGAGCCAATACGCTTCAAAAAACCTTCTTCCTTTAGCTTGGCAATGGCATTTTCCACTGTTCGCTGTGATAGCTGTATCTGATCCGCGATTTCATGCGTTTTTATAAAAGAATCTGCCTTAATGGCGTTTAAAACTTTCTCCGCACTTCTTCCGCACTTCTTCCGCACTTCTTCCGCATTTTCTACCGCAACCTGCTCACCCTTTTTGGCGGTCTTTTCTTCAAGCCCCTCACCATCTTCCCATTTTGGTCGATAAAAGACTACAACAAACCCCGTCTTAAGCCGCTTAAACTCAACTTTGACGTTAGCCTCACCACATTCATCATGGATACGCTTAATACCGCTTCCCCAGCGCTCAATGTCTTTGGATTTATACATCGTCTCAGCTATAAGGGGATTTCGTAGAATAGAGTGCTCGTGACCGGTGAAGAAGTCTTCCGGGTCAACCTCATCAGGGAAAAATCCCGGGTTATATATTTCCACCCGATCTTTAAAAATTGCTACCTCATTGCCTTTGGGATTTGAATAGTCACGATGACATAAAGAATTCCCTATAGCCTCCCGGACAGCCTCCACAGGTATTTCAGGTATTTCCTTCCGAGGTCCCGCTTTTATCTCCGCCCGCCATTTGATATGTTCAAAAACATATATTTGCGCCTGTTCCCGCAAGCTGAAAAGATTTCCTTTAAAAGATTTAATATCCAAAAAGGTGTGTTTATCTGTCCCCGCGAAAATCGCGGCCTGAATCTCCATGGTGTTATCATCACAAAACAAAACTTCAGCGGCTTGTGTTAAATTGTTTCCGCGTAAAAGATGTAGTTTATGGAGCGTTGTGCCGACATTAACAAAATCGAAATCAACTCGCTTCGCCTTTTTAGCGTCTCTCATATATTTTTTTACAACGTTCGCGTTAACATCTTTTAGAGATTTTTCAGAAATTTCTTTTTCCCAGGATATTTTGTTTTTCCGAATACAATCTTCGATTTGTTTAGCTGTCATTTGCTTATCTGATTCGCCAACGCGCATATACGCCCTGCCATAAGCAAAATAGGGAATATCGGAACCTTCAAAACGAACAACGACACATTCCTTTCCTTGGATATCTTCAACGGATATTTCGGGGAAAATTTTGGGCTCAATATTATCGACAATGGTTTGAGTTACATGTTTAACCGTATCACGACCTATCGTTTGACCAACAACTGTTCCGTCATCTTTGATGCCGAAATACAATTCACCTTTTCCGCGCTTATTCAAAATCGCGGATATTGATACAACTTCGTTCTTAAGCTCAGCGGTTGACTTTTTTAGTTCTATAGTTTCTGTTTCTTTAAATTTCATATACTTCCACCTGCGGTAAATAACCGATTACAATAAAAAGAAAAAACCCGCCCAAAATGCGCGTTAGCCCGAAGGCTAAGAGGCGTGGCGGGTATGTTCATTCTTAGTATATTTTTACAACTCATATTTCTCATTAATAGTTCTTCCGATTATTGATAAATTCTTCCAAGTCTTCCGGTTTGATCTTCCATTGCCCGATCTTCACAGCTTTAATTTCTTTCTTGCGTATTAAATCTCGAATCCATTCATCGGTAAGTCCGAGTTTTTCGGCTACTTCAGGCACGGTGAGATACTCTTTTATGTTTTCCATATTTTTACACCTCGTGGAGTTATTGACTATGCATTACCATATTCAAAACTGTATTAGTCCTTATTTTAGTACTATTAAACCCAATGGTCAAGTAAAATGCTTATAAACGCTGAAATTACGATAATACCGAATCCGATTATTGGTATACTCAGAATGTCGGATTATGCGCCTGATTCATAATTCCGTACCTTTCATATATCATTCACTCGGCTAAAGGCTCAAAATAATGGATATTTACGGAAATTCGATCAATTTCACCTGACTTCCGCAATGGGACACCCAAAATTAATAACTATTTGTGGACGATATTGTAAAGAAGTTGCTGCTCCTTATCCATTTTTAAAACAAACTTCTTGGGTTCCATAGAATCTGATGTTTGGCATTCTACTTCATACATGTTCTGGGTCAATTCCGTTGCTCT
>Ga0114918_10004546_pt1 | contig 12043 bp, 10 predicted proteins | sample LantaG_FD_87015 | JGI IMG/M metagenome (GOLD analysis project Ga0114918, IMG submission 87015) | Deep subsurface microbial communities from Baltic Sea to uncover new lineages of life (NeLLi) - Landsort_02402 metaG | ecosystem: Environmental > Aquatic > Marine > Oceanic > Sediment | place... | reverse complement strand
GACGACGTTGTTTTTATGCTTGGACCTGTATAGAATATAGAAACAGAGAGTTCTACCTTTTTGATGCAAAAATGGGCTACAAGCAGTTGAAGAATTACAACTCTACTTTCGCGGACAAAAAAGCCTTTTTTATTTGTTGCGAGACGCTTCCTTCCGTTCGGCATCGAACTTCCACGGCGGTTTTGACGCTCTTACCATGTTGCGCTGCTTGAAGTGGGCCGCTTTAATATTTGTTTACGTTGCAGCACTTTCCCGGTGCAACTTTGCAGCTGCGAGGGCAACACAAAGAACACAACTCTCGAGGAATGACTGCTTCATCCGCGAGCCTCGAAAGCTGGCCCGTTTTGCACATCGGCCATTCGCAACCGAGACCGTCGACGCTCTCTGCCGGAGCAACGCCCTCATGTCTGTGATCTCAAACGTCGGGGGGCCATTGATGTTATGCGTCCTCGACTTCGCCCCCTGAGGGAAAGGGTTCATGTCGTGCAAAAGCATGGTCTCTCGGGCTATCGCCTGGAGCTGCTCAAAGACCTGGATGCCGTGCTCGACAGAGACGCCGCGCTTCCGCCACCTCGCCGGGACGACCTCGACGACGACGTTGCGCACCTGCCCTCGCTCGATGTATCTGAGGAAGCGCTTGAGGATAGCGGCCTCGGCGCCCTCGGTGTCCACCTTGATGAGCGCGATGTCCCAACAGTCGAAGCAAAAAACGAAAACGATGCAAATCCACGTCACGCTGGCCTTGGATTTTTGTTTTCAACCACAGAAAAGAGTCCTTGGATCTACCGTCACGCTGGCCTTGGAGAACCCCGCCCTCTGCAAAATCTTGCTCGTCCCATCATACCGGACTTGAAGAAGGTTCGCTCTTCTTGGAATCTCTCGGAACCACGAAGTGCTGAGGGACGGTTTTCGTTCCATCCTAAAAGCTTTCAAAGGTCACCGCGTGACTGGAATCCGGGTGGCGACCTGCCTGATTGCTCCATTGAAGCGGAAATGCAGAGTTATCGCAAAGCGTCTATAACCTTTTTCCTCACTGAGGATTCGAAGACTTGAGGGCAAGATCCTTGGCATCTGGTTTCTTGTTTGTCATAATCGGTCTCGTTGCCTTTAAGACCTACTATTCGAACTGTGCGACACTTCGAGTTACGTCATTTTTTCCACCTCTTCCAGAAGATCCATCTTCCGACTTCTGCCGAGTATAAATTGTAAAAGAAAAACAGACGATTGTCAAAAAAAAGGACAGTGGAAAGACGAAGATGTGATGTCAAGGGCGTCCGGTCTCACTCGTCTCACAATGCGTGACTGATCCGTTGCTCGCTCGCTCATCAACCTACTTTTAGTTCTCGTCATTTTGACGTCATTCCTGTCTCCAGGAGAGCCTGTTTTTTCGAGTGATAAACGCTGTGACCTTATAAATCTACTTGTATCGTTAATCGGCGTAGCGTGCCTCCTGGCGAACGCAAGTCACGACGCTCTAAGCCATGCCCATGACACAAGTGATGAGAGCTACCTCAGTCGAGGTCTGCTGCCTGGTCGCCCTTGCTGCGTCCGTCTTTTTATGGATGTATGCCGAAGTCCTTTATCGATGGCCATGCATGAGCGACGATGACGGAGCCAAAAGCGTCCAACGCAAAAGAACGAACGAAGGCTCGGTTAAGCTGTTACCAATCAAGCACGTTTTTCCGAAAGATGAAGAGTTCGTTGTTGGAGGCGACAGCGAAAGAATAAAAAACCATTCTAAAACAGAAACCAACAATGCCGTCCTGGGGTCGACAGATAGCGAACTGGGCACCGACCAGGTCAAAAGTCATCGCGCCTTTGCAGCGAGTGAGAATCCGGACAATCGCGAAGGCCCTTCTTCCTCGTCGTTATCGGGTTATCTCTCTAATCTTTCCAACTTTATCACGAAGTGCGACCTGTTCCGCTGCTTGGCCCTCGATCACGAATCCTTGCTTCGCTGTCGCGTGGCTCTTCGAGCTTGCGTTGAGCTCGGTGCAATCGTCACATGGTTTTATTTTGCGGATCGGCACTTGTCAGCCACCAAAGGTCGCACCGACGGCGCAAGGACAGTCAAGCACTACTCTCGTGACACGATTTCCTTTTTGTTTGGCACGCTTGTTGCCGCGGGATTTCTTACGTCATATTTCTCATCTCCGTCGACGCCCTCCCGTCGCCACGAGGCTTCGGCCTCAATTCTTTCCCGTGACCAAACAGAGGAATGGAAAGGATGGATGCAGGTTTTGTTCCTCATGTATCACTACTTTGCAGCGACAGAAATGTACAACGCCGTCCGCATATTTATCGCCGCGTACGTCTGGATGACCGGTTACGGCAACTTCCTGTACTATGTCAAGACGGGTGATTTTTCTTTGCGTCGAGTCGCACAGACGCTGTGGCGCCTCAATTTTCTGGTGGCGGTGTGCTGCGTCACGATGAGGAACAGGTGAGAGGTGGACCAAGGAGAGAAAGGATTGCGCGGGGCAAGAGAGAAAGAAGACGGGAAGCCAAAAACATGCATGGTTTCTTCTTGTCTTTCTTGCGGTAGTCGTTTCCCGGTATTGCGCGACAGCCCGGGACAAAGTGCAACAGGAACAGCGAACCCTAAAAAAATCATCGGATTGACAATCCCCACTCCCCTGCCGAAACAATCGAATCCCCCCATACGAACTTTCAATCTTCAGCTACGTGCTGTACTATATCTGCCCGATGCATACGCTCTTCACGTTGATGACCTACGCTACCCTGGCGATCGCTCCGAGAGTCAACGGATCTCTCAAGGGACAATCTATCAAGATCGCGTTGTGTTTTCTGGTGACGTCGGCCTGCTGGGAGTCACGTGCAGTATTCGGCATCATATGGAGGCCGTTGACTTTCCTGGTGGGGTACCAGGACCCGAGGAGGACGAGGAGCCCAATTTCCCTGGTAAACTCGACATCCACTACTTCCGCGTCCAATGCAGGACAGTGGCTCGTTAATGATGCGACCAACAGAAGCATTGGTGGCCGCATCATCGAAAGCCAAAACCGAAATATCACAGCGGACAAGCTCCACGAGTGGCATTTCCGCTCGTCGCTCGATCGCTACGTCTGGATCTATGGCATGGCGTGCGCTGCTGCAAAACCTTGGGTGGAAAAATGGCTTGAAAAGATCGACCTGGACACGTCGAAGCGAAAAAAAGTCATCGTACGCAGTGCAATCGCTCTCGTCGCAGTGGCTGCCCTAGGAACCTGGTTTCATGCGTTCGGTTCCTTGCCAAAGCTCCAATACAACAAAATTCATCCTTTCACGTCCTGGATCCCGATCACCTCGTGGATAGTGCTTCGGAACCTCACCCCGACACTGCGCCGGTCACACTTGGCCCTGTTTAGCTGGCTCGGGTGCATCACCTTGGAATCGTACATCGCGCAGTTTCACACGTGGCTATCGACCGAGGGCGGACGGTCAGCCCAAGGGGTTGCTTGAGCTTTTATCCGTGACGGAATATCCGCTGATGAACTTAGGACTGTGCTCTGCACTTTTCGTGTTTCTTTCGCGCAGGCTGTTTGTCGTCACTTCACTGCTGAAATCTTTCGTTTTTCCGAGCGTTGAAGAAACGTGAAACGCTAAACATCTAAATTACAAGGAGCGGGGAGGTGTGTAATTAACTTGATACGCAGTCTTCTTCGCTTTTTTATCTTCAGGTGCTGTTTTTGCTGTCGCTGCTGTGTTGCTGTCGCTGCTGCTTCTGCTTTTACAAGAGACGCGTGCGCATGGTGATACCCTTACTCCAAATATGCTGAAATGGCACGCGGGTGCATCTGAAGTTTTCCGAAGAATGAAAAATATCAAAGACGCCATCACTAGCTGGCGCATAACCGATCAAGCACAAGCTTCGCAAGAGCAGAACCGGACGGTTGCTTGTAATGAGCATTGTCATACGATGCATCCATAAGATGGAACATGATGTCAAAGTAGTCTATAACCTCGATACCTCGTTCTCGGGCCAATGCAGCAGCGACTGAGTTATATTCCTTGAGGACTTGAGGGAAACGCCAATCTGTCGGAGGGCACGTCCGAACTCTGTAATATGACAAAGGAAAAGGGTTTGAGCTCATCCAGAAGACTTTTTTCTCTCGTCCTATGGGCACCAGTGTGCTGTCAAAGAAATGTTTCGTTTCTTGTGTATACTTCTCAATGGGCCATGCGGGCCCGTTCATATAGCTAGCAGGCCATTGACCGTAATTAAAAAGAAGGTGCGTACATGCGCTGTAGTCGATACCCGTAACATCCTCGGGGTAATGTAAAATGAAAAACGCTCCATTTTCTCCCGAGCACGAAACCGTGGTCTTATCGCATTGGGCTGCGAAAGAAGAGTTGAACAGCTCATTGAAGGCCACGGAGAGGTGCCGCGTCTGCGAATCTCCGAGGAAACAAACGGCCTTATCCCGTAGGCATTCGCGCGCTTCTTCATGACTCGTTGCTTTCGGCGACTTGGAGAACTGCAGGCGTGAAGCAAGCTCTGGATTCCAGGGAGAGCGCTCGTCCCAACCTTCGTACGGAAGCATTTCGTCCTCCTTCAACGGTGGAAGAAACTCCCAACAGCAATCTTCGTCCTGTTGCGCCTCGCGCATGGCAACAACTCTGTGTGCATCCAGTTCGTCTGATATCTCGAACTGATGGTTTACCCTGACGTAGTTCGCTAAGCAGTTGTTGGGCAGATCGAAAGTCTCGGCGTCCATAAGAACTCGAATAAAGGCCTTGTAATGTCCGTGATGAGGAGCGCGATACGTGATCAAGTACGTCATGTCGTCGATCCGTTCTGACATCGTGGTCGATATGTGCCTGTCGCTCACGAGTCGGAGGAGAAAGACATTGTATTTGCTCTTCGACGTCGTGACGACGTACTTGGCGGACAGCGAACAGTGATAAAAACCAAAGAGTGTCTCGTTTCTTTCGAAGTAATGAAATAGGGCGCAATCTGGTTGGATGACCGGATGGGAGGTCTTTAGTTGAGATGCTTCGCGGGAAAGGAAGATCTGTCTTGATGCGAATGCAGCTTTCGATTCTACGAGCATAAAAACCAAGTGAATCACCAAAAGCCACGAGTGATTTTTCACGTGGCGCTTCATCGCCAAGGGAGTTGTCATACAAGAAGATGACGGCATCGATGCGTCCGTGATGGCGCCAACGAGTCGGCGAAAAAAGAGTTCCGAGCGCGTATGACCGTGCTTGTTTTTCACTGGATAAAAGTCGTTCTGTCCGGTAGGGGGGAAATTAAGCGTCTTTGAAGGTTACTCGAATTTGAGGGTATGGCGGGGCATACAATGTTGTTTATGCACAATTATCTGGAACGCAATTCTGCACAATTATTTGGAACGCAATTCTGCACAATTATCTGGAACGCAATTCTGCACAATTATCGGGAACGCAATTCTGCACAATTATCTGCAAAATAAAAACTCTGTGGTACTGGCCTCTGCGCCATCGGTGTCCACCTTGATGAGCGCGATGCCCCACCAGTCTTGGAAGACGGCGTCGGGGAGAACGATGCTGCTGCTGCTGGTTGTGGTTGTGCTCCTGGGAGTGCTCATGCTACCGCTTCCACTACTTCCACCACCACTACCACAGCACGCTCTGTCGGCGTGCTGTATTTTCGATTGATGTATCGCAGTTGCAGCCATCGATGTCACCTGTTGTCTCGGTTTCGGAATCTGAAAAGAAAACCAATCCTCGATCGACCAGGTACCGAAAAAGTACCACCATCAACGAATCCCTTGCCGGGCTCGCCGCGAGGCACATTCCTCTGTCGATTTTGCTCGAGGACGTCGCAGCTTTCACTCAATCGCTGGCCAGGCCGGACAGGCCCAACCTCGTCCGCGGTCGGTCGCTACAGTTTGTATTTACAGGTGGTGACGATAACATCGGTGGTGGTAAGAAAGGAGAAGATATCTCGTCCGCAACCACAACTTATTCTTCTTCTTCTCTTTCTTCTTCCTCTCGCCACAGGGCGGCGCTGCGGTCTTTATCGCTGCTGGCCCCGACCATTGGAAGAAGGAAGCAGCAGCAAGAGAAGTATGGAACGAGAAAGCAAATGATAATATTTTCCTAGATGCTGCGTTCCGAAAGACCGTCACTGCTCAGGGGCGAACGAAGCGACGAGAGACTGCGTTCTTGAAATATAGGAAAAAACTGTGGGCGCTGCCGCCTTCTGCTGCTGCTGCTGCCGCAGCGGTGGGGAATCAACTCCAACGGAGCAAGGGAGCGTCGCTGCCGTTTTCCAGCATGGAGGCGAGCGACGACGTTGTTTTTATGCTGGGACTTGTATAGAATAGAGAAACAGAGAGTTCTACCTTTTTTATATACTCAAAGAAGACTGAGGTGTGGATTCATAGCAAATGCTTAAAAACTACTTTTCGCGGCGGGCGTGCTTGAATTGACAAAATTATATAGTAAAATGCGGTTTATGACCGTCATGTTACAAGAGTTCAAAACCCGAACCTTTATTATGACTACACGTTGCCTGTTTGAGGCATTTTGCTGGGCTCTTATTGCACGCCGCAATTGCAAGGGCACATAGCGCCTCGAAAATCCCTGAGAATTAAAGTGCTTATGCAAAAATGGGCAACAAGCAATTGATGAATTACAACTCTCTTTTCTTTGTTCCTCCAAAAAACACCGTTTTTATTTGTTGCTAGGCGCTTCCTTCCTTTCGGCATTTCACTTCGACATCGGTTTTACACTCCTACCATGTTGCACTGCTCGAAGTGGGCCGCTTTTATATTCGTTTACATTGCGGCGCTTTCCAGGTGCAACTTTGTTACTGCGAGCGCAACACGAAGAACACAGCTCTCGAGGAATGACTTGCTTCATCCGCGAGCCTCGAATGCTGGCCCGTTTTGCACATCGGCCCTTCGCAATCTCACAGATTGGAAGTCTTCGCTGTATCGACGGACCATGGACCTGTACAAAGCAACCGAGAGGAGGCTGGGCGCTGTCTCTGAGCCGCCGGGACACGCTCGGTTTTCATTGTTTTCTCCGTTCGTGACGTGCATCAACCAGGGAACCTTGATGAGAGTGGGCAACAATGAGGACGGTAAGAAGGTATCTTCTGCAGATACTACTGAGCAAGAGTAAACGATCTACACGTGCGTTCTTGCCAGTGAAGACTAAAAAAAAGAGCAATCTTGTTCACGTCCATAATGTGAAAAAATCTGGGACCATCTTCACAAAAAACAACCGACAGGAGGCAAAATCCTTTGCAAAGACATCATTGATGTTCCCGACTGCGTGGTCTACTCTCTCGGCAGCAACAACGACTTTTCCTTCGAAAGCGACATCCTAAATAAAACTAGATGTCAGGTAAATTGGAGCGGGAGAAGGACAAGATGACAGGAGAGCACATTTCATTGTCAAAAACGGCAACTCACAAAAGTCGATCTCTCCTAACATTTGTGCACGCACGCGCGAGGGCCGTCCCACCGAACTGAAACGTGAAAATCTCTGACAGGTCGTGACCTTTGACTGTACCTCTAATCCGGCAATTGTGGACAAAGCCAGGCACAAATTCCTGCCAAAGTGCATCGGCTCCGAAGAAAAGATGAAGGTGATTTTTAACTCATGTGGAAGGAAGACGAAAAAGAAGAAGAACACTCATGTGAAAGGAAGAAGGAAACTCAGCTCGACTTCCGACGTTTGTAGAAAAAAAATGATGATCGCGGTGCTAACGATCACATAACGACCACACTCAACTCACCAACAGGCCAACCCTTCCAAATGGATGACGATGGAAGCCGCCATGAAGCATTTCGGCCACCATTCTGTTTCCTTGCTCAAGATCGACATCGAGGGGAGCGAGTACGATGTCTTGTCTGACTGGAAACACGACTCGCCATACTTGCCGAAGCAGATTGCCATGGAGCTCCATTACGACGGCATTTACTACGGAACGCCATCGTTCTTGAACAAGGAAGACTGGGGGAACCTGCTGTGGCCGATTCATAAGCCATCACTCTCTGAGCTGTCTTTATTTTTGTCTCATATCGCAAACATGGGATACGGCATCGTCTCTCGTGAGGACAACGCCGTTGCTCCGCACTGCTCAGAGCTGACGCTTTTGCGCGTGTCTCATCTCTGTGAGAGGGCCGTTTGACCGAGTGAGGTTGGCTTTGCTTGAAATAATCGTGTGAAGTTGAGATCAATAATCTACCAGCTTCGAACAGCCTTCTCCGTTTAGTTTTTAGGGTTAGGGTTAGGGTTAGGGACTTGTATAGAATTGAGAAACCGAGAGATTTACCACCATTGTGCTTCCAGTGCTCTACTTTTATGCAAAGACGGGCCGCCACAAGCAAATTGAAGTATTTCAACTCTCTTTTCTTCGTTCATATAGAAAACGAAGACTCCCTTTTTTTTCTCCCTTTTTTTTTTACTTCCCTTTTTTTTTTACTCCCTTTTTTTACTTGTCGCTGGACTCTTCCTTCCGTTTGGCATTGAACTTCCACGGCGGTGCTGACGCTCTTACCATGCTGCGCTGTTTAAAGTGGACCGCTTTTTTATTTGTTTATATCGCGGCGCTTTCCCGGTGCAACTTTGCAACTGCGAGTGCAACCCAAAGACACCAGCTCTCGAGGAATGACTTGCTTCATCCGCGAGCCTCGAAAGCTGACCCGTTTTGCACATCGGCCCTTCGCAACCTAACAGAGTGGAAGTCTTCGCTGTATCGACGGACCATGGACCTGTACAAAGCAACCGAGAGGAGGCTGGGCGCTGTCTCTGAGCCGCTGGGACACGCTCGGTTCTCATTGTTTTCTCCGTTCGTGACGTGCATCAACCAGGGGACCTTGATGAGAGTGGGCAACAATGAGGACGGTATGAACTCACTCATTTTTTCCCGATGCTACGGAGCAAGAGTAAAAGATCTACACGTATGTTCTTGCCATTGAAGACTGAAAAAAAAAGAGCAATCTTGTTCACGTCCGTAATTTGAAAAATTCTTGGGCCATCTTTACAAAAAAACAACCGACAGGAGGCAAAATCCTTTGCAAAGACATCACGAATGTTCCCGACTGCGTGGTCTACTCTCTCGGCAGCAACAACGACTTTTCCTTCGAAAGCGACATCCTAAAAAAAACTGGATGTCAGGTAAATTGGAGCGAGAGAAGGACAAGATGACAGGAGAGCACATTTCATTGCCAAAAATGGCAACTAACAAAAGTCGACCTCTCTTAACATTTGTGCACGCACGCGCGAGGACCGTCTGACCGAATTGAAACGTAAAACTCTTACAGGTCGTGACCTTTGACTGCACCTCTAACCCGGCAACCATGGACCAAGCAAGGCACAAATTCCTGCCAAAGTGCATCGGCTCCGAAGAAAAGATGAAGGTGATTTTTAACTCTCATGCGGAAGGAAGAAGAAAACTCAGCTCGACTTCTGACGTTCATATAGAGAAAAAAACAGATGATCGAGGTACTAACGACCAGATAACAACTATATTCAACTCTTTCAGGCCAACCCGTCCAAATGGATGACGATGGAAGCTGCCATGAAGCATTTCGGCCACCATTCTATTCACTTGTTAAAAATCGACATTGAGGGGAGCGAGTACGATGTCTTGTCAGACTGGAAGCACGACTCGCCATACTTGCCGAAGCAGATCGCCATGGAGCTCCATCACGACGGCATTTACTACGGGACACCATCGTTCTTAAACAAGGAAGACTGGGGGAACTTGCTGTGGCCGATGCATAGACCATCGCTCTCTGAGCTGTCTTTATTTCCGTCTCATATCGCAAACATGGGATACGGCATCGTCTCCCGTGAGGACAACGCCATTTCTCATCACTGCTCGGAGCTGACGTTTTTGCGCGTGTCTCATCTCTGTGAAGGGGACGTTTGACCGAGTGAGGTTGGCTTGCACGCCTTTCATTAAAGCAAGAAGGAGAGAGCTTCGTTCCAATTATTTATTGTAAGAAATTTTTCATGAATAGGACTGCTTCTGCCTCACTAGGAACTGATAAACTTGGCTCGTCCGCTTTCTTTTTTTATGCCTCGTTCAATTCTGTTGTAGTTTGTCCGTGCGCCTTTTTTTTGTTGCTTTGTCCCCTTCCAGCAGCTGCTGATCTATTCTTATCCTTCTTCTTACGCCCTCACTCTGCTGCTTCTAAGAAAAAGGGCAGCGCGTGATTTTCATAGTCTTTCGTTTCAATTGAAGAAAGGATTTTCCTCTCCCTCTTAAAAAAAAAACGGCGAACCTGCAGCAGCGCAGCAGCGTCATCAGCATCAGCAAACAAAATGAGAGGTGTAACAGCACGCGCCGTTGCCCTGGCGCTGCTTTGCTGCACGGTCTTATTGATCGCGTTGCCGGCGTTCAACAGCGCGCTCAAGTCCTCCTCCCGCGACAAGAGCATCGATATCATCAGAAGCAGTGATAGCAACAGCAACAGTAACAAACAAGTCCACCGCAAGAGCTTCCGCGACGAAAAAAACGTTGCTGGTTCTGCCCGTGGCTCCTCTTTGCTCAACACAGCAGCAACAAAGACGTCCCCGCCGCTGTTCAACTCTCTGTTCTGGGACGAAGGCATGGACGTCACTCGATTCCACACCTGCCTGAAAGCGGAACTCTCACGGGTCTTCCTGGACCTCGCCAAGGAGGAAGAAGAAAAGATTAAAAGGGGCTCGTTGTCTTCGTCTTCGTCTTCGTCTTCTGCGATTTCTTCTCCCTCGTCATCATCATCCTCGTCGTCATCATCGTCGTCGTCTCACCAACGGCAACACCAACGACCCACAGCCCTCGTCGTCGGAGTCGAATACGGCACCGAGGTGATCGAGCTCGCGCAAACCGGGTTTGACGTCCTGGGGATCGAGCCTTTCCCGGAATACGTGACGCATGTCGTGACCGAGGCCGCCAAGGCCGACGTGCTCGACAAGATCAACATCTACTCGGCGGGAGCAGGTGCCAAACTGGGAAAAATGGACATTTCGTATTATCAAGGATCGGTGACGACGCCCATTGTCCGACTCGACGACGTCATCAAGGGCAGGACCATCGACATCCTCTCTGTCGACGTGCACGGTGGAGCCACAAACTACGACGTGTTCTTGGGAGGCAAGAAATCTCTCAGCAGGGGGCTCTTCAAGTCTATTTGGTGCGAGCTGTACCCGGACACGCGGCCCGATGGTCTCGACGACTGGGGTATCAGGCTGCTCGACCTACTCCGAGAGCACGACTACGTCCTGTATGATTTACAATGGAGTGGCGGCGCTAAGTCCTGCGAACTCAATAACATCCCTTCCAACTTGTGCGCCGACCTCAAGACCTACAGCGGTGCTCGCCCCCTGGACTCGGCACAGGCCTACCTCAAGGCCATGCACCGCGTGCTCGAGTCGGAGTTCCAGTACTTGCAGACTGATTTTGTGGCTGTGCCTCGCGCGATGGCGCGGCGAATGGAGCCCGCTTTCAGAAAGGCCTCGGCTGCTTGCAGGCAGAGCCGCAGCGGATGAGGAAAGAAAAAATGGCTAAAAAAAGGAGTGAATGAAAATGACATCCGCCGACTTGGACACGAGACTGAGGAAAGGGACTCGGCGATCCTCCGTCTCTCATTTTTTTAAAAGAGAAGGCAGAGGGCGACAGAATGAAAAAGGCGACTATAAGAGTGCCCTCCCCCCCCCTCCCCTTCGCTATGTAAACGCGCGAAAAAGGAAGCGAAACAAGAACAAGAAAATAGATTTTCTTCTTTTTTCCCCCTTCCTAGGTTTTTTACGTCTACTACGCTTTCAAACGCGAGCAAACAACAAGTTGCTACACATTTTTCCCTTTTCACATGGAAAACCGGCTTGCAGCAACGCCGGGTGGCACCCTGGCGCCTCGCGGTCCGGGTGGCAGCCACCGAGCACGGTCTCGACGAGCTCCAAGCCGGCCTCTTTCGCCAAAGCGTACAGCAGCCCCAGGTGATGCGCGTGCGTCTCCGTCTTGAGCCACTGCCGGCTCACGTGGATCTCGAGCGCGAGCTGGTCGACCGAGTGGAGGAAAGCAGGGTCCTCGAGCAGGATGTCCTGCGCCAGCGCG
>Ga0114918_10004545_pt1 | contig 12045 bp, 23 predicted proteins | sample LantaG_FD_87015 | JGI IMG/M metagenome (GOLD analysis project Ga0114918, IMG submission 87015) | Deep subsurface microbial communities from Baltic Sea to uncover new lineages of life (NeLLi) - Landsort_02402 metaG | ecosystem: Environmental > Aquatic > Marine > Oceanic > Sediment | place... | reverse complement strand
TTCGTTCAGGTGAAAACGAATCAATGGGGTGATATAAGAAAATGTAAAGAATTTTATGAAGAATATTTCTATAATTCAGAAGATATCTTCTGTGAAATCTGGATGTGGAAAGATAGGAAATGGCATATTAGGAGGCTGTAGAAAATGAAACGGATAAACCTTAATACCTTCGCAAGAGAAGTCACCATTGAAGAAGGATTAGAAGAACAGGTCAGTATAGCACAAGTGAAAGAAATCCTGAAGATAACTTTTAGGAAACTTGTGACAGAATATACGGGAAGCGAGATATTTGAAATGCTGGAGAGGTATTGTGAAAAATGAACGGAACAGAAGAACAAGAACTTAAAGAAGACATGAACCAGCGTGGTCTGCCAGACTCGTTTGAGTTGGCGATGGGAACACCGTCAAAAGGTACGGCTATCAAATTAAAAGCCTATTTTGACGTGGCAGACATTGATAAAGCCCAAGTGAAAGTAGAGAATATCCTGAAAATAAGGGAATATCTTGCAGGGAAAGGATTCGTATGAATCGGCAAAAGTGTGAGAACTGCGGACAGTATCTATTGGCTCTACAAGGAGAAGTAGAGCCTTTTTATGTCCACCCTGAAACACCATGCTCTGGCATATCTGACGCTATATTCATATCTTATGAACTTGAGGACGAAGAATTACAGAAAATCTTTGAAGAAAAATACGGTCATCCGCAATATTCAGACCATGAATTGTTAAACATAATATGGACTTCACCAATACTCCGATACCTAATAAAGCTCTACTTCAAGCTGAAAAAGAGATAAACAGGAAGTATCCTGACCTTTTCTATGCTGAAGAAGGATATTGGAGGTAAGGGTCGTGGGAAAGAAAGAATTCTTCTTATCAAGAGGGTTTTAACCCTTACCTCCAATAAACATAAATTTACTTTTTAGGGTTCAATGCTATCCATTCACTGACAAAATCCTTAATTCTTCCCAATACTGCGTCATCTTTCGGTGTCGGTGTCCATTTGACGATTATGCTGGCGGCTCCAATAATAGCCAAAATTAATTCAACAATCTCGCTCCAATGACCAGATGTCCATTCAATAATCATTTTTCGTCTAACCTCCGTGTAATGCACGTTTTATGCTGAATTGTATGATCCAAAATATGAAACCGATAATGCCAGCGAAAGCCGCAATCCCGAGACCTGTGAACCATTTAAGCATCTCTTTCCGTGACATTGAATCTAACATGTTCTTTTCATCGTTCCTGATTGAATCGTCAAGGCTTATACGGATTTTCTTGATGTCTTCTTTATACGTCATCACGAAATCCATCGTCTCGTCCCATTTACAGATAAGACCTTTAACGCCGTTCCCGAAAAGCCGTTTCTCGATACTTTTCAACCGTTGCGTGTTTTCTGTCTGTTGGGTTATTAATTTTGTTATTTCTTTCTCTTTATTACATCTATGGCTTGTCATACTCACAACACTCTCCTTTTTTCGATAATTCAATAACGAATCAAAAAATATCAACGTGTGAACCTGAACGGAATCATGGAACTGCTCATGCTGGTGATATCGTTAGTTATCCATTCAGGTTTTGCGTATCTATCGTTCTGTTCCCAGATTGGCTCGTTAGCGAACGCTTCTGTCCTGCTGGTATCTGCATACCAACTGCCTTCTAATGGCATGAATCTGCCGTTATTTTCGTTATACGCTATACAATAAGCATGAAGTTCGCCTTTTTGCCCGTTGGGGCGGTAAACATCTCCTACCGCTACAAAACATTCGTAATCCGTCAATCCAAGCAACCTTAAAACATAACACATCAAGACAGCAGAACCATCGCAATCGTCCTCTCTTTGGTTATGAATTTCTATCGGTCTTGCCCAATATTCATACTTACCGTAATTGTCTATGTCTGTCTTATATATTAATCTATCATTAACAGCCTTCTGGATGTCAAGGATACGGTTCCATCGGTTATGTCGCTGGTCAACCTTCGGCTTATAATAATCAATCAGTTCTTTATCTTCAGCTTTCGTCTGAGAAAATACTTTTCTAATGTCCTGAAATCCCTTGCCTGTGATAAACGGATAGAATACGATTGTAGTTTTCTTGAACTTAAACAATTGTGGAATATTCTTCAAGATAATGTGTCCGTATGTTTGCCAAAATAAATTTGAAAATAACTTCTGTGCCATTCTTAATCATCTTCAAAATCTCGAACATACACAACAGTCACAACAATATTTTTCAGCCTTAACTTATTAGTTGAACCAGTCTGACCTCTAAACGTAAAAGTGGTGGTATCGTCTAATATTGGAAGTGCATAAGTACAATTAGTCGCATACGGAGCATAACCATTAGCTCCACTATAAAACATATATTGTTCACTACCGCCAATAATGGTAGGTTGGACACCAGAACTAGTATCACCAGCACGTAAATTACCGTCTATAGATAAAGTGCCTAAATTCGTACCGCTTATCACTAAACTTACAGTTGCATAATCAGCACCGCCTGTCGAATTAGATACCTCTGCCGTTACATGAATCCCAAGAATTAAGCCGCCACTCGCACCAGTTATCGTGAAACTCCTAGCAGGAGTAATATCCGCATAACTGCCTTGATATGCAGTATCTGTTGTTTCATCAGCCTCAGAGTATAACTTACGCCTAATTATGCCATAACCAGCCATAAGGTTTAAAGTATCATTTAAATCTGCGGCGTATAATACTTCTCCATCTGACCAATCACTACCGCTAAATACTGCTAATCTAACTGTCATTAATATCACCTATCTTAAATGTTATTATAGTACCTGTGCTAAGAACTAATTCCATCTCTTTTTTCCCGAGCAACATGAAAAGTGATTTCAACCGTCCAAGCAATTCTTCTTTAGAATTAATCTGTTGGGTAGAACTTATCAATGGTAAACCTAGAACTATTCCTTGTTTGAAAGGATAATCATTATCTTTCTTTTCATTATACCATTTTATTAATTCTTTGAGGTAATTCTCAACGATTGAATACCCTTTCTCTGTAAATGTTATATTTTTATATTCATCAAAATCTTCTCTTTTATTTAAAACGTTCAATGCCATTGTTCCTATCTCGTTTAGTTTATTCTACGGTGATGTAACATTAAATGTCAGATTAAAGTCCCATGACGGTGTGCTATATTCCAGTGTCCAATTAATGTAAACTTGCGAATAATTCAGCAAGTCCATAGTACAGTTGATAGTGCGGGATGTGCTGTTTGATAAGTTAAATAATGTAGTCCATGCAATAGAAACATTTTTTTGTATTATATAATTATTGACGATTTGGCTGTCACAATGTACCCTGAAATGGTCGGCAGTCTGGTTAAGCCGTGCAGTCACAGTAAAATTAATAGTGCCATTATTGCTCATGTTATACATCCAATCTACTGTAGGTTTGACGGATATGTTTGTCTCGCTAAAGTTCCATGAGAAGTTGCCTAACAGAATTGTATGATTCGACCAGTTAAGTTGGTCAAACGGTATACTGAAATCCGGTGCGAACTGTGCCGAAATAAGTTGAGATTCATTTAAATCCGAATTAATATTGACTGTAAGGTTGCCTGCTGGATAAGATATCCATATCGGGTCAATATCGAACAAATCAGCTTTCCAGATAATTTCCTGTTCGGGTTCTTTTAGCCCACGAACGTACAGATAATTGGTTTGCCCCCGCTCAATACAATCGCCAGTCTGTACTTCACGTAACGGCTTATTATCCGGTGCAGTATCAATGCCACGAGATTTATACGTGCCGAACATCAATTCTGTCTTTATGGTTGGCGTTGTGGTCACAAGACCGTATCGGCTAGTATTAAGCCATAATGTCCTGCTACGTGATTGTTTCTTAAAAAATTGCGGCACAGTGGCAGAATCGTCAATGTTAAGACATATCCGCCAATATGTAGTCTTGACATCAAACCGTGCATAACATTCCCTGCCTTGCACACATTGTTCCCAATTAGTATAATCATAATTTACGCCGACTAACGCTATAAACATCCAGATTAATACGAACACGCCAGTAGTTCCGCCAGCGTAAAAGTACACTTTTTTATTAATGTCCTGCCATCTCATGAATATTTCACCTGTAAATTTTCAAGGTATGTCTCGTTAGCCCCACTGCCCATAAAGATAACCTGAATACGTAAATCCTGACCGGGATTCTCTAATAATGTGTCTGTGGCTTTAGTTATTTCCTGCCAGTTAGACCCACCGTCAGCACTAACCATGTAGCGTATTATATCGTTACCGTGCTTAGTTTCTTTAGCATTAATCAAGACTTTCGATACAGTAACTTCATTATAAAATATTGAACTTAAGGTTGCTATCGTGTTATAAACTGTTGTCTGGTCAGTATCTGTCGTCATGGCTAACCTGTATAATGTAGTGTTCCAGTCTGCGGTGTTAACACTTGTCCCATCACGGAACACCGTGTCCCGAAAATGTTCCCTGAACGTATTATTCGGGTTAACTATCCTTACGACCGTTAATGTCCTGCCTTGCTCGCCGAGTTGAATCTGTGACCCGTTCATGCCGTTAGCCGTGCCGAGAACGCCGTTCACGCTATGACCCAGTATGAACGAATTCCCGATAGTATTCGTGCTGATGATTGTAGAGTTCTCTTCCAGCTGGATAAGCTCACTATTACGTTTCAAGATAGGATTCCTAGTGCTATCCCTAGCACCAATGTTATCTTTAGTATTTTGAGCATTATCGCTCATCTCTTGAATTGTCATATTACTATCACGAAATCCCATGATTGAATCAATGTAACTTCATCACTGGAAGTTTTTGCCAAATCCGATTTAGGCACACGATTATAGGCAGTAGTACCATTATTAACCTCATATTCTGCTAAGGTTTCACCATTAGCAGTAGCAGTATCAAGCACATAAGTCATATTTATTCTTTGATTAGCTAATATTTTAGTGCTTAAGGCTATGTCTGTTGCCGCTATCGCCGAGATTACACCCGTCTGACTTTTATTGAATAATGCACCATTATCGCCAGCTTCACCATTACTTATATCATCATACGTATCTTCAACAACTTCATTAAATCCTGTATTTAATATCATTCTCCTCTTCCCTTATAAAACCATCTTGTTTCATAGATGATATCTTCTTCGTTAGTATGCGATTGTGCAGTATGCGTTATCCGACTATGAAATATCTCCGGGCTATCTTCTTTCCAGCCGACTTCTGTGAAATCGTTCCCGATAGCATTAACAGAAGTTATCGTTCCTTGTTTTTTAAGGAATTGTGACGCAGTAGTAGAACTGTCTATAGTCTTTTCACTCCCGACTGATACTGTCTGCAAGTCGCTATCTTCTGACGTTTCCTGATTAGTGCCAATACCTGTTTCAATGTGAGTTATTAATGTATTATGGAAATCTCGTATAAGGTTCAATCCAGTTATCAACATCCCCATTTTTAAGTTTCACCCATTTTCGGTTCATCTTCTTCCACCGATAAGGTTACAAACCCGCCAGATTTCGTTATATTATATTGTGCAGTTTTTATCCGTAACAACTGTTCGTTCAATCCTACCCGTGTCGACGTGAACTTAATCAAATCGCCAGCCGTATATTTCTTGAATGTGCATTCAATACTACCCTTCCATCTTGGATTACCTCGTCGTCTCGTCAACATGCCAGCTTTAGAATCGCCAGCGATAATCGCTTGATTCCGTAATGCGGTGTTATATGTAGCATCTGAAGTTACAGTCGTACCCCAAGTGGTTGAGAAATTATAACCTTTACTTTTATAGAAGTTACCTTCATGTGTGAACACTGTCTGAGCATTATCTTTTATCAAGTTGGCTTCCGCTATCTCTTGAAATATTAAATCTTTCGCTACCTCAGTATATGGCTTATAAACCATCTTCAACTGCTTATCTTTAGAATTCTTATCATAATAGTAGTCTAGTATCCCCGAACCAAACAAATCTTTCCCAGCATTATAAATCACCATATTGATAATATCGAATGTTTTCTTTGTAAGATTAAAACCTATTATATTATTTCCTGTCGTGTTATCACCGTCAATGAAGTTTAAATCGTCAGATACGGTATCGGTAGGATAAAACCAATGAAACTTATTAAACTCGTCAACATAAAATATCATTTTCCTGTCCTGCGGTGGAGCATCTTCATCTTCTACAGTGAAATCGTTAGTATAAGCTAATGTTGAAAGATCATTGATGAATTCGTATGCTGGCTTGAAAATCTTAGCTATTGTAATATTAGGGAAGGCTGTATCATTTTGTCGTGTACTTTCAATGTGACCACCTTCACTCGTAAGCCTTGCGTCAATTAAAAAGCCACCTTGATAGCCGTTTATTATGTTCCCGCTACTATCGAATGATACATCTTCCGCTGACGTTTCTTCTGTAACTTTCCGTATGACGTCTTGTATTATTAATGGTGCTGTCCAGTTGCCTGACGCAACATAAGCGAATGTCCATAACTTATTCAACATGACCCATGTCTTATCGACACATTTTAAAGTAATCTTACTACTCTTCTCGCTACATTTAACATTAATCTCTGATATTTCACCAGAAAATAATAAATCTGTCGATGATGCTGATTTGTCAAGGTCACGCACTGTTTCAACTTGTGCGGCGTATATCTTGACAGTATCACCTTCATTGAATAGGATTTGATTACCGTCAGAAACATACCGATTTATTGGATGATTGAACCCTACCAACAATTTTGACATAGGATTTTTAAGATTAATATTAGCGGTTGATGCCGACGCTTCGCTATCTTTCCTAATGTTTATCGATTCAATATTATTGAATGGTATTGATTCTGTTGTAGAAATACTTTTCCAGTCAACACTAATTAATAATATAGCCATTTCATGCCGTCTCCACACATTCTAATGACCATTCTAACATTGTTGAATTGGCTGTCTGCTTGATAGTAAAATTTGAAAACAACACATGGATGTGCGGGATACTGGCCGCCAGTAATTTCCCCGACCCGTTATGCACAGCATCCGATGCACCAAGACTGTCAGTTATGTCACGATAACCGTCAGTTGAACTTGTGTAATATAACAATTTGATGCCTATCGTTTTAGTAAGGTCTCTTAAACTGTCTAACAAATCCATGTCTGCTGTGACTTTCCTGTTGGACACACCACTGATTGTAAGCTTTGACGGATTGATAGACCCGAAGTTGAGTTTAGCGTTAGAAGCTCCTGTTGACGCAGCGTTTATCACTGGCGACGTGTCAATGTTCCCGCCAGCTTGAAAACTTATCTCAACTGAATAAAGATTGATAGCACTACCTAAATTCGCCATCGTCGCTTGTGTTCCTGACGTACTGTCGGTCACTAGATATCCTGTGTCCATTATTGCTATGTTTGCCATTTTTGTTTAACCTTGTGTGGATGGAATTATCGTTACTTTATCTGCTATTACATTTTCAAATGCTTCTCCTAATAAATCACCCATAGAATCACTTAATCTATCTATTGTTTCTTGAGTAAGCTTTATTTCTTTTTGGTTTTCTTCGGCTACTTTTTGCACTTCAAGTAACTCTGCTAAAAGAGAATTAGATTCTTCTTGTTTTGCTTCTAAGTCTTTTATTGAAGCTCCCCCTCCAAGTTTATCTAAAGATTCTAATTGTTTCTGTTGGTCAGTTTTAATGGATTCTGCTTCCGATGTTACATCCGCTCCAGAGTAAGCTTCTAGACCTGTCTCGGTGCTAACAAACGGTCTTATGCCTAAAAATGCTAATGGGTTTTCGATGTTAGGTATCTTTTCTCTTATCTTATCAATACCTAACTCTTTGTCAATTCCAAGTATACTAAGATAAACTACATCTTCAGCAATATTGTCAAGCTTATAAAACGCATCTATCGCTGTCTTGACTGAATTAGGTAAACTTATGTTTAATAGATTAGCTAACGCTTCAATCGCCTTAATTGTCAGTCTTAAAGGCAAAATAAGCCAATCATAAATACCTTTCCCAACTAAAACAAGAGCTTTCCCGAAACCTGCTAATACCATTTTTCCAAACGCCCAGAAATCCCCGGCGGCATCAGCAACACGATACCATGTTATAGCTAACCATGCTAATGCAATAATTACAGCAACTATAGGATTTTTAGCTAAAAACATAAGAGATGTCTTAATCCATGTTAATGCTATTGCTCCTGTCTTCCCAATCAATGCTAAACTTGTAGCGACAAGAATTAAAAGTATTATCACTGTACCTATAATCTTAGCCATCAAAGTAAAATCTGACTCCCAAAGAGCATATAATGCGACTACCGTAGCACCAATCAAAATAAGTATTGCTATCAATGGAAATAATGTAATACCTAATCCTGTAGCTAATAATGATACTTGACCAAGCACCATTGCTACACTGCCAAGAACTACAGACATTCCTAAAAATATTGCGATATATTTAGCAACTTGTGGATGAAGCTGGATAAAATTAGAGAGAGTAGTGAACATATCGACCAACCAATCAATCATATTAATGAACACATCAGTATTACCGATAGCATCGAAAATACTAAACTTAAGAAATTCAAAGCCTGCTTGAAGTTCCATAACCTTCTGATGTGCTAATGAAGTATTATCTGTAAGTTGCATGTACGTATTCCCCATACTACGTAATGCTCCTTCAGCGAAACGTTTTAAAGCCATACCAGTAAACAACATAGAAAGCCCAAATCCAAGCATCCGACCGTTTATCCTGCCAGTATTTTCACCAAGTTTCTTTAACTTATCGTCAGCCTGTTTCAATCCAGCAGTGGCTTTATCTACTACTTTAATCACAATTTGTAAGACATGAGATGCTGCTGTTGCTGCCATTTATTTAAAACTCCTCACTATGGCGGTATTAACTGCTCCACTAGTATTCTCAAAATCAATCTTGATGAAATTCTTTAATTGTTCTTGCATGTTCAACCTCTTCATTACTGGAAAATCTGGAGTTATGCATACCCCATAATAATACTCTACTAAGGCTATGTTTTCGGCAATCTGTTCTTCAATGCCATCTTCATCAACTTTAGACAAGATTTTTAATATTTCTTTCCTTTTTTCAACTATTCTCCTTTTTTTTTAGATTCGTTGGTTTCTTTCTTTCCGTCTTTTTCCCTAAGCTTTTCTGCTAAATATTTCTCAAGTTCTTTACTTTGCATAGTTTCATACCTAGCCAATTTCTCAGTAGTTGTCATCTTTAAAGCGATCATCATATCATTAATGATTTCTATGATGTTCTGCCCGACTAATTTGTTAAGTTCCTTGACATCTTCTTCAGTCAATTCTGGATATGCACGTTTCACCATGTTAACGTATATTTCTCTTATGCCTTTATAGAGCATATTTTCATCATTAGAATTCCTTGCTTCTTTTTGAACTCTTACAAAATTAAGAGAATCATCTTCTGTCGGTTCAAGCTTATGCTTAATACCGTTCAATTCATGTTCCCAATAACCTATAGCTTCTCCATATTTTCCCATTTTCTAATCACATTCTCCGCTTAGTAGTCCTAAGCCTTCTTCTTTTTCTTTATTATCTTCAGTATTGTTAGTTTCCTTAACATACTGCACACCACCAGATATCAAAGCGTCATAAGCCTGTGCCTTCAGATGATCGTTCCACATCTTGACGCAATAGATATCATTGAAATTGTCTTGACATTGACGTTTCCATTCCTTGAATATGTCTATCGGAAAACCCGACTCAATGAAAGTCACCGTCTTCTTGCCAGTCTTATTATACGATATTATCTTAGTCTTGGTGTCAAACTCTTCACTGGACACGTCAGGCTTAGTCTTATTATTCTTCTTCTTCTCGTTCATCATCTTCATCATCATATTCTTCGGCTTCCTTCTCACCGTTCATGAAACCAGCCTCAACAGGAGTTATCTCATCATTCTCAAGCTGTTCATCAACAGATTCGGTGATATCGTCACCACACATTTTTAATCAGCCCATTCAATAGCACCGTCTTTAGGCAGACATTCACAAGCAAACGTAACCTCAAAATGTCCATCAGAACCTGTAGGTTTTATCTGACCAATACTGGTAACTAACAAGTTTGTCATAGCAACACTCATCGTCTCACTGCCATTGTTAAAGAAAATCCGCATACTGCCTAACTTATTCTTAGCGAAATAGGTGTTAGTTGTCTTTAGGTTCCCGACAGCGTACCGATGGTCAGTAGAGTCGATTGCTGTACCACCATCAAGCCCTAAGACATGCTGGAACTGTTCATCGCCAGTCAAGACCAACGTACCTTCAAACTTCCAGTTTGATAAGCTTGTAGCTTGCAGAGCCGCTAACTGTGCGTTGTGTGCTACTATCCCAGTAGCTATTCCCGTTGAGCGAACATTAGCTCCTATTGTTTGTGCGTACCAGCCCAAGCATGTTATCTGCTCAACTTCGTGTTCAGGAGGAGATATAGTGATATCTTTAACTTCCGCCACTGAAGTCATTGATTCTTCATCTATCGGTGTGCTTGTGTCCCATGTGATTGCACCCGTAGCGTACGCTACTGTTGCGTGCCGAGCTTGGAATTTAGTTACTGCCATTTTTTAATTCACCTCACGTCTCATTCTCTTCAATTATGAAATCCTTGGCGAGACATTTAGCCTCAAACTCAATCTCGAAATGCCCTTGTATTGAAGTAGGCTTTATATCGCCAACGTTAACATACGGCTTATTAAGCAATACATTGAACTCTTCAACGCCATTATATAGATTAAGGATTATAGCACCTGCTGATGTTCTTGCCTGATTAGCTGTACTGTCACCAAAACTGTACCTACGATGCGTTGTGCTTATCGCTAAACCCGTCCCGCAAGCTTGCTGAATAAAGTCTGGCAGATCGTCATGATTGCCTGTCACTATCAACGTGCATGTCAATGTCCCCATGCCCCATGATTTCTCGTCAACTATTGCGTTCTGGAACGAGCCAGTTATCGGCACGCCAGCACCGTCAGCCGTAGCTTCCACACCTAACAAATGCACAGGCTCAGTCTCACCTTTAGGCGGAGTCAATGTTATGTTCTTGCAAGCTATTATCTGACCGCAGGTCGTTGCTGTGAAGAATGTGTCCAATGCTGCTGATTCTGTGTATGTAATCTGAGCAGTGTCCATCCAAAGCAAACCCTGTGCGGCATGAAAACTCGGGATATAATTCCCGGTAGTTACTACTGCCATATTATTTCACCTTTTTACGTTTTGATTTAGATTTAGCTAATATTTTGCCAGCTATCGAGGCATCCTTTTCATCAAACTTGCCATCTTTGTTCAGGTCTAAACCATCATCAAATTTCGGCACAGGTTCTTTCTTAATCGGTTTCTCTGGAGATACGCCAGTATAATTCACACCATCTTCCTTGTTAGATGTCATTTTTCATATCAACCTCTTCCTCGCCTTTCTTATACGTGTCATAATCTTCCGTAAATTCAAATTCTTTCATAGTATCACCTTGATTTTCTTATTGCAGTTTCTACAGCAAAGCTGAATTTCTTTCCGAATTGTGCTGTCAGTATCTTTGCAGTTTCATTGAAATATCCAGCACTGCCTGTCCAGTTGATTGGCTTTCCGCTTGGTGCGATAGCTCCGCTTTGACCATAAGCTATTTCTCCCTGCCCTGCATCAAAATAGGGAAACCTTGCCCTGATTGTCGGAATATTCTGATTTACCCAAAAATGATAAGGAAAAGATTTAGGAACTGCACTGATTATCTCCGCTTTGTTCTTAAATACCTTATAATAGATTCCATGTCTCAATGCACCACTTTTTGAAGGTGCTGCGTTTACTGCTATCCTTTTTCCTATCTTAGCCAATTCTAACAGGGCTTTCTTGTTTTCTATTGGAAGATTATGCTTTAATTTCTTTATTGCATTAGCAACCTGAGTAGCATTTGATTCAACGCTTATCATTGCACTTTCACCTTTATTCCCAAAGACTTAGTATTCAGAACCTGCTGTGAATCATCAAACTGGGTAGTATTGGACTCATCGAAAGGGTCTT
>Ga0114918_10004542_pt1 | contig 12048 bp, 12 predicted proteins | sample LantaG_FD_87015 | JGI IMG/M metagenome (GOLD analysis project Ga0114918, IMG submission 87015) | Deep subsurface microbial communities from Baltic Sea to uncover new lineages of life (NeLLi) - Landsort_02402 metaG | ecosystem: Environmental > Aquatic > Marine > Oceanic > Sediment | place... | reverse complement strand
CGGTGCAGCTGCTCTACGTGATTCAACGGTTCTTCACGAGGTTTTCACGGCAGGTGCCGGCCGAGGCGTTCGTTTCGCAGGCCGGCCCTTCGGCTGCCGCCGAAGGGGTGTCGGGCGGCGGGTGGTGGGAACACCTGGGATCGTGGTTTGTCCTTCAGGCAGGCCTTTCGCGGATCAACCACGTCGGCTCGTGGGCCCGGTACGGCGGGGCTGTGATCCCCGTTCTGCTGGGTCTGTACTTGGTGTGCCGTGCATGGCGGCGCGGCGACGGGTGGCTGTGGATCTTCATCGGCAGTTACATGGCCGTTATGCTCCTCCAGTTCCCATGGGACACGGAGGTCCGGTACACGATGCCGGCGGTCGCCCTCGCGGTGGTGCCGGTGGCACGGGGGCTGGAGCGATGGTGGCGCAAGCGATGGGTGCTGGCGCTGGTGGGGGTGCTGGCGTTCGGTCACCTGGGTATGACGGCGTGGTACGTCGGGGCCCAGCGGACCCTTACGCCCGGCCAGCGGGCCGTCTTCGAGTACCTGCAGACCCGTACGCCTCTGGACGTCCTCATCCTGTATCCGGGCGAAGTGATGATCGCGCAGGCCCGGCGCCAGGCCGTCTGGTCCCAACTGAAGGACCCCGAGACGGACAGCGCGTACCTCGTGGGGTTCCTGTGCGAGACGGACCCGGAGCGGATCCGGAGGTGGCTCGGCGCCAACGGCGTGACGCACATCTGCATTGACGAGCAGCGCGTGTACGCGGACCGCGGCGAGGTGGTGGGCTTCGGCTATCCGCGGTCGTTCGTCGAGCGGCTGAGGACGCTGCCTTTCCTTGAAGAAGTGAAAGGCGACTGGCCGGGTATCGAACTATGGCACGTGAAAGGGGAGACCGGCGATGAAGCACCGGCGCCACCGTCCGGCGCCAAGCCGTAGTGCGGAAGAGGCTCCTGTCCCTTTTTCGGCTCAAGCGGGCTTGCGGAGCCTGCCGTAAAGGGTCGAGGTGACGGGTCGCAAGAGGGCGCAGGCCCGCGCCACTCGTTCGTACAGGACGCCCGGCAGCCAGAAGGGGAGGAATCCGCGGAAATAGTGGGGAGGTTGTTCGCGGTGGCGGATGTCGGCGCTGGCGAAACCGGTTCGAAGGGCGAGACGGCGGATGACCCGTTCGGAATTGGCGCGGAAATAGACCGGATAGTTCTCGCCGTCCGGGCCTCTCTTGCCGAAGGCGGACAGGGCGTGGTTCTTGAACGACGCCGGAAGCAGGCGGTACGCCATCACGGTCGGGTGCCAGATGTTGACGGTGAGGAAAAAGAAAGCGCCGCCCGCCTTCAGAACCCGGGCGATCTGTCGGAAATGTTCGACCGGAAACTCGACATGCTCCAGAACGTAGATACTTACCGCGACGTCCACACATCCGTCTTCGAGGGGCACCGTGCGACCGTCCGTCACATAGGCTTCGTCAAGCCTCTCGTTCGTGAGGACCGCGGGGTCGATGTCCACGCCGATCACCCGCTTGACCCGCCCTCGGAGGTTGAGGGGGAAATACGGCGTAGGCGGGCCGGGACCGACTTCCAGGACGACGCTCCCGGGCCTCAACGCGCTTTCGATCCATTGATTGTAGATAACTTCAGTATGCTGATACGGCGTGCCATAAAGCGCGTGCTCCCATCTTGGCGGCACGGCGAGGAAATGCCGCGCGCTCCCCATGGCGATCTCCCAATCAAGGCGTGTCCGAATCGCAACGGCTTATATCCCAAGCGGGCCTCCCTGTCAAGATGGGGGATTGTCGGCCTGGGACGGGCGGCTTCAGAGACGGGGGCGTTGCACGGGCCCAGCAACCGCGCGCTTCCGGTCGCCGACGGGTCGGGGCTTCATTTCTGGGCGTTCGCTGCATACGATGTCGGCTCGATCGAGCCAGGAGGCAAGACCGAGCAGGAACCAGGTAACTGAAGGGTTCCATGGAAAGAGGTTGGCGGGCCTGGCGTACGGTTTGGCGCCGGCAAGTTCGGTGCGCATCCTGTCCGCGCGTGGGCCCGCCGCTGGCAAGAAAAGGTGTGTAGCCCATGGCTGAAGGGACCTTGCCCGGCGGGGCTAACCCTCACCGTATGGAACGGGAGGAACAGAGGGTCTGTTGGAAGTGGGCAGTGGCGATCATCGCAGCCGCCGCATCGATCGTTTTTGTGGCAGGGACCTTGAGCGAAGTGGTCCTCGGCGACGAGCCGTACCACTTCACGTTCGCCCGCGCCTGGGCCGACGCGGGCGTGTGCCATCGGCCCGTGCACCATCCCCTGTATGCGTCGGGCGAGGCGGGTTGGGTGACGCACCCGCGTCGGCGCCTGACGCCGTCTCAGCAGGCGGTGTTTGAGTATCTGCGGACCGAGACTCCCGCCGACGCGCGGGTGATTTATCCGGGCGAGGTGCTCGTCGCGCAGGCGAAGCGGCAGGCCGTCTGGTCCCAACTCCGAGACCCGGAGACAGGAGCGGCGTGTATTACCGGCTTTCTCCGGGAGAAGCAGCCGGAAAAGGTCTGGGCCATTCTCGACTACAATGCCGTGACCTACGTTTGCGTGGACCCGACGTGGGTTTACCGGGACGGCGCGCAAGTGGTCGGCTTTGGGTATCCGGAGTCGTTCGTGAAGCGGCTGGCGACGTTCCCGTTTCTGGAAAGAGTGGCGGGCGATTGGCCGGGCATCGAACTGTGGAAAGTCAAAGGCGTTCCGGCGGAGGCCGGGAGCAGGCCCGGCGGGGGCGGTGCGCCCGACGACGGGGCCCCCGTTGACGGACCGGCGTAAGGAGCGTTTCGTGGCTGGAGTCCTCCGCAAACGCGGGTTGGACGATCCGGAGGTCGAGGCCTTCCTCGCCGGCCGGGAGACCTACCTCTTTCAGGAGCCGGTCTGGGGCGAGGTGCTGTCGTCGCTCGGCTATCCGCTGGCGTACTGGTGCCTGGAGGACGAGGGGCGGATCGTGGTCGCCCAGCAGATGGCGCTGGTGCGGCTGGGGTTCTTCCGGCTGCTGTGCGGCGGACTTCCGTATGGATTCGCCGCGGGGGACATGTCGAGGCACGAGGAGTTCGTGCGCCTTCTGGAGGGGGCGGCGCGCGCGGAAGGCGTTCATCGCATCCGCCTGAGCCGGAACCATTACGACCCGCCTTTTGAGCCGGAGGGGTACGACGTCCAGGAGCACGTCCTGCACATCCTGCACTTTGCGGGGCGGACGGAGGACCAGGTGTGGAAGGATTTCAAGAGCCGCATCCGGCGCGACGTGCGTCTGGCCCAGCGGCGTGCGGTGGTGATCGAGTCGGCCGACATGCCGGAGTCACGCGACGAACTCTTCCAAATGTACTGCGACACGATGGCGCGGAACCGCACCATCGTCACGTGGCGCCGCGCGATGATCGAAAAGATGTGGGACCTCCTCGTCGGGCCGGGCCAGGGGGAGATGCTCCTGGCGCGCCTCGAAGGCGAACCCCTGGCCGGCATGGTCACGCTCTACAGCGGCCGGCGGTGCTTCTACTTTCTGGGCGCCTCGAGCGGCACGCACCGGAACCTCTGCCCGAACGATGCGGTGGTGTGGGAGGCGATCCGGCGGGCGCTCGCGCGCGGGTGCGAGGTCTTCGATCTTATGACCTCCTCGCGCGACGATGCGCCGCTGATGGAGTTCAAGGCCAAATGGGGCGCGACGCAGCACCCGTTCTATTTCTACGAGCGGGACCTGTCGCGCTGGCGGTGCCGCCTGTTTGATGCGGCCTACTGGGCGGTGCGGACGCGGGTGGGCGGAGCGCTGCTGCGGCTCGTGAAAGGGCGCGGGGGCTAGGCGCCGCCGTCGGACGGGAGGGCGGCAGCCGCCTCGGGCAACGGCCGACCGGCGACTTGGCCGACGAGATAAAGCAGCCCCACCGCCGCGTACAGAATCAACCGCGACAGCAGCAGAAACGACACAAACTCCGGCTGCGGGTACCCCAGATAGCCGAACAGCGCCACGGACGTGAACTCGCTTAACCCCACGCCGCCCGGAATGGGCGACAGAAACATCGCGGCCGCTCCCACCACCATCACCGTGAAGACGACGAGGAACGTGATCTCCTTCTCGCCCGGCGGGACCACGGCGGACACCAGCAGCCAGTTGGCCAGGATCATCATCAGCCAGATGGCGGCCAGGAGGAGGCTGACGAGAAGCACGGGGGCGGGGCGGAGAATCCGCTCGTTGGCGTCGTAAAACTGCTCCAAGCCGTGGGCGTGCTTTTCCTCGAGGCGCAGGAGCCAGGCGACGGGGGGCCATCGGCGAAACGGCCCGAGACACGTCCGCCCGAGGCCCAGCAGGCCGGCCGTCAGACGCCGCCGGCTCAGAATCACCGCCGCGGCCACAAAAACCGCCAGAACGACAAGGAGGATCCAGAGTCGGCTGCTCCTCGGGTCGCCGCGGAAAATCATCCAGGCCGCCAGGGCGGCCGCAAAGACGGTCCAGAGGCTCTCCAGCACCCGGTTGACCAGCGCGACGCCGGTCAATTGCCCCCCGCCGCGCATCAGCATGGGCACGACGAGTTCTCCCGCGCGTCCCGGCGTGAAGGTTCCTACGAGGTACAGCGTCGAGAAGAGGCGGAGCGATTGGCGGGCATCGACGCGGGCGCCCGCGACGCGCGACATCAGGTGCCACTTGATGAAGAAACCGGCGAGCGTGGCCGCAAAGAGGCCCATGGCACCGGCGAGGAGGTCCGGATGAGCGAAGGCGGCGAGCATGGCGCCGGCGGTCCTGAGGGGATCCGCCTGCCACACGACCCAGGCCAGGAGCGCCAGGCCGACGATGAGCCAAAGGATTCGCCGGCGTTTGCGTTTCACGCGGGCGCCTTTCTCTTCTCATGCGAGCCCCCGCGAAAACGGACGACGCGCGCCGGGACCCCCACCGCCACGCCGCGGTCGGGAACGCTCTGGTCGGCCACGGCGCCGGCGCCGAGGACGGCCTGGTTGCCGACTTGCACGCCCCGCCGGACCGTGACGCCGGCGCCGAACCAGACGTCGCGTCCGATGCGGATAGGATCGGCGGCCAAAGGGCCGCCCTCCGGTGTGGCATTTGCCGCGTCAAAATCCTCAATGTGTACGTGCGGGGCGATGATGGAGTCGCGGGCGATGCAGATTTCGGCGGCGCTCAGGACGGTCCCGTACTCGCCGATGTACACGCGGTCCTCCAGGACGATGCGCCCTCCGGCGGCGGTGGAGAGTACGACGCCCCTCTGGAGCCGCACCTCCTTGCCGAGCACGATGGGCCGGCCGCGCCCGCACTCCAGCCGAACGCCCGGCGCGATGGAGCATCGCCGGCCCATGCGCCCGCCGCGCCAGGCGAGCCGAAGACGCCAGGCGGCGACGCGGCAAAAATTGGCGAGTTTGAGGACCCAGTCGAGGCCCACGGCAACGCCTTTCGCAGACGAACCCTAAAGGCTATTTCCAAACACCTGCAACACCTCACCCCCGCCCTCTTCCACAAGGGGAGAGCGCCAGGTAGGTGTTGACGAACGGGCGGAAGAGGAGGAACGTCCGCAGGGCGCGTTTGCGCGTTTTCCAGAAGATGTGGGTGCGTACGCGGCTGAACTGCACCTGCGGCGTTTCGGGCATCGTCGGCGTCCTTGCCGGTTTCCAGGAGGGTATAGCACTCATGCGCTGGCGTCAAGGCTTTCGAGGCGGGCGCCTTGGCCGTTTGCCGTGAACGGACCCCGGAAACAGTCGGCGACATCCACCTGTGGGGGCCACCCCTCTTGGCCGGGGCTTGACTGGGGCAGGTTGCCCGATATAACATTTCTCGCACCAGGGGGTCCGAACTGTGCGGTCCGGCCGCAGATTTCTGGCGAATGCCGACGGCAGCAAGGGGATCGGGCATGAAGAAGGTGGTGTTCATTACGACGTTGAGCCCCGATTTGGAGTTGGACGTCAGGCAGCCACCGCTCGGCATGGGGTATCTGGCAAACGTGATTCAGCGGGAGCGGCCCGGACGCCACGAAATCCGCCACGTCACCCACCGGATCGGCAGCGCCCTGGACGAGTTCCGGCCGGACTTGGCGGCTATCAGTATCTGCAGCCCGTATTTTTGTCTGGCGCGGCGGGCTCTCTCGGGCAGGAAAAGGGCGGAAGAAGCGCCCGCGCGTCCCGGCACCGCTCGGCGCGGAGGATAGGAGGCGACCGGTCGCATGGCCAAAGTGGCCCTCATCAGCAGCGCGGGCGGACACCTTACCGAAGTCCTGGCCATCGCCGCCGAACTGGGCGGCGAGCACGACCTGTTTCTGTGCGTCACGGACTGCCCCGCCGTCCGCCACATCCGGCTCGACGAGGTCCGACGCATCTATCTCGCCCCGGTCGTCTGGCGGCACCGGCACTCGCGGGTCTTCCGTCGGCGACAGCAGCAGATCGGCGTCCTGGTGACAATGGTCCGCTGGCTTGTCACGTTCCTGCGCCTCTTTTACCACGAGCGGCCGGACTTCCTCATCACCTGCGGCGCCGAGATCGCCGTCCCGGCGTTTCTGGTGAACCGGCTCCTGTTCCGTCGGCCGGCCCTGTACCTGGAGTCGCTGGCGCGGACCGAGACACCCTCGCTCACCGGGCGGATCGCCTCGCGCCTGGCCGACCGTGTCTTCGTCCAGTGGCCCGCCGTCCGCGCCTACTACGGCGAGCGGGCGGAGTACCACGGGAGGCTGCTGTGATCTTCGTCACGGTGGGAACCGCCGACAAGGGCGTCGACTTCACCCGCCTTGTGCGCGAGATGGACCGCATCGCCGGCCGCATCGACGCCGATGTCCTCATCCAGCGCGGGCCGGTCGATTACGAGCCGCGGAACGCCCGTCACGTCCGGTACGTCAAGTTCAACGAGGCGCTGCGGCTGTTCCGCGAGGCCGACCTCATCGTCGGCCATTGTGGCGCGGGCACGGTTATCAACGCCTTCCGGTTCTGCAAGCCGATGATCATCGTCCCCCGCCGCATCGACGCCGGCGAGCTCGACAAGGACGACCACCAGGTCCAGCTCGCCGAGAAGATCGAGGGGATGGACGGCGTCCGCGTCGTCCACGAGATTGAGCGGCTCGAGGAGGCCGTCCGAGAGTTCCTCGCCGGCGCGTTCGCGTCCCCGCATCCCAGCCCAGAGAAGACCTGCCTGATGGCGGCCATCCGCGAGTTTCTGGCCTCGCCGCGGAAGTAGTGCCGCTTCCAAAAACGGTGTGCGGAATTCGTACAGGGTGTGCCACGGCCGGCTTGTCCAACGGTGAGCCCGATCCTGGCCGCTCTGCACGGTCGCACGGCCGAGCAAACCAGCCGTGCCACACTTGCAGGAACGTGTACGACCTTCCTGGAAGCGGCAGCAGGTTCTCCCTCGCGCCGACCTTGGCGGCGATGCGCGCGCCTGCCGCCGGCGCGCCTACCCCAGGAGCCATGCGTAGAAGGCCACGAGCTTGCGGCCTTGGGCCGTCCAGTTGTACGTCGTGTGGACGGTCTCGCGGCCTCGCCGGCCCATTGCCTCGGCCTCCGCGGGGTCCTCCAGTAGCCGGCGGATCGCCCGGGCCACCGCCGTCGCATCCAGCGGATCGACGAGCAGGCCGCACCCCGCCCCCTCCACGACGTCCCGCCAGATGGGGAAGTCCGACGCGATGACCGGGATCCCTGCCGCCATGTACTCAAAGAGCTTCACAGGGTAGCTGTCGATATGATTGCGCGTCGGGTGAAGGACCACCAGGCCGGCCTTCGCTTCGCCCAGCAGCCGCGCGACCCCCGCCCGGTCCTGCCAGCCGAGCAGCTCGCACCGCCGCCAGCCGGGCATCCGCCGGACCTCGTCGCCCAGTTCGGGCGGCACAAAGCCCGCGCTCCCCAGTTTGAGCCGCGCGCCCAGGCCCTCCGGCAACAGGCCCATCGCTTCCACCATCTCCTTAATGCCGCGTATCTCGCTGGTCCCGCCGACGTAGGCCAGGACCGCTGACCGATCGGCGTAGGGGAGGGCCCACGGCGCGGCCAGCTCGTCGGCGATCGGGAAGTTCTGGACCGTCACGGTCTTCGGTCCCGGGAACCGCGCCGCGATGGCGGGCGTCGCCACCACGACGCCGTCGAACACGCGGGCGGCCAGGCGCTCGACTGCCTCCGTAAGCGCGGCCAGCGGGCCCCGCAGCGCCGCGGGGATGAAATACCAGGTGCGAAGTTGGCGCGGCACGTCCTCGTGGACGTCGTAGATGACCCGCTTGCCGCACAGTTTCAGCAGGACACCGACGGGGATCAGCTCCGGGTCGTGGAAGTGGTAGAGCCGGGCACCTTCGCGGAGGGCGGCGCTGTGCACCTGCCAGATGGTTGTCAGGAGGCGGCCCAGGCGGCTCCTGGACCGCGGAATGGCCCGGATCGGGACGCCGTCGACGACCTCGTCCCGCTCGCCGGGAGCGATGAGGACCACATCGTAGCCGGCTGCAGCGACCGTCCGGATCTCCCGGTAAAACAACCGCGTGTCCAACGGCGGATGAAATGAGGTCAGATGCACGACCTTCGCGGGTCGGGTCATGGTCGCTGCCTGTTCGGGCCGCCGCGGGTGTGGCAGAGACGGCCTGCCCGGGCGGACGCCGCCTACAGTATAAGGAAGGCGGTTGGCCGGACAAGGCCTATCCGCGGGATCCGCCGCCGACTTGCGTGCTGCACCCCTGCATTCATGGGCCGAAGAATCTGCTTGCACCGCAGGCCTAGGGTGGCTAGGCTTTTGCGTTCGCAGAATGAACGCCTTTGCCGGTCCGCCGGGCTAAAACAGTTTTGCAGGGCCGCTGCGCGGTAGATCCGGGCGTTCATGCGATGAACGAATTTGGAAAAAAAGTTCTTGACGCGGGCTGAGGCGGTCGATAACATTGCGTGTTCATGGAGTGAACGCCCTGGAAAGCGTGGGGAGTCTCGGATGCCGTCGAACAATGGCACTCAGCAGGCGCTGCGGGATCTGAAGGTCCTGGCGGAGATCGAGCGCAACCCGCGGGTCTCGCAACGGACGATTTCTAAGCGGGTCGGCATCGCCCTGGGCCTGACGAACAGCATCCTTCGGCGCCTCGTCCGCAAGGGCCTCGTGACGACCCGGGCCATCGCCGCGAACCGTTTTGTCTATCACCTGACGCCCGAGGGCCTGGCGGACAAGACGTGCCTTTTCATCGATTACGTCCGCACGACCACGAACTTCTTCTGCATCGTCCGCAATCGCATGGTGGAGCGGCTGGAAGCGCTGGTGTGCGAGCGCGGCATCCGAACGGTCGCCATCGTCGGTGTCAACGAGCTGTCAGACGCGGCGTATCTGGCGACGCGGGAGCTGGGCCTGGAGCTGGTCGGCGTCTATGACGCGGCGCGGGCCGGGGCGTCTTGGCTGGGCCTGGACGTCCAGGCGCCAGGCGAGACGGTCGAGGCCGACGCGATCGTCTTCGTGGACATTGAGGAGTCGTCGCCGCAGGCGTGGCGGCCCGCGCGGCCGGAGGCCGTGGTCGTGCGGATGAGCGAGGTGCTGGCGGCGGACCTGATGCGGTTCGCCCGCGGCTTCGAGTGAGCCGGGGCCGGCGGCTGCGGGCCGGCCGGGCGGGAGGTGCCAAGCGTGTTCAACGAACGGACGGTGCTGATCACCGGCGGGACGGGCTCGTTCGGCAAAAAGGCGGTCCAGGTGATCCTGGAGCAGTACAGGCCGAAGAAACTGATCGTCTTCAGCCGCGATGAACTGAAGCAGTTCGAGATGGCCCAGAAGTTCCGGCCGGCGAAGCATCCGTGCCTGCGGTACTTCCTGGGCGATGTGCGGGACAAGGACCGCCTGGTCCGGGCGTTCGACGGCGTGGACTACGTGATTCACGCCGCCGCCCTGAAGCAGGTGCCGGCGGCCGAATACAACCCCTGCGAGTTTGTCAAGACGAACGTTCTCGGGGCGATGAACGTCATCGACGCAGCCCTGGAAACCAACGTCCGCCGGGTCATCGCGCTATCGACCGACAAGGCCTGCAACCCGATCAACCTGTACGGTGCCACGAAACTCTGCTCCGACAAACTCTTCGTCGCCGGGAACGTCTACAGCGGTCCCCGGGAGACGCGGTTTAGCATCGTCCGGTACGGCAACGTCCTGGGGAGCCGCGGGTCGGTCATCCCGTTCTTCAAGGAGCGGGCGCGGACGGGCGTCCTGCCGATCACCGACCCGCGCATGACGCGGTTCTGGATCACGCTGGACCAGGCGGTCCATTTCGTGATCCTGGCGATGGAACGGATGCGCGGCGGCGAAATCTTCGTGCCGCGCATCCCCTCCATGAAGGTCGTCGATCTGGCCATGGCGATCGCGCCGGATGCCAAGCAGGAGATTGTGGGCGTCCGGCCGGGCGAGAAGGTCCGTGAGACGCTCATCAGCGCCGACGACGCGCGCAACACCGTCGCGTTCAAGGAATGCTTCATGATTCAGTCCGACCCGGCGTTGCGGCAGGCGCTGCTGGTCGAGGGCAAGGGCAAGTTGTGCCCCCCCGGCTTCCGTTACACGTCCGACGCCAACTCTGAGTGGATGACGGTCGAACAACTTCAGGAGATCGTCGGGCAGATTGCCGACGACTACGCGATCGAGCAGTCGCGGTGGGCCATGGAGGACGTTCCGGCGTAAGGTGGACAGGGCGATGCGGCAGCGCAAGCGAATGCTGATCACCGGCGCCAGCGGCATGCTGGGCAACAACCTGGCGCGCTATTTCCGCGGGGCCTTCGAGGTCCTCGGGCTGTATGGGGCGCACCGCGTCCAGATCGAGGGTGTCGAGACCGCCGGCGCAGACCTCGAGCGGCCGGCGGAGTTCGCCGGCCGCGTGCGCGACTTCCAGCCCGACGTTGTGATCCATTGCGCCAGCCTCGCCAGCGTGGACGAATGCGAGGCCGACCCGTCGCGGACCGAGCGGATCAACGTCGGCGGAACCCGGACGGCGGTCGAGGGCACGCCGCGCGGCGCCAAGTTCGTCTACATCTCGTCCGACTCGGTTTACGAAGGCACGAAGGGCGACTATTGTGAGACCGACCCGGTCCATCCGCTCAACGCCTACGGCCTGAGCAAGTACCGCGGCGAGGAAGAGGCGGCCCGCGCGCCGGGGGCCCTCATCCTGCGCACGAACCTCTTCGGCTGGAACATCCAGGACAAGAGGGGCCTCGGCGAATGGGTTCTGGACCAGCTTCGCCGCGGCCAGCGGTTCGGCGGCTTTACCGACGCGCGGTTCTCGACGATCTACACGTTTGAACTGGCCCGCGTGATCGAGCGGGCCTTGGCGAGGGACCTGGCGGGGGTGTACAATTGCGGCGGGCGCACCAGCCTGTCGAAGTACGAATTCGACGTCCGCCTGGCGCAGCGGTTCGGCCTGGATGAAACCCTCATCGAGCCGATCTCGATCGAGGACTTCGCCTTCAAGGCCCGCCGCGGAAAGAACCCGTCGCTCGCCGTCGGGAAACTCCAGCGCGACCTCGGCGCCGACCTGCCCTCGATCGACGATTCGATCGACGCCTTCTACCTGCACGACCTCGACGGCCTGCCGCGAAGGATCAAGCGGCACAACGCCCGCGTGACGGCGTGGTCGCGGGTCATCTCGTACGGGCGGCAGTCGATCGACGACGATGACGTTGAAGCTGTGACCGACGTGCTCTGTTCGACGCACCTGACGCAGGGGCCGAAGGTCGCCGAGTTCGAGGCCGCCGTGGCCGAACGGGTCGGAGCCCGGTTCGCCGTGGCTACCAGCAGCGGGACATCCGCGCTGCACGCCGCGTGCCTGGCGGCCGGGGTCGGGCCGGGCGACGAGGTCGTCACGTCGCCGATCACGTTCGTGGCGTCGGCCAACTGTGCGGCCTACTGCGGGGCGAGGCCGGTTTTTGCAGACATCGACGCTCGGACCTATAACGTCCTGCCCGCCCAGGTCGGGAAGAAAATCACCGAGCGGACGCGGGTGGTCATCCCGGTCCACTTCGCCGGGCAGAGTTGCGACATGGAGGCGATCGGCGACATCGTCCGGGCGGCCGAGAAGCGTCTGGGCCGGCGGATCGCCATCATCGAGGACGCCTGCCACGCGCTCGGGTCCCTCTACAAGGGCCGG
>Ga0114918_10004541_pt1 | contig 12048 bp, 18 predicted proteins | sample LantaG_FD_87015 | JGI IMG/M metagenome (GOLD analysis project Ga0114918, IMG submission 87015) | Deep subsurface microbial communities from Baltic Sea to uncover new lineages of life (NeLLi) - Landsort_02402 metaG | ecosystem: Environmental > Aquatic > Marine > Oceanic > Sediment | place... | reverse complement strand
GAACAAACACCAGAAATCTATCTAGTAGCAGTTAAACAAAATAAAGATGCAATTAGATATTTAAACTTTATAAGTGCTTATAAATGTCTAGATATTTTTAATTATAAAGGATTTAATATATGAAATATAAAATTAAAAAATTAAAGGATAAAATAAACATAGAGTTTAGTTTTGATAGAACTTCTAAATTTAACTATGTTTTAGATAAACTATCTAAAAGATTTATAAAAATAGAGTATAATAAATCCTGGGAGGGTCCAGGTGGAATAGTTTCAATATATAACAAATATGAGTATGATATTTTTATAAAAATAATGGAAGAGGTTTCAGAATTAAATATAAAACAGATAGCAAACAACGTAGAAGATAAAATGAATAAAATGTATCCAGAAAGTAAATGGATAGAAACTAATCTTGTTATACAAGAATCTAATTACAACAACGAATTAAATGAAATTATAAAAGATCGAATTCCTTATAAACTAGGAGAAAATATAGAAAATATTATAGAATTTAATCTTGCAAAGATAATTGATTCTGATTATATAAATATATTAAAAGGAGAAGAACTTATATTACTATCTGTATTGGATGGTTCTTTTATGTTTGCATCTGATTTAATGAGATCTTTATTAACACCTGTCAGATTAGGGTTTATGAAACTTTCAAGTTATGGAAATAAGTTAACATCTACTGATAATGTAGAATTAATTATGGGTGCAACAATTGATGTTTATAATAAACATGTGTTAGTATTGGAAGATATTTGTGATACAGGTAATACTTGGGGGTTTATTAGTAATTATTTGGAAAATAAAAACGTTAAGACCTATAGACTTTGTGCACTAATGACTAAATCACTATTTAACCCAATTTTTTGTGATAAGCAATTAGAACCTTATTATGGATTTGTATGCGATGAAAATGATTTCTTAGTAGGGTATGGGATGGATTATAAAGGAGTAGGGAGAGGACTAAGAGATATATATTGTATTAACAAAAGTGTATTTAAGGAATAAATCAGTGAAATATGAAAGAAAATATGATGAAATATTTTATAATTATAATTTAACATATGAAGAAAATTTAAAAAAAGTTAAACAAGATGGCGTTGTCCTCCAATACGTAAAAGAACAAACACCAGAAATCTGTTTAGCAGCAGTTAAACAAAATAGTTACGCCCTTCAATATGTAAATAAACAGATACTAGAAATCTGTCTAGCAGCAGTCAAACAAGATGGTTACGCTCTTCAATACGTAAAAGAACAAACACCAGAAATCTGTTTAACAGCAGTTGAACAGAATGGTTACACTCTCAAATACGTGAAAGAACAAACACCAGAAATCTGTCTAGCAGCAGTTGAACAAGATGGCCTTGCCCTCCAATACGTAAAAGAACAAACACCAGAACTCTGTTTAGCAGCAGTTAAACAAAATGGTTATGCCCTCCAATATGTAAAAGAACAGACACCAGAACTCTATTTAGCAGCAGTTAAACAAAATGGTGACGCAATTATATATTTAAACTTTTTAAATAGTTATAAATGTCTAGATATTTTTAATTATAAAGGATTTAATATATGAAATATAAACTACAATAATTTTAAGTTGTGTTTTATTTTCATATTAAGATAAGAAGGGATTATAATATGAGTATAGCATATATTGTTACAGTTCCAGTTGATTTTAAATTGGAACATATATTTAAAGGAAGAGAAGAAATTGATGACTTTTTAATACATAATAATATAATTGGAACATGTTTAGATTATTATTTAAAAGAGATTAAAGATAATTTATTTATAAGGAGTTCTAAACGTTATAATAATCAAATATTATTTAGATTTTTTAGAAGATTTTTTAGAAAAAATGAACTTGTTTTAGGAACTATAGAAACAAAAGAAGAATATGATATGTTTATAAATATAGATTATATTGATATCAAAGACAGAACAAGAAATCATATTCAGCTAGAAGATTTAATTCACAGCATTAAGGTAGATTAATTATGGCAAGATGGGGTGTTACTGGAGATATTCATTTGAAAATTTTTAATGATAATGAATATACAGATGATGGTATACCATTAAAACTTATGGAAATATTAAATTCTTTTGATAATATGTGCAAATACCTATTAGCAAATAAAATAGATAAGGTTGCTATACTGGGAGATGTCAATGATACTAAAGAAATAGCTGCGGTTAGAGCATTTTCGTTATTTAGTAAGGTGTTAGAAAATTATCCAAACATTACTTTTTATATAATCCCAGGTAATCATGATATAACATCTAAAAAGGGAAATGAGACAGCAGTTGATTTGTTAAAAGGCCCGTCTAATATTATTACAATAGAAGAGACTACAAATATTGATAATATTACATTTATTCCATTCACTGATCATATGATAGATGATTTAAAGGAGGTTGAATCCAATGATATATTAATGTCTCATTTTGGGGCATCTGATGCACAATTATCAAATGGGAGGTCAATAAGAACTAGAATTAGTTCAACTGATTTAAATAAATGGAAACTTGTACTATGCGGACACTATCACAAATCGCAAAAAATAAACCATTTGTATTATACAGGTACATTGGTTCCACTCACCAGAGCAGAGTTTGGCGAAGAGAAAAGATTTTTGATAATCGATACAGAAACATTAGATGTTGAAAGTATTCCAACAGAAGGTTATAGAAAATATTATGAGTTTATTATAGAAGATAAAGAAGAAGCAGAAGCAATGATAAAGGAAGCGGAAATATTAAAAGAAGAAGGTAACTTTGTTACTGTAAGGAATAGACTTTCAGATGTTATAACAGATAATGAAAGTAATTTGAACATAGTAGAAGAATATGAAGAGGAGTTTCAGGTAAGGGGTATAACTAGAGGAATGACGACCGAAAAACAAATGTTAAAATATATGGAAATAATGAGAATTCCAGAAGATGAGTGTAAAGAATATTTAGAAATCGGCCTTAATGGTATAAACAGGGAGATTGTAAATGAATGATCTTGAAATTAAAGAAACATTGCATGAAAGAAAAGAACAATTAGAAGAGCATTTAAATAAATATAATAAATTAAAGGCAGAGGGTAATTGGAGTGCTGCATGGGAACAACTTACAATAACATTAACGTATGCAACTGAAACATTAAAATGTTCTGCCAATATTCTTAAAGATATAAAAACTAAATTACCAGATGCGTCTAATTTATTAGTTGCTGATGAACGTGATACATTAGAGTGTTGTAGTAATGATACATGTGATTGGAGAAAAGACGATAAGAAGAAAATACCAAAAATGATTGTAGTTCCTAAAAGTCAACAGGTTCATTAACATGATAAGTGACAAAGATCTTGATATAAGTGTTATATACTTACAAAAAGATCTTTCTTTTGAGAAGTTAATTCCTACAATGCGAACATATATAATTGATAATTATAAATGTTCACAAGAGGAAAGAATGGAATTGGTTGCTAATGTTAAAAGTTTATTTGATAATATATACAAAGATGGTATAACCATGTATTCTAGTGTATATGGTAAAAGAGAAGTAGATATATTAAGACATGTCTTAACCCCCTGTACTATAAAAAAAGCGCATGTTAATATGAGAGACGAAGTTTCTATTATTGTTATTAATAACGATGATATTAAAAAAACTTCAAATACAAATGAGAATGTTGCAATAAATAAGATGTTTGATTACATAGAAGATTTTTTAAAACTTAGGTTTAAAAAGGATTAATACAATGGGTGGTGTATATGGATCTAATAGAATAAGGATTAGTGTTAATAATAATCTTAAAGATATTAAAATAGAAGATCTATTACCAAATGATAAAATAGTATTTTATAATTATTATTTTGAACGATTTGATAGTTATTCTTTTGAGGTTATAAAGAGAGAAGGTGTGTTATATAATTATTCTTTTGATATAGAAGAAGGTAATTTAAAAATATATCATGTAAATAATATCATAGCAATACCAAACCAATCAATAATTTTAAATGATGGTTCTGGAATTAATTTGAAAGATATAAACAAAAATTCCATTGTATCGTTTTCGGATATATGTAAATATGATGTAACAAATTCTGTATATAGTATTGGTAAAATGTTTTTTAATTATAAATTTGGAAAGAAATATACATATTCAATTACGACTAGTGGTAAATGTCTAGTTGTAATTAATGGTTTTTTTGTAGAATGTGAGTAAGTGAGGAGAGTATGGAAATAAGTGCGTTTTTAAATAAAGGGCCGATTAAGTTATATCATTATGATAATATAGAAGTCCTTAAAACAATAGAATCTAATTCAATCGATTTAATTTTTGCAGATCCTCCATATGGCCTTTCTAATGATGGAGTAACATGTGAGTCTGGAAAAATGGTATCGGTTAATAAAGGAAAGTGGGATAAAAGCAATGGAGCACAAGAGGATTATAATTTTCATGAAAAGTGGATACTTAATTGTAAAAGAGTTTTAAAACCATCTGGATCAATCTGGATATCTGGAACATATCATTCAATTGGTTATTGTATGACAACTATGATGCTCGATGGATGGAAGATTTTAAATGATATTATTTGGTATAAAAGAAATCCTCCCCCCCAATTGACAAAAACTCGGTTCAAGGCAGATCATGAGATACTTATTTGGGCTAGGAAAGATCCGAATATTCCAAGTTATTTTAATTACGATCTAGCAAAAAATAAGGAATGGGAAGAAGATTTTTTAAAAAATCCTGGTAAACAGATGGGTTGTGTATGGGCAATAAAGAGAATCAAAGCTGAAGAAAAGAAGTTTGGAAAACACCCAACACAAAAACCAGAAGGGTTACTAGAAAGAATTATTTTAACATGTAGCAAAGAGGGGGATGTTGTATTAGATCCATTTTGTGGTTCTGGTACTAGTGGGGTTGTATCAATTGAAAACAAAAGAAAGTTTATAGGAATAGATATAGATAAAGATTATTTAAAAAGAATAGCAACGCGAAGAATATTAGAAACGTTGACAAATACTTGGCAAGGTTAAGGAGAATTTGTGGAAGAAATAAGTAAAGAACAGGGTATTGAAAAATTAAATGAAATAGTAGGACTAGATTTAAAAGATATGGCTGCTAATTATAATATAATAATTAGAAAAGATGGTAATATAAACAAGGGTTGGGCAGGATTAACTTTAGAAAGAGTATTAGGAAAGCCATTAGATTGTACGCCTGCTGCTGATTTTGGTTCATGGGAACTAAAATCTATTCCATTAAAATATTTAAAAAATGGAGAGATTACATTCAAAGAAACTATGGCAATTGTAATGGTGAATAAACAAGAAGTACTTGATCACGAATTTGAAGATAGTAGATTGTATGGAAAATTAAAAAGTTTTGTAGTTGTTACTAGGCTTACAGAGAAGAATGATCCTACAGATTCTAATATAGTACATTCTGTAAATAGTGTTGAATTGACTGGGAAGCTTTTTGATCAAGCTAAAGCAGACTATGATTTAATTAGAAATGTTATAAGAGAAGGGGGAGATTTACATAGCAATATGGGTGTTTATATTCAACCACGAACAAAAGGCAGTGGAAGAGGATCTACGACAAGAGCATTTTATGCAAGAAAGGATTTTCTAAAAAAAATAATATTATTATAATAGGAGCTATTATGAGCATTAAAAAAATTAAATATAAGATAAAATTAATTAGTGAACTATTTGAATCTAATATAATACCAATAATAAAAGTATATATTTTTATAGATATTTATTTTAATAACGGTGTAATAAAAAGAGATATTACTGTTTCTATTTATAGTAATAAATTTCATGTAGATCCCTCTCGTTTAGATTCAATAGAATTAAAACAGGTGAGTAAAATGATTGAACAAGATAGTTCTTTGAAACTAGCACTGTCTAAAATGGCAGGGAAAGTTCCAAGAATAACAACAGAAGGAAGTCTTATAAAGGTAAAAAATACTAAGGAATGCGTAAATTTGATAGGAAATACTTTGATCGAGAAACGTAATAATTAAAGAATATGAAAAATGGGATTTTAAGTAAAAGAGATGTACTAGACAATATAGGAGAATATTTTTGAAAATTGTAATATTTGAAACAGTTGATATTAAAAATTTTCGTTCTCATGAATCTTTAGTTTTTGAGTTTACTCCCAATAGATTTTGTATAATTGCTGGTCCTAATGGTGTAGGGAAAACAAGTATATTTGATGCTATGTGTTGGGCATTGTATGATACTACTACAAAAGGACGAAAGGGAGATTCTATTATAAGAAAAAGATCGGGAAAAAATACATCAGTTATATTAGAATTTTCAATAGATGAAGATATATATCTAATTAAGAATTATAGAAAACATCATGAGTTTAAAGATGATAAATATTTATATAAAAATTCTAAAGATATAAGTGGTGCTACTAGGGCATTAACAAATGAGAAGATTGTAAATTTGTTAATACCAAAAGATGTATTTCTTAATTGTATAATGTTTTCTCAATATATAACAAAATCATTTACAGAAATGGGAGATTCTGGTCAAAAAAATATTTTTGATCAAATGATGGGTTTTGGAAAATATGATGAATATCAAAATAATTGTAAGGAAAGTATTAAAGATAATGATATAAATATATCAACAATTAAAGAAAAATTATTATTAGTTGAGCCATCGTTGATAGCTAGTAAACAATCATTAAAAGATGAGCAGTGTAATATTAAAAATATTAATGAATTATATGCTAGACAATATAATGATATATTAGCAGTTGTTACAAATTCCAATGCTAAAAACAAAGAGTTGAAAAAGAAGATATTAAATTTAGACAAGCTAATAACTGAATATGAAAAAATCTTGATAGATGTAACAGAAATAAGATCTAAGATTAAAGATCTGAGTGAGCAGTATAAAAACAAATCTGATATAATAACAACTAAATATACAAATTTATTTAATGATAAAACATCTAAAATAAATGATAAATATAAGGATAAATTAACAGAGATTGATAAATCATTGAATTCTTTAACACATGATATAGAAATCTCTCAACAGAAGTATAATAATTATTGTGATTCTCTGGATACCAAGTTTTTTGAAAGTAAAGAATTAATAGATGGTCCTTATAATACAAAAAGAACTAAAATCAATGAAGATATTAATAAGGTTTTAGTGGAATCTGTTAAGATAGACAATTTAATTAATAACAATGACAACAAAACTAAAATAAAAGAAGAAGAGATTCAAAACATATCTAAAAAATTATCTGAAGAGATTCCTAAATGCTATGCATGTAATCAATCTATTAAAGACGAGAGCCTTGAGATAATCGAGACAGATTTTAAAAATAAAAAGAGAGAATTGCAAGCCTTAATAAATGATCGTAAATTATTAACTAAAAATAAATTAGATAATAATAAAATTCGTGATAAATTAAGTAAAGAAAAATTGAACAATGATAATACACATGATGAAAAAATAAATCAATTAGATGAATGGAAAGCTAGAAATTTAACTAATTTTTTGAATATTTGGAATGAGAAGAAGGGTGAATTTAAAAAGAGTAAAATAGAAATAAATAAAAATAGTGCTGTAGTTTCTCAAAAATTAGATAGTGAATTATTAAAAGTTAAGATAGATATTCGTGAAAAATGCAATATTGAATTAAGAGAATTGAAAACTAAAAATCAATTATATTTAGATAATCTCAAAACAAAAGAAGAAAAGTTATCAAATGATATAATAGATATTAAGACAAAAATAGACATTGGGAGAGAATTTAAGAATAATATAAATACTAATATTGCTACGATTAAAGCCAAAAAAGAAGAACTGGAAAATATTAAAACAAATAATAAAAAATATAATATGGATTATACAGATCGTGTTATTAGAATAGAAAAAGTTATAGAAAAACAAAGTGAAGCTAAGACATTATGGGTTAAGAATTTAAATGGTTTAACAAGAAAAGAATATATTCTTAAGTTTTGGAAAGTAGGTTTTTCTTCTAAAGGTATTAGAGGTATATTATTAGATGATTCTATTCCTATTCTTAACGAATATGCAAATGCGCTTTCTAGAGAGACTGATGGGATAAGGGTCAGATTTGATTCACAAAGACCTTTAAAAACAGGAAAACTAAAGAACGAGTTTTGTGTATTGCCTATTCAAACTAGGAATCTTACAGATGAACGAGAAGATTTTAGTGCAGGTGAAGGTAGAATGGTAGATATAATAACATTGTTATCATTAAGACATTTATTAGAAAAGACTTATGATATACAATTTAATGTATCATTGTTTGATGAGATATTAGATAGTTTAGACATATTCAACGCTGAGATAGTTTCTGGATTTCTAAAAACTATGAGTGAAACATCTTGTACTGTTTTAATAACACACACTCTTCGTAATAATATTGATGCTGATGAGATGTTGGAATTATAAGGGGTAAATTATGAGTCTTATATTGATAATTATGTTGTTGTATGGTTGGGGGTGGGTAGGCTTTATAATATTTCTTTATAATGATGGTAGAGTATATAAACATAAATATTTATGGGAATTATTATTTGGTCTTTTTATATGGTTAGCAGATATATTCATAATATGCCAAAATATTTTAGATGATTACAAGGGAAAAGATTAAGATTGATATAGATCAAATGTTGGAATTATAAGGAGATATTATAATAATGAAATTGAAAATAGCTTTAGTTGTGATATTGTTGTTTTGTTGGGCTTTTTGGGGAATTATAAAAACTAAAGAATTTAAAATTAATCAAACAAAAATAACAAACATAGATATATTTTTACTTGGTCCGATAGTGTGGATTATTTGTTTAATTATTGAATTACAGGATTTATTCGATGTTATAAATAAGTAGCAATTTTATTTTTAAGGTTAGAGAGGAGTTGATATACGTGAGAAAGATTTTTAAAATATTTATTGATTTTGATGGTACTATAGCAGGAGAATCAAAATGGAGTGGTTTTTGGTATAATACATCACAATTATTTAAAACAGGATTGTTGATGGAATTACCTTCTTATAATTGGAGTGTGTTAACATCAAGGCCCAAGATGGATAAATTTTTTATTTGGAAAGCTTGTAGAAAATATAAGATATATCCTGATAAGATAATAACTACAAATACATGGTTTTATCCTTTTAAGGATAAAGAAGATGCATCTAATTGGAAAAGTTCTATTTTGTCAAAATGTATAAGTGATCAGATATTTATAGATAAAGTTATATATGTAGATTCTGATTCGGAAATAACTTCAAAAATTTTTAAGCAACCAAATCTTATAATTTGTCATCCTAATGTATTGAAAAATGTTTTAAATTATTTAGAAGGAGATATAGATGGAGAAATGTAGTGAATGTGGTTATATTCATCCACCATCATCAGGTGGTTGTCCAATAGCTAGAAATGCTAAAAGAAATGAATCTAAAAAGGGTAAAGCTATTACCGACATGTTAACAAAATTAACTGATTATTTACATTCATCTGATAATTGGAAAATAGAAGTTGATAGAATAAAGGGTATGTTTGGGATATAAGGAGGTTTTAAATGATTAAAAATATGAATAAATTTGATATATCTCCTATAGAAATGGAAGATCTTACAATTTTGGGTAATATGGATAATGAGAATGTTAACCAACAATCCGAAGAATTTGTATCAAATATTATAAACAACACTATAGGAAATGATAACATGAGAAATTCTAATCAATCAGAATTAGAAGAAATGACTACTAATGATCACAATGATCAAGTTACGAATAATTGGTTTTTTACATTATCTGAAGTTCCAAAAGTATTAAAAATATCTGAGTATGATCAGACATATTTATTTAGTAGGATAGTAGATCCGAGTGGTAGATATACTAATAAGTTTAATGTTTTCTTCAAAGAAGAAAGTATTGAGAATGCTAGTTGGTTTACTCTGAATGGTGTACTAACAGATAGATATGTTGCAGCATCGCTTGAAAAATTCGTAGAGATTGTTACAAATGATGTAGAGTTAATAAACGAACCTGTAATAAGAAGAGAACCATGGAAAAGTATATGGTTTGGAAAAACTAGTTCTAATATCCAATATTTTGATGACGAAATGTCTACTATGATATTTAGTTTGGTAACAGGTGCAGAGTTAACAAGTATAAACAATATTAGTTCAAATTTATCGATGATTATTTCCAATTCATATGATGGGAAACGATCACTTAGAGTAGATTATAGTATTAATACTAGTGGTCGTTTAGATATTAACAATCAAGTACAGGATGTTGAAGTAGTAGATTATTTTTCGTTAGGAAAGTTTAGCCATAATGTAAATCATACTATAGGATTGGCTGAGTTGTCAATGGATTTAACATCCATACAAGATAATGTCGATACAGCTATTATTACTCTTAAAAATTATAGAACTAATTTAAATTCAGTAATAGAATCTATATCATTGTCTTTTAAAAAGGAGAGTAAACAACAATTTAATTCTCTTTGTGAAAATTTAGTAGATGATTATAGATCATTATATTATGTTTTGTTTTTAGCTTCTATTGTTTTAGGTAATAATTATACTATTTCAGAACATATGGCAATTCGTTCAAAAATAGATATTTTATATAAACGGATTTTTTAATTTTAGAAAGGAGGGTGTTGTATAGATAATAAGTTATAAGAAATATGTTAACTCAAGGTTTAAAACAATTAACAACTGATACGGGATATATCAGTTTAATGTCTGTGGAGAGATTGACCTCTAACATGGTTGCTATTATAGAACTTTGTCAAGTTGACTTCGTTGAAGTAGGAAGCCACAACTTGAAGTTGTGGTAGTTCACTATTACAGAACATTATCAAGTAAGTCTTGATGAAGCAGGAAGTCATAATTTAAAATAGAGGTAATTCATAGGCCGATTTTTTAATTTTCGGAAAGAGAAAGTACCTTTAATAAGTGTAATGGTAGTATAAAAATTTTAAAATAATTAATATAAATTAAAAAAGGTTAGGAGAATTAACATGTTAAAGAGTAAAGAAGAATTAAGAGCCGAAATATTAGAAGTACTTTTAGACAATGAATCATTATCTGCAACAGCTTTATCAAAAGAAGTTGGTTATACCAAGTTAAATGCTCGTGTATTAAGTATTTTGAATGAGTTGGTAGAAGTTGACGAAGTATGGAAAGAACAAACAGAGACTGGATATTATGTTTATTCAATTGTTGAAGAAGACAATGAAGAAGACAATGAGGAAGATTTTGGAGAAGATATTACAGAAGAAACAGAATCAAACGATCTTATGCCCCAAGAAACAATAGAGAATAATCTTCCAGTTAATTGTTTTGATTATAAAATCACACAACTTGAAAAATCACATGTACGAGTAGTTTTTCCTGAATTAGATGAAGATGGTAATGTAAAAAGTATTATTCTAGAACCAGACGAAAGACTATTGATAATAAATCAAAATGCAGCATTTCGTTTTGTTGTACAAACACCAGAAGATGTTCTTGAAGCAATTCATGTATATACAACAGAAGTTAAAATAACTACTTATCTTGTAACAGATATGTATTCTGGTATTGCAGTATCTGATGTAGATAACATAGATATGAATGGTATATCTGTACTTTTTCTAACTATAGAACGTTATAACAAAGCAGGTAATTAAACAAATAGATAATCAAGTTTATATAAGTAGGGGGGATCTTAAGATCCCCCTTTTTAAATAGGAGCATTATGTCAAACCATGAAGACTTTATTAACTTAATAAGTAGTACTATTTCGGAGATAGTACCAAATTCAGACTATCAATTAATGATAACAAGTAATATAAACGTTACAAGGTGTACTAGTTGGTTTAAAACATTACCTTCACTAAGAAGGTTTAAACACGGTAATGTTTTTAATGTATTACCCACAGCAGAGATTGTGAATCCGCAACCATGTTTATCATATAATAATTTTTTAAGGGATTATAATTATGAATGTGATAAAATATATGCAATATT
>Ga0114918_10004540_pt1 | contig 12048 bp, 13 predicted proteins | sample LantaG_FD_87015 | JGI IMG/M metagenome (GOLD analysis project Ga0114918, IMG submission 87015) | Deep subsurface microbial communities from Baltic Sea to uncover new lineages of life (NeLLi) - Landsort_02402 metaG | ecosystem: Environmental > Aquatic > Marine > Oceanic > Sediment | place... | reverse complement strand
GCAGGGCCTACGGCTTCCACAACGCCGAGAACGCGCTCGCGATGATCATGCTCGTCTGCGGACCGGTCACCCTCGAACTTCCATACCACACATGAGGTCATCCACATTCATGGCAATAGAGCCGAATATCGTGCAGGTCATCCCCGAATATCCCCGGGTGCACGTCACATTCGCTGACGGCACTCGCCACACCTTCGATCTGAGTCACCTTTTCGAGAAGGGGCCGATGTTCGTTCCGATCGCCGACCGCGAGTTCTTCAGTCAGGTTGGAATCGTCAACGGTGCACTGACGTGGCCGAACGAAGCCGACATCGCCCCCGACATGCTGTACGAGGAAGCGACCGGCCGCTCCGGCTGGTAACCGGCTGCGGTTTCTGGCCTACTTCAACGGCCGGCGCACAGCTGCCTGACCTGGTCGGCCCTTTGCCGCGCCGTAGCCGCCCACCAATCCCGCCGCGAGTCAACGTTTTCGCCCATGAGCGACTTCGACGATGCGCTGGAACGGTGCCGCAAAATCGGTGCCTCACGCGCCGACGATGCCGACCTAGATGGCGGCGTTCTGCCAGTACGACCTGCAGCAGATTGTCGGTGCGGTCTCGCCGAAGCTGGTGTGGGAGGGTGCGCGCCGGAAACGGCTGAGCGCCAGAGACCTCGCCGCCCTGGCGAGCAGCAACCCGCTGGCGGTCGGTGATCTGCAGTGGGCATGACTCCCCCATCTGGGCCGACACCAGCACGTGCATCGGCACCCTGGACGTGCGCTGACCGCGCCAGGTCTAACGGTCTGCCGGATGCGCTTTTGACCAGCGGGTTGCGGCACGGTTTCCTCTTCGATTCCTGGTTCGGCTCGCAGTTCGATTCACTATCCGATTTGTAGTTCGATTCGCCATCCGTTTCGCAGTTCGGTGACCAGTTCGGTGAGCCGTTCGATTGGCGATCCGAGTTCCTGCACGTGATGCCCCCCGCAGGGCTGTACGACGCAGGTCCCGGCTCCGCTGCCGATTCCTGGTTCGTACTGCTGCCCGTGCGGCGGCCCGTTCCGGAGTTGGTTCGGGTCACCGGGCGCAGCCCTGCACGGCATCACGTTCCAGAGCTGGTTCGGGTCACCGATCACAGCCCTGCACGGCATCACGTTCCAGAGCTGGTTCGGGTCACCGGGCGCAGCCCTGCACGGCATCACGTTCCAGAGCTGGTTCGGGTCACCGGGCGCAGCCCTGCACGGCATCACGTTCCAGAGCTGGTTCGGGTCACCGATCACAGCCCTGCACGGCATCACGTTCCAGAGCTGGTTCGGGTCAACGGGCGCAGCCCTGCACGGCGTCATAGTCGGCTGTTGGGTCGAGTGACCGTTCGGACTCGCGGTCGGTGACCCGGGCAGTGGCTCGATCGCCGTTACGAACGCATCACATCCCGGGAGTTCGAGCGTGTCACGTCCTGATACAGAAGTGACGGTTGTTAACTTCGCCCCTATGACTTTTTCAGGGAACTCGCGGGTGATCTGCACCGCTAATCGAAAAGGCGGTGTCGGCAAGTCGACGACTGTCGCCGCAATCGCCGAGTTGATCGCCACGGGTGGGCGCCGCGGCGGTCGCAAGGTGCTGGTCATCGACGCCTATTCCCAAGGCACCGTCACCGAGGAAGACCTGGGCGCAGTCGACAACGACGAGGGCAAGTCGCTGGGAGCAACACTGCAGATGGGCTACCCGTTGGAGCCCCTCCGAAATGTGCGACACAACATCGACCTCATCGCCGGCGGCAGACTCCTGGCAACCACAGCTGCCGTGGCCCATGCGATGCATCAAGAAGGCCTCGACATGGCGGGGAACCTGCAGGGTGCGCTCGAGGAACTCTGCGCCACAGAGGGCTACGAAGTGGTGCTTATCGACACCGCACCGGGGGAGCAGCCGCTGCTGGACGCCTTCTTGAAAGTCGCGAATTACTTGATCATTCCCACGAAGTCCGACGAGGGATCGTTGAAGCAGGTCGGGCGGCTAGCGGAGCGCTTCTGGGCGGCCCGCGAGTCCGGGGCCCACATCAAGCTGCTCGGGGTGCTGCTCTTCGACGCGGACAAAAAAGCCACCGTCCGCAACCAGGACGTCCTCAATCAGATCACCGAGATGCTCGACGGCTCAGGAGTAGACCCCTTTCAGGTCGTGATTCGCCACCTGGAAAGCGCTGCGGTCGATGCCCGCAGCCGCCGGGTGCCGGTGGGGGAGCTGCCCGCCCTGGCGGCCGCTGATAAGCGCGCACGCCTCGCCAGGTTGCGCAGCCGGGAGGCCCCCCAACGCACCATGTGGTCATCGGACCCCACAGGGTTGGCCACTGACTATCAGGAGCTGGTCTACGAGATCGTCAAGCGTCTCGCACGGTATGAGGCGCAGGCCTCCGACGCAGCGGTTGTGGGGGCCTAGCCATGTCGACGCCGCAGCGACCCAGGCGCAAACCGCTCTTTAGTGAAACGAAGCGCACCTACGGCGAGACCCGCGCGCTGGCCGACGACGCCCTGGACTCTCTACCCCCGGCAGCCCGCAGCGACACGGACAAAGCGGTCGCGAACCGCGAGGCGGCGACGCCGGTGCCCAACAAGGGGCAGCGTCTACGAGCAGTCCCCTCCGAGCAACCGCCCGCTGGCGTGGAGGTCGGCGGATCGGCAGCCGTAGTTGGAGCGCCGGAAACCGGTGGGGGAGACCGCACTGCTGCCCCCCAGCCGGCAGCCGCCCGCCCAAAGGGCAAATCCTCCCAGCCGCGCCGGCGGCGGAATAAGCCGCCGGAGGCGGCGGTCCCGTACGACGTCTACCTGAAACTCAAGGCGACGTCGGCGCAGGAGAAGAGCCAGGATCGGGTGACGGCGAGACCATTCGGCGTCATCGTCATGGACGCTCTCGAACACCACGCGGGCACATTGATGAACCTCTGGGCGACACCCGAGCCCGCAAGCGCCCCAGCGGAGGGGAGTCTCTTCATTCGCACCGCGCCACCCTCCTGTGCGACACCGCCCCCGCGGCGCACCGGAAGCATGCACACCATCACCTTGTCCGGAATCAGCGGCACAAACGCTGACTTCCTCGACCACTACGCCGAGGAATGGAACGCCGGCAGCCGTGCAGCGCTGGTCGAGGAAGCGCTTCGTCTCGAGTTCAAGATGCCGCATTCACCCGACGAAACCGGCCCGGACTAACAACCGGCGCAGTCTCCGCCAGACCGCCGCCCAACCCGGCGGTTTCAGGCGGGGGGCCGCAGCCTGGGCTGGAGAACCTTCCCAATCGGGGATCGAATTCTTTACCGCGGTAAACCAGCAAACCAGGACTGCCCGCGAAAAGGCGTCTCTGCGATGCTAATCCCCAGCTGGTGAGCGGTGGATGCTCTTTACCGCGGTAAAGCCGCAAACATCGCCGAACACCCACTCCGCCGCTACGCGCGGGGCCTGGCGTGTTGGCGTCACGGTTTCCCGGCGGGCCTTCTACGATCGCAGTGTCTGTTCCGAAGTACCTCGCACACCCGCGCGGGGGAAGCACACGGAAGGTTCCACATTTCCATGGCCAAAATTTTCACCATCGCGAATCAGAAGGGCGGCGTCGGGAAGTCAACAATCGCAGTTAACCTCGCCGCTGTCACCGCCGACGTCCTCGGCGCCGGTGACGATCCCGACGCCAGCTCACCGGTCGCCGCGGTCTCGGTAGACCCCCAGGGCTCGGCGGTCTGGTGGGCGGAGCGCTTGAACGACCTGCCCTTCCACATCGTCCAAGCCCACGACGACCTCGAGGGGTTGGCGAAGCTCAAAGACCTGCCCGGCATCGAGCACATCTACGTCGACACCCCCGGCTGGATCGACCTCAAGGCCGGCGGCAACGGCTCTGATCCGCTCGGGACGGGCCCAGCCGCCGACGCGCTCCGCGCGGTGCTCGACGTCACCGACCTGGTGATTGTGCCTATTGAAACCGAGCCCCTCAGTTTCGATCCCACCGCGCGCACGATCGAGAAAGTCATCATTCCCCGCGGCTTGCCCTACAAGGTGGTGATCTCCAAGTGGGATCCCCGCGACGGGAAAGCCGACCTCGATGAGACCCGCGAGTTCGTCAAAAGCCAAGGTTGGCCACTCGCCTCGACCGTCGTGAGAAGATACAAGCTCCATGCACGGGCCAGCGCGGACGGCCAGGTGGTCACCGAGTATCCACTCAACCGGGTCGCCTTACAGGCCCGCGAGGATTTCTACCGGCTAGCCCTGGAACTCAACATCGGGGGAGGTCGACGCTGATGGCGCGCGGAAAACGCACCAGCCTGGCCGGCCTCGCCGACGTGGTCGGCACCAACTCGCCGGTTGACCGGGAACACACCACCCCGCAGCGCAGCGCACCGCTGGATGACCTGATGCCCAACCCGCGGAATCCGCGCGAGCATGTCGGCGACCTCGCCGACCTCGCCTCGATCGCCGACATGCAGCTGCAGCCAGTGGTGGCCGTCACCAGGGAGGCCTACCTTCAGCTGTACCCCGGCGACGTTATCCCCGCGCGGTTCGTGGTCGTCAACGGATGCCGCAGGCTGGCCGCGGCCCACGAATACGGTCGCTCAAAACTCGATCTGGTCGTCAACGATGCGATCGCCCGCGATCGCATCACCCTCATCTCGGCAAGCATCGCCGAAAACGTCGACCGCCGGGACTTCGACGTCATCGAGGAGGCCCGCGCGGTCGAAACGCTGGTCGCCGAGTGTGAATCCGCCGACGAAGCCGCTACCCGGCTACGCAAGACCCCGGGTTGGGTGTCGCAGCGGCGGGCGCTACTTCAGTTGGCCCCCGAACTGCAGGCTGCGCTGCGCGCCGGGGAAATCGCCCTACGTGACGCGCGGTCATTGGCCCGAGTGCCGCAAGAGCAACAGGTCGCGCGATGGCGCGCCAAAATGGACGCTCCGGCAGGCCGGGGGAGCGACCCGCCGGCGGGTAAGAGTCAGGCGCGCAAGCGCTCCCGGGTCGTCACCGATGCCCTCGGGAAGTTCGATGCGAAACCCGAGCTGCTTGCCGAGGCGCTGCACAAGTATCTCGGCGACGACGGCCTCAAAAGACTGCTGGCCATCATCGGCGGAGCCTCATCCGAGGCGCGGTAGCAGCCGGTACTGACCGAAGTGGCGGTCTTTACCGCGGTAAAGACCGCCGTTTCTGCGCATCCGCCCTGGATGCCGGGAGGGCCGGGCTGAAAATGGGGGAGTGGCTTGCGCCTTAACCTGGATTGGCCCGGGGCTCCCGCGGTACCGGGCCGGGATCAGACCGCTCCGAGAGCCGGGCGGCGTGAGGCCGTGGCGATGGCCGTGGCCACGGCGTCGTTGACAATGCGCGGCGCCAGCTGAGGGATCATGTGCCCGGCGCAACGGATGTGCACGTGGGTGGCGCCGAGGCTGCGATGCTGGTCGAAGTCGCGCAGACTCGGCAGGAATCCGACCGCTGTGCGCGGGGGCTACTGCAGCTGATGACGGGCGTGTTCGTTGCCGGTCCCCTCAACCAGGGCCGACCGTTCTCCAATCCCGTATCGCGCGGTGAAGTCCGCGACAATGTCGATCGAGCGCAGGCAGTCCTCGACGGTCCGGTGTCCGGGGGAGTCGATGTCGGCCATGATCGCCGCGCAGCCGCGCGGGTCGATGAAGCGCACCAGCTCGGTCAGCGCCGAAGCGTCGATGGTGCGGTGGGTGAAGCGGGAGAACAGTAGCGGCATATGCACTTCCAAGAACGGCCCGTCCAACGAGCGCACAGAACTGCCCGCCATCGGAACCGGTTCGATGATGCCGGACTCGTCGAGGAACTTGCCGATGGTGGCGGCGGCTTCGGCGTAGCTGGCCGCGACCGTGCGGTCGAGGTCGACCAGGCCGTCGGGTGCGGTAGTGAACTCGCCGGGATGCGTGAGGTGCCAGATGAGGCCGTTGTCCAGATGCATCGCCGCGGCCATGTCGAGTCCGGCTTCGTCGGCCTGAGCGACAGCGGGCTTGGCGTACCTGTTGAAGTCACCAGCGGTGAACTGCTGCCAACGGTCCAGGGTGGTTGCGGCCCATTCCAGCGCCTCGGGGCTGGCAATCAGTACGGCGTGGTGGGCGATCGTTCGCAGCGAGTCGTCGACGACGACGACGCCGACTTCGAGGATCAAGTCGACGTGCGGGTCCAGCCCCGTCGTCTCGATGTCGATGAACACCCGGCACTTCGTTGCAGCCACGTCAACTCCTTTGTTCTCCACTTTAGAGATAAGCACAGCGGTTGGGCGAATGGTCGACTGGGCGCAAACATCGCGCAGAAACGTTCAGCGGGAGGAACATTGAGCCGGGCGGCCGGCCATCGGAGTCAGTCCAGCTCCGCACGCAGAGCGTTCAGCGTGTCCTCGACGTCAAGGAAGCGTCGGTCAGCCACAGAGCGGTAGAACTCGGCGGCTACCGGATTGCGTTCGTAGGAGGCGGCCCGGTAGAGGAGGTCGGCCGCCGGTGCGGGCACGTAGCGCATTTCCGGCGCGTAGTGCTCGCCGTCCTTGAGGTAGAACAGCGATTTGTCCAGATCCTGGGCCGGATTGCCCTTGTCCCCGCGGCGCCACACGTACTTGACGCAGTTGCCGAGACCGAACCCGAGCAGCCGCGTGATCTGGATGCATTCGATCCCACTGGGATGCGAGAGGTAGTGCGACGGGTGATTGACGGGGTCGTGATCGACAGTGGCCGGCGCAGTCATGGGGCGGCTCCAATCTCAGTGGGTGTGCCCACACATGATTGGCAGGGAGCAGCAGCTCAGCCGAGTCAGCTGTGGGGACACGCCGAAACCGGCCGTGCCAGCCGACGAGCCCGCGGAAAGACCGCGCCGGCCGCGCAGCGATTAACGCGAGCCGGGGGAGCGGGGGAGAAGGCGGGGCTGTGTCGCACTGTCCCGGTCGATCGCGTAACCGCACCTGTTGAGCGTCTGTTCCAGCGCCCAGAGCACGACGTCAGCGGTGTAATGGCTGCCGAAGTCATCGACCGTGGTCGGAATCGGGGCCAGCGCTTGACCGGCATCCTCGTGGTGCACGTGTGCGGCGAGCACCGCGCCGCCGGCGGTGATCTCGTAATGGCCGCCCCACGCGGGATGGGGCATGCAGTCCGGACGCACCAACCACCCGGTCACCGACACCCCCGGTAGAGGCGCCGTCGTCACGAGCGCCTCGTGGATGTCGAGAAAGGTTGCGTCGGGCATGTCGAGGTGGACGCCGTCGCGACTGGAGAAGATCGGATGCTCCTCAGCGGTGATCCCGCAGCGCTGCATCGCGGCGAGGAACTGAGGTATCCCCAGCTTGAGGTCCCGCTCGAGTTGGAGCTGCTCGAGCCGAAGGTCGGCCAGCACGACGGTTTCAGACTCGATGAGATCGCAAAATGCGCGCTGCTCTTCTGCTTCGAGGAAGGCCAGCGGAGCCGCGACGCTCGGCGGGGCCGGTGCCTTCGACTTGTCGAGGTCCGGCTGCAGGCGCGGATAGCAGCGGCCTTCCGGGGTGATCACGTAGTGGCCGAGTTCCCGCCCTTCGACTGTCACGTTCGATAGAACTCGGAAAGGAAGGCACGGGTCGAGACCGGCGGAGTCGATGTCGAGGTTGGAGCAGAACTCGGCGAGTTGGGAGTCGCAGCCTTCTGTGCTCGCCTCGGTGAGAAACCGCACCGTTTCCGTGTGGACGTCGTGCGCGGCCATCTGCGCGAGAACAGACGCGATGCTGTCGAGCACGTCCGCATCGATGTCGGCGGGAAAGTTCGGAAAGTTCAGGGTAGTCACAGTGGCTCCTTTGCTGACTGGCTGACTTTCGCATCATAGAACGCCTCTCTGCGAAGGACTCGCATTGCCGGTCATCGCCGCGTGTCGCCCCATAAGCGCCGGTCACGCTTGTGTGTGGCGACATGTCACCGGTGCAGTCTTATCAGCGGCCGAACGGGAGCGGCCGCCGAGTATCGCGAGGCGAGAGTTTGCTGTCTGGTGTCTAGAGGCTGGAAAGTCGGTGGAATGGTTCTGGAGAAAAGGCCGAAATTATCCCATACCGTGAGAATCAGGCCCTACTCCCCAGCGGCGGGAGCGAAGGGCAAAACAGTCTCGCCTGCATCAATAGCCCGCCGGCCGCGCGAGGGGACTTCGCGAGCCAAGTCCCTCTTCCCAGCTAACCCTGCGAACGTGTAGTTTGCTGCCACAACAACGCAGGTCAACAAGGGTGTTTAGGGGGAGTTGAATTCGCGACCCATCCGGGGATCTCGGTATTCGCGCCCCGCCGCTGCGGCATCGAACCAGCGCATCGACTATTTCTACGGTCTGTCGAATCGGTTTGCTGAACCATGCCCACCCTTTAGGGCGCCGCGTCAGCCGGGGAGAACGCTCCCGCCGCGCAGCGACCAGGCAGGCCGGGGTGCAGATCGCGGCGCCCCCGCAGCTGTCGGGGCGGCTCCGGCGTCCGCCCTCACCGCGATCGAAACCGAGCAGGGCTTCCCATCCTGATCAGGGCCGCTATCCCGCCGCCGCCACAATCCGGCCGCCCAGCTCCCGGGCGATGAGTTCAACGGCGGCCAATTCGAGCTCGAATTCGTCGAACGGTGGGGGACCGGTGGCCATGACCGACTCCAGGTAGGCCAACTCCACGGATTCCTCGGCCTGCCCGTACTCGCCGCGCGGTGCTCCACCCACAGCTTGGCCGAGCAACTCCACATCACCTGGCCTGTAGTCCCGTTCACGCTCGCGACGCAACAACCACTCGTTCCATGCGACCCTCTCCCTGCGGTGGCGCTCAAGTCGATCCGCTCGGTCCTGCGCCAACCGTTGCCGTTCAGCGATGTCCTCTAGCGACACCGCGCCTCGGCCCACCGAGCCGCGGCCCGTGCGGACCACGAGCCCCGCAATCTGTAGGTCCAGGACCATCGCGTCTCCGGTTGACCTCCCAACGGCGGCCGCCGCGTAGAGGTCTGCCTTCTGCGTCAGCCCGTGGTGGGTGATCAGTTCGTAGATGCGCCGCAGGTGGTGGCCCACCACGATCCACCCGTCGTGGACCGGTTCAATGCGCACCCGCTGCGCCCCTGCGGCAGCTGCGGCCATCTTGTGCTGCGAGGTCAGCGCGTAGGTGTCGGCCTCCGTACCGCCGTGGCTGCGCACCAGCACCAGTGGCGCACCGGGTCGGTCCCTCAGATCGGCCAACACCCGCCACACGCTGTCCTCACTGAGCAGGCCACAGCACAGCGACAGTGTTCTGCCACCCACACCGACCAGCCAGGTCCCTGCACGCTGCTCTCCAGCCACCACCGCGTAGAAGGCGAGGCTCTGCAGCACCGCGTGCACCGTCCAGCGGTACCGCGTGCCGGCGTACTCCCCGTCGGCCCACGCCATGGCGTTCGCGAGCCACAACCGAAGATTTTCCGGTCCACGCGGTCCCTGCTCCAACCCCCCCGGTGTGTTCTTACTCTTGTGCCGCAGAGGATGGGACTTGAGGACGTTGGTGATCAGCCAGTCGAGGGCTTTGTCGACGTCACGTCCCAGTGCTTGATCGGCGCGGTGGTCGTAGCGGCGGTAGGCCTGCCCCAGCCCGTCATGCCAGCCCCCGCCGGGCGCGATCATGTCGCGCAGGCTGGCGTGACTGTGGCCGCGGGAGACCGCGTTGACGACGACGGATTGGCGGGGTTCGTGGTTGGACTGCCAGGTGGGCCGTGAGCCGCTGATAGCCCCGGTGGTGGCGTAGTCGGCCACCGCCGGGGGCATCGGGTCGTCGCGGACGTATTCAGCCATCAGCCGCCGCCCATCGCCGGCCCCGATCGTGTAGACCGCCATGTCCGGACCGGCTGCGGCACCGCTGTGCGGCGTCTCTCGTCCTGGGATGGGGTTCAGTGCCCCCAGCAGCATCGCCAGCCGCGGTAGCAGGGTGGGTTGTGACCGTGTGGTGAATGCTTCGATCGCGTCCTCGAGGCTGCCCTGCAGCTGGCGGTAGCCGCCCTCGCGGCACGGTGAGCCTGGGGGGGTGATGCAACCGGTTTCGGCGTTGGTGGCCGGGGTGATGTCGAGGGTGGGCAGCCTGCTGGCCAGGAGGCGGAGCAGCTGCACCATCTCCTCAACAGATGCCGCGGTGCCGATGGCCAGCGGTGCCAGCACGTGCCCGCCGCCGCTGGAGGATCGGTCGGCGACGATGACCCCGCCGCACTGGGTGATCCAGGAGACGGCGGTGTCCATGTCCGTTTGCACCGCTTGCGGCCCGTAGCGTTTCGCGTCGAAATCCAGGCACAGCAGTTGAGTGCGTCGGTGGGCGTAGAGGTAGGTCGCCGCTGGGCGTGCTGGCAGCCGCTCGGTGAGTTTGGCGGTATCGGAGAATTTGTCGGTCTCGGTGTTCCAGAGTCGCACTCGGCTGCGGCCGGGAGCGGCGATGAGTCCGCTAAGACGTTTCCACACCAGATCCGGCGGATGCCGTGGATCCGTTGGACTCGGGCGGAGTGTCGTTTCGAGGCTCACTAGGGCGTCCTCTATCCTGGAGCCAGCCCCACGTGGGCGGCCCCGAAAATCGGTAGGGATATTCGGTTGTTAAGGGCTAACTGACCGGAAGTTGCAGCTTCCGATCTCAGACCTCCCCGCTTCGGCGGGGATTTCTGGTTTCTAGGCCTTTCGTTGCGTCACAAACGCTTTGGGGGTGGTGCCTCCTCGGCTCAGCGCTTTTCCGCCCGAGAGACTCCGGCTTCTAGCCGTGACGGATCGTTAACTGGAGCCTCGCCGTGCTGGGTGGATCGTCCATTGGGATAGTCCCACGAGCCCCACGGTTAACCGTGGAATGACACGCGCACGGTTAACCTTTGGGGGCGAAGTCTGCTCAGCTGTCCGTTGGACGATTTACCCGCAGCGGCGAGCGAAAGCCCCATCCTTTGGGGCGGGGGAGGAGGATTTCAAGACGCGGAGGTGAGCACCGACTTGAGATGGTCGAGGACCAGTTCCTGAGTGCTGCGAAGGCCGCGCCGACGCGCCTCCTCGTCGAGGAGCCAGCGCTCCTCGGGCAGCAGTCGCAGACCCAGCATGGTTGAGCGCTGCCGCTTCTCGCTGCTGACCCAGGTCTTCCGGCGGGGCTGACTAGCGGGGGCCTCAGACTCTTTCGTCGCCATCGCTCTCACTGCCTTCCAACAACTTGATTGTTAGGGGTTCTGACCTGTGTGTTGTGTGAAGATTAGCCTGCGACACGGCGTGCGCGGTTATCCGCGCCGGTGTGTCGGATACCAATATGAGGTTAAATAGCCAACATCACACAAATACCAGTTCAGAACCCCTTATATGGGCGGATGCGACTCCTCTGAGCGAAGGAAAGGCGATGGTGCTCCCAGCCAGTGAGCCCGACGAGCAGCGAGTGCCGGTAAGCACAGCTATCGCCGCTCGCACGCTCGGCTGCACCGACGAAACGGTCAAGCGCCGTATCAGGGTGGGGGACCTCGAGGGCGGACGCCGGCCGAACGGGCACTGGTACGTCTACAAAGACCAGCTCGCTTCCGACGAGGAGAAACAGCTCCAGCAGGAAATCGCCGAACTTCGCGTGCAGCTCAGTGAGCTTCGGCAACCGGCTCAGACCACGGACGACATCCATCGACAGCTGGCGGCAGCGCAGACCGAATTGGCGGAAGTACGCAGGAGAGAGCAGGATCTGCAGTCCGCGAACCGGGAGTTGCGCCGCACCAACCAGGTCCAGCAAGCGGCCTTGTCCGACATGCAAGAAGCCCTGGACGAGTATCTGGAGGGCGGCGAACTAGCACTGCGCTCCGCGCATAAGTTCCAGTCGGCAGGCAAGAAGCTCTCCCGGATCAACGCGTCCTTGAACGAGCATCTCGCGTTATCCAGAATCCCGGATACGCCAGCCGAACTCGACGACGAGATCTGACCGGAGTGGCGAGGTCAACCAGGCTCGCGCCGCGACCCACCACAGACACTGATCCGCGACGGTTACGTAGGGGCATCGTCAAGTTGTTGCTGATGCATTTTGGCGCAACCGGTTTGGGCAAGTGTGGTCGTGAATAGTGTTGGCGTACCGTGCTTCACGCCGCGGATTCGGCCGTGATTTCACCCCAGATCGT
>Ga0114918_10004539_pt1 | contig 12051 bp, 7 predicted proteins | sample LantaG_FD_87015 | JGI IMG/M metagenome (GOLD analysis project Ga0114918, IMG submission 87015) | Deep subsurface microbial communities from Baltic Sea to uncover new lineages of life (NeLLi) - Landsort_02402 metaG | ecosystem: Environmental > Aquatic > Marine > Oceanic > Sediment | place: Baltic... | reverse complement strand
GAGAGAGAGGTAGAGAGGGAGGGCGAGAGAGGGGGGACAGGGGGATGGAGGGAGGGAGGGACAGCGCGCGGGACGGGGGGCGGCAGCGACTCGGCGCGCCGCCTGGCGGCGTGCCCTTGTCGCTTGCTGCCAGCCCCCCCACCCCATGATCCCATCATCCATCCTCCACCCTTTCCACACTCTCTCTCTCTCTCTCTCGTATCATCATCCCCCGCTCCACCTCACTGACCAGCCGCCAGCGTGGTCCGCGTCGTCCGGCTGGGTGAGCCGCCGTTGGCGGTGGGCAGGGCGGGCGCGGCCTTGGGCGCGGGCACGGCCAGCGGTGGCTCCGCCTTCTTCTTGGGCGGCGACCCGCCGCCGGCCGCGCCGCCGGCCGGCTTCTTCGAGGTCGGCTGCCGGGAGGCGGGTGCCTTCTTCTTGGGTTTGGGGATCTGGAGAGGCGGGGAGAGAGAGAGAGATAGGGGCGAGGGGCGTGTCAGTGTGCGAGAGCAGGCGAGAGCGAGAGAGAGGGTGCGAGCGGAGCGAGAGGAGCGCCCCGGGCGCCCGGCGCGCAGCCGCATGAAGCACTCCCGCCGCCGCCTCTGCCCCGCGCCCGCGTGCCAATGCTCGCGCTCCGTTCCGCGCTCGACTGGCTGCAATACCACCTTCCGGGGCTTCTGGGCTGATTGCATGAGCGACAAAGGGCACAGTCGACCCGCACTCGGGGTCCCAAGCGGGTAAAACCCGCGTGCTCGCCTCGCGCCCTGCACCGGCGGCGCGCCTTGCAGAAAAAACGGCCGTGCATCAACATGCGCCACCCTGCCCCTCACCTTGTCCTTCGCCTCCATCACAACCCAGCCCAGAAGCATGCGCACCGCCGCCATCAGCGCCGCCAGCAGGCCGGCGAAGGAGTAAAGGGCGGGCGCGGCCGCGGAGGCGGCGGCCGCGGCGCGGGCGCCGATACGTGCGTGGGCGGGGGCAGGGGCCCGCTTCGGCGGCATTGGAGAGGGGCGCGCTTGGTGTTGCGCAGGCGGGCCGGATAAGAGTACGCGCGGGCGCACGCAGGTGGGAGAAGTGGGGGTCGTGTGTGGCGGGAGTCGCGCCGCGAGAGAGAGGGTGCGGCAACACACAGAACAATGGTTTGAATACCAAACCCGGGGCGCCGGCCCCGTTCTCAACCTCGCCCCTTTTTCGTTTACTCGCCCGTGTCGAACACCGCGTGCAGCACGGCAGCCAAGTCGTCGCCAACGTCCTCTTCCTCCTCAGACGCCGATCCTGCTGCCCCTCCCTGACCCCCTTCTGTCGTCGGACTCTCCCCCCGCCGGCGAAAAGCCGCGATCGCGGCGTCCACCTCCCCGCGCCGTGTGGCCGCGGCCGCGCGCGCGGCCGCCGCCTCGGCCTGCCCCGACGGCCGCCGCGCGAGGGAGCCCTCAAAGGCGGGCGCCCCGCCCTCGCCTTCCCCACTGCAGGCCGCCTCCGCCGCAGCCAAGGCCGCCGCGGGGACCAGGCGCCCCCCCAGCCCCCTGTCCAGCACGGCCCGCGCCCGGGCTGGCGGCCAGGAGAGGGGTTGGACCTTGAGCACAGCCACCGCGCTCTCAAAGTCGCGCGCGGCCGCCAGGTCGGGCTCGCACTCGGCCGCGACAGCCAAGGCGACGCGGATCAACGGCGCCGCCCGACGCTCCGTCAGCAGGGCGTCCAGAACGCGGGCGGCAAAGGGGGCGGGAAAAGGGCAGGCAAAGGCAGTCAGCACCCACTGGGCAGCGTATAGCGCGGGCGGCACTCCCAGCTCCTCCAGGCGAGCGGCCGCGGCGGGCGCGACCCGGGCCAGCAGCCACTCGTACTGGCGCAGGGTGGCCTTCAGACCTTCCAGGCCGGGCAGGTACAGGGAGCGCAGGCCGGCGCCAGGCGCCCAGCCCGGGCGGAGAGGCGGGGGGCGGGCGTCGTCGTCGTCGCCTGCGGCCCCCGCCGCCTGCTGCGCCCCGTCCGGCCCGACCGCGTCCGCCAGGAGGGCGCCCATCGCCCGGAAGGCCGCCTCCTCGGGCAGGTACATGAGCAGGACGCCCGCCAGGAACGCCATGCCCTGGCAGTAGCCCACCTCCAGGTCGGCCAGGGCCTGCGCCTTCAGCAGGCGGAACAGGGCCGCCCGCCCCTGCGCAAAGCCAAACTGGGGGTGCTCCGGGAAGGTACGCCCTATGTCGCGCCCGATGACCTCCTCCACGCCCTCCTGGCCCACCGACACCTGCTGCAGCGTGTTGTACAGGCAGGCCTCCGGGTGCGTGGGCGGCGGCGGCCAGGGGTGCAAGGACGTGGCACGGGCGATCAGCGCGTCGCGCAGGCGGGTCGGGCGGGGCGCGGCCGTCAGAGTGGTGAGGATGGGTGGGGGGTAGGGAGGGGGAGGGGCTGCCTCGGCGCCGCCGCGCGCCTCGCCCGGTTCGCTCCCCGACCGCCCCATGGCCGTCGCGGCCACGATGACGCTGGGCGGCGGGCGGGCGGTGCCCCAGCCCCGGGCGCCGCCGGGCGAGGAGGAGGAGGACGGGCCGGCGGGCGGGTGAGGTGGGCCGCCCGCCCGGCCGCCGCCGCCGCCGCCCGCGCTCCACAGGGCGGCCGACCCGTCCTCCACCATCTCCCACGCGTCATCGGCCGCCGGAGGGGGTACAGAGGCAGGGTGAGGGGCGGGAGCGGCAGGATCGGCCCCGCCCTCTCCACCTCCGGCCTCCTCCTCCTCGCCGGGCGCGACCCGCCCGATCAGCGCCCCAGGGCTGCCCCCCGCCTCCAGGAGGGCCATCCAGAGGCGGGAGCGCAGCTCCTGGGGCGCGTCCTCATACAGGACCGTCCCCACCTGGACGTCCACGGGTGCGTCCCGCTCGGCCTGGAGCATGGCTTGGAGGCGGGCGGTGGCGAGGGAGGCCTGCAAGCGGCGCAGCGTCTCGCGCGCGCCGCGGGGCGCGCCCGCCAGGCGGCGCCCCGCCCGGCCCAGGGCCGCCACCCGGGCGCCGGCCTCCCGCTCTAAAGCCGCCCGGGCCTTGGACCGCAGGTCGGCGTCGCCCAGCAGCTCGGCGGCCGCTTCCGCGGCGCGCCGGATGAGGTGGGCCATTGATGGGATGGATGAGAGGGGAGGGAGAGGGTGGGTTGGGAGAGGAGAGAGAGGAGGTCCGCCGGCAGTGAATGGGGAGAGGGGGGGCCGCGCGTGTGTGCGCTTTCAGATGCCGAAGCCTGGTCCGGAGGGTGAGCGCACACCCTGGTGAGTGCCACCTGGGGTGTGTGAGCGCCGCGGGCGGCGATCGGAGGGGGGAGGGGACGGGAGGCCGAGCGATGCCAGGAATGAAGTGAGAGAGGGGGCGCGGGGGGGCGCCTGCGAGCGACAAGGAAAGGGCGCGCGCTCTCCCCACTCCCACGTTTTTTTTTCGGAACCGCGCGCGCCCCAGCCCGCCGACGCCCCCTGCAGGGGCTGGAGTAACACACCAGGCGCACGAACACATACACACACACACACCGCTTCATCCCATGACCATCTCCCCGGGCGGCGGCGGCGGCGGCGGCGGGCCGCCCCGGGCGTCCGGCGCCGCCAATGCCGCGGCCGCGGCCGCGGCCGCGGCAGCCGCCTCTGGCCGCAAGGCGCCCATCCCACCCGCCCCGCCCCCACCTCGACGAGGCCTGTTCGAGTCTCTGACGGACCGGCTGAACCAGGACAGGTCAGGAGATGGGAGAGTGGCGCCAGGGAGTGCCGGAAAGAACAGAGAACAGCAGCGCATGGCCTATGGCGCTCCACCCAGCTCTCTCTCCCACCCCCCCCTTCACAACACTCTGTCATCTCTCTATCCCCTCACACACAGCGGCACCGTCCGCCAGACCGCCCAGAAGTGGGCCCAGCAGGCGGGCGGCGCGTTCAAGGGCTTCCAGATGCCGGTCCGGGTGCGTTTGAGGGAGGAGAGAGAGGGAGGAGGAAGAGCGACTCCAGGCGGGCCTCCCCACCTCCTCCTCCCTCCTCCATCATCACCCCGCCCGCCGCCCCCTTCACACCCCTCCCACGACCCTCCCATGCCCCTCTCCGCTAGGTCGACGTCGACTTTTTCGGGCCCATCCTGGACACTGCCCAGAAGACGGCGATCACCGCCTGGCGCCGCCTGCCACCGGGCGCCCAGGCCGCCGCGCCGTACGCGGGGACGGCCCTTGCATCCGGCGGCGCGGCCTGGGCTGTCCAGGGCCGGCGCTTGCGCCGGGCGCGGTCCGCCCTGGAGGTCTCCGACGCGGCCGTGCACGCGCTGACGGCGGAGCGGGGCAAGCTGCAGGATGCGATCAAGACGCTGCGGGCGGGCGCGCTTGCGCCCCGCACGCCTTCGGAGCTGAAAGCCGCGGCCGCGGTGGCGGAGACGACTGCGGCTGCCGCGGCGGCGGCGTCCGCGGCGGCGGCAGCCGCCCAGGCGTGCGTGGTCTACATCCAGCGGGGCGGCCGGCGGGCGCCCCGAGGGGGTGGGGAGGATTGATCGATCGGGGTGGGGAGATTGATCGGAGGGAGGGGAGGAGGTTGGGGGTGGCGCGTTTTTCTTCCTTCTTCTTTTTCCACCCAGCATTGTCGAGACACGTCGTTTTGTTTCTTTGTTCCCTTCTCACTACACACGCACGCGCACATGGGCTTTCTAATGGGATTCTAAGAGAGGGACGGCGGCGGGGCGCAAGGCCCGGAAAGGGGCTGAGGCTCTCTCTCCAGGTATACGCTCCCTCTCATCTCATCTCAATCTCTTTTCTACGCGCCGCGCGCCACCGCCCGCCGCGCCTGGGCCAGCTCGTCCAGGACCAGGGCCTTCCACTTGTCCACCAGGCGGGCGGCGGACTGTGGGAGGGGAGGGGTGTGTGGAGAGGGTGTGTGGAGAGAAGGCGTGGTGAGAGGATGGACTGCGGGTCAGAACCCCACACTTCCCCCCCCCACACCACACGCTCTCGCCTCTCTCCCTTCTCTTACCAGCGCCACCTCCACGTCCGGGCTGCGCTTCAGGCGGCGCACGGCTGCGCCCACGCCCGTCCCAGCCAGCAGGCCCCGGTCTACGAAGCGGAGGCAGGCCAGGCGGCGCAGCGCGTCCAACTGGGCCCCAGGCGGGGCGGCCGGGTCGGTCAGGGTCGGCAGGAGGGCGGCCGCAGCCTCGGCCGGGTCGTCCCGGCGGTCCAGGATTACCACCTTGGCGCAGTCGCGCAGCGTGGTCTGGGTGCCGGGGGGTAAGGGGCGCTTGCCCGAGGTGGACGCATCCGGGCGAGGCTGACCGCCGCCGGGTTTGGCGAGGAAGCGGTCCATTTCTTTTTTGTTTGGGCTTTTCAGGCGGCCTCGGACTCGCCTGCGCGCGCGTTGGTAGGTGAATGGGTGCTGTGCGGACACGCAGGCAGGTGATCTGCCAGTGTGGGCGAGAGCGGAGGAGGCCGAGGGGGGGCGCGCAAATACAGGAGTGTGAGAGGAAAGAGAGAGCGCGCCGAGACGCGACGCGTTTTTCGGTTTTCGTTTCTCACTCTTCTCATCGAGCGCGCGCCCCGCCTTCTGGACCCGCTCACCCATCCGCTGCCGCTCGTCTGGGGGTGTGCACGCACACGCCTGCCCTCCCTCGGCGCGCCCTGCTCTGGCCTAAATCGCCACGCCCGCGCCCCCCTTTTTTGAAAGACCCCCACAGTGCGCCGACAGCTCTCAGCGCAAAATGGGTGCACTCCTCTGCGAGCCTGCCGAGGTGGCCTTCACGGGTGTCCGCCTGGACACGGTGAGTGTGGGCGTGCGTGTGGACAGAAAGAAAGGCGGGCTCCGCCGCAGGGACGCGCCCTCCGGGTGCGCCGGGCGAACGCGGCGGCGCCTACGGGCGAAGCAAAAAAAAACCGACACGCTCAACCTTCCCCTTTCTCCCTCTCTCCCTCTCCCCCCAGCCCTACACCGCCCGCCTGCGCCTGACCAACACGCTGGCCGCCACCGTTGACGCCTCCCTGCGCCCCTCCGCCCCCGGCGACAGGTACCGGGTGGACCCACCCACCCTGCGCCTGGCCCCCGGCGCCAGCGCGGCCGTCACGCTCACCCTCCGCCTCGACTCGGCCCGCTTCGCCGCGCTGGCCAAAGCGGCGGCGGCGGGCTCCGGGGGCGGCGGCGGCGGCGTGAAGGACGCGCTCCGCCTGTCCGGCCTTTACTTTGACCAGATCGTGCCCCTGCGCTTCACCCTGCACTCGGACGTCCTGGCGGGCGCACGCCGGGCGGGCGGCAGTGGGGGCGTGGGCGGGGCGGTGGGGCCGGCCAAGGGGGCGGTGGTCGTCGGCGGAGGCGGGGCGCTTCTGGCGGGCCTGACACCGTCCCGGACCAGCGCCCGCCGCCCGGCCGCCGCCGTCCAGGAGGGCCGGCGCGAGGCGGCGACAACGGCCGCCGACGCCGCGCGGGAGGAGGAGGAGGAGGGCGAAGAGGAGGAGGGCGCACCCGCCTTCTCCTCGCCGCGCCTGGCCCTGTCCCCTGGCCGCCGGGCGTGCCGGCCGTCCTCCCCGGACCCGCACGCCGCGGCGGTGCCGCCGGCCTGGGCGCCGCCATCGCCGACCCTGTCCCCCGCCCGGGGGCTGTGGCCGGGCGTGGCCGCGCCGACGGGTGAGGCCGCCCTGGCCGCGGGCGCGCCGACCAAGGGGGCGGCTGCGGCCCCGCCCGCCCTGGCGCCGGACGACGACCACAAGGACGGCCCCTTGCGCCGCGTGGACCAGGTTCTGTGGGACCAGGAACGGGCGGTGGCGCCCTTACTGGCTGCCCTGCGGGAGGCGGGCGGGGGTGAAGAGGGTGAGAGCGGCAACGGCGCTGCCTCATCCCACCACACCCTGGCCGCCCTGGCCGCCCACCTGTCGGGCGCGAACGAGGCCCTACGGGCCCGGGTCCGCGACCTGGCCACCGACCTGACCGCCACCCGCGCGCGGTGCGCGGCGCTGGAGGGGCTGCGGGACGCGGCAGCGGCAGGCGCACCTGTCGCGGCGGGGCTGGCCGCCGCGGCCGTCGCGGCCGAGCGGGCGGCCCAGGAGGCGCGCAACCGGCGGGCCCTGGAGGCGCTGCGGGCCCGGGATGCAGCCCTGGACGCGACGCGGTCGGCGACCGACGAGGCGTTGGCAGGCCTGGCCCAGTGGAAGGCCGTCGCTCGGCGTGCGCGGGCCGAGGCGGACGCCGCGCGCGCCGACGCGGCAGGGGCGCGGGCCGACCGCGACGCCGCCCTGCGGTCGGCGGCCGCCGCGGAGGCGGGCGCTCGGGCCCAGGCAGACGCACTGGCGGCCCGCCTGCGGGGTCTGGAGGGCGAGATGGAGGACCTGGTGGCGCGGGTCGCGGCCGACGGGGCGTCCGGGGCGGAGGTGGCGGGCCGGCTGGGCGCGGCGGACGCGGCCGCGGCCGCGGCGGCCGCGCGGGCGGCCGCGGCGGAGGAGGACGCGGCCGCCGCCCGCCGGGATGCCGCGGCAGCCAGGGCCCGGGCCGACGGGGCGGTGGCCGAGGCGGCCGCGGCGCGCGCGGCCGCCACCGCGTCCGCGCCCTCCGCCTCCTCCCCCTCGCGGGCGCTGCGGGCAGTGCTGGAGGCTGAGCGGGCCGCCCGGACCGCCGCGGAGGAGAAGGCCGCGCGCGTGACCGCCCGGGCGGCCGCCCTGGAAGCGTCGGCCCTCACACCGGTGGCCAGCGCGCCCTCCGCCGCGGCCTGCCTGCTGGCGGACGGCGCCCTGGCAGCCGCCAGGGCGGGCGTGCTGTCCGCGGTGCGCGCGGCCGCGGTGATGGGCGCCGCGGCCGCGACCGCGACCGGGGACGGCTGCGGCGCCGAGGCGTCGTCGGCCTCTTCCTCCAACGCCATCATCGCCCTGGCCAGCCGGGCCGGGGCGGCCCTGGAGGCCGCGGCTGTCGCCTTAGGCGGCGGCGGGCTGGACGGTGCCGCTGACGAGCGGGCCGCCGCGGCAGGCATCGCGGACGAGCTGTCGTCCGCGGCGGCGGCCGTTGCGGCCGCGGTGGCGGCCGCGGAGGAGGCGCTGGGGCGGGCTTTGGATGGGGTGGGGGCGTGAATCGTGTTGAGGCACTCTCTCTTTCCTTTCTGTCTTGGCGGACGGCGGGCACACGGGGGATAGGGGGGGAGAGAGGAGAGAGAAGAGAGAAGAGGGGAGGGGTGGTGGTGGTGGGGGCACCTCTCGCACTCTCTTATCTCGCGGCACGGCCCGCTCTCCACCCGGTGCGGGGGCCCCACTCAGCTGGTTTCGCGCACCCTGCACGACGCCCCGGGCCTAGCCTGAGCACGCACGTCATTCAAAGGGGTTTCTGCCTGCGTGATTGTCCTGCCGCCCGCCGCCCCTCTCCTTTCTCTGCATGCGTCCGACGGCTGGCCAGGCTGCAGGCCTCGCCGGCCCCTCGTCCGGTCCCGCCCTGCCGCCCCTTCGCCCAGCCCGCCCGACCCGGGCTGGCACCTGCCCAGCCGTGCGCCCGCTGAGCGGATGGGGCACTACGACGCCGCGCCGGGCCGTGTCCGCCCGGGCCGGCCCGGACGAGGACGGCGACGGCGGTGACGGCGGGCCGTTCTCCATTAGCATGGCCGCCTCCCGCGCGCCCTCACCCGCGGCCGCGCCCGCACGCCGCCGACCGCGTCGCCGCAAGGTGGAGGTGGGCGAGGAGGTGAAAGGAGTGGAGGAGGCTGGCTTCGGCGTCGGCGACGAGGACGACGCCACTGAGGAGGCCAACTCTGAGGCGGCGGCCGCCGCCGCTGCCACCGCAGCCGAGGAGAGGGCCGCGTCCCAGGCCGCCGCCGCGGCCGCCGCCGCCCGCCGCCGCCTGGCCGCCCAGGCCCGGGCGAATGCGGAGGCTGCTGCTGCAGGTGACGCGCCCGACGACGCCGCCTTCTCCGTGTCCGCCTCCGCCGGGGCCGTGGAGGCTTCTGCCGCACCGACGCCTCCTCAAGCCGAGGGCAGCGGCCGCCGCGCCCGCCGCAGCGCCCGTCCCCCCTCCGACTCCTCCTCCTCACCCGCCGACGCCCCGCTCCCGGCCTGGACCAAAGCCGAAGCGACCTCCTTAGCCGGCGCCCTGAAAGTGGTGGGCGACGGCCGGGCCTGGCGGTACGCCGTCCGCCGCACGGTGCGCCGCTGGGCAGACATGGGCCTGGCCGCCCGGTGGGAGTCCCTCCGGGAGGAGGCCTACCGCCGCGTCCTGTGGCAGTGGGAGGCGCCCAACACGGGCACCATGTACCTCTCCTACGCCCGCCTGCTGCAGCTCCTCGCCTCCCGGGGCGTCTCCCGCCTCGTCATCATGGGCGGCGGGCGGGCCGCCCTGGTCGAGGTCCCGGTCGACGGCTACTCCAATGACCTGACCGTCCCGCCCTCGTACGACCGGTTCGACCCGGACGTCCTGTACTCGCCCGCGGGGCAGCGGGACGTGCTGGAGGTGAACCGTTACTATGTCGACCTGCCGGGCGACGTCTGGGCGCGGGGCACGCTCATGCGCCTCGCGCGCGACGCGGCCGTCCCCGTGCTGGACGCCTCCGGCCGGCCCACGCCCGGCCACGCCCGCCGCAACAACACGACGACGGTGGATGTCTCCGTCCTGGAGCCCATGCCGCGGCTGGAGGCCGTCACCATCATCGACACGAAGGGCAACACCGCTCTTTGGCTCATTGCCGCGCGCTTGGCCGCGGTGGTCGCATCACTGATAGGCTCCCGCCTCTCCCCGCCCGAGGACCCGGCGGACGCGACGGCGGGCCTGCTGCGCCAGCTGTCCATGCACACCGCCATCGAGTACAACACGCCGGGGCCCGGCGGCAAGCGGGACACGGGCGTCCGGTACGCTGACGTGGCGGGCGTGGAGCCCATCCTGGCCATGGTCAGAGAGTACATGGAGCTGCTGACGGGGTCCGCCCGGTTCACGGACATGGGGGCGCGGCCGCCGCGGGGTCTGATCTTCGAGGGCCCGCCGGGGACGGGCAAGACACTCCTGGCAAAGGCCATGGCGGGCGAGGCCGGCCTGCCCTTCTTCGCCTGCAACGGGGCCGAGTTCGTCGAAATGTACGAGGGCGTCGCGGCCGCGCGCGTGCGCGACCTGTTCACGGTCGCCCGCGCGGTGGCCCCCGCCATCATCTTCATCGACGAGATCGACGCCCTGGGGCGGGACCGGGGGAGCGGCCCCTCCGACCCGGGCTCCCAGGAGCGGGAGCAGGCGTTGCTGGCCCTCCTCGTCGAGCTGGACGGGTTCATCCGGGATGACGCGATCCTGTGCATTGGGGCGACCAACCTGGCCGACTCCCTGGACACCGCCCTGGTCCGCCCGGGGCGGTTCGATCGCACCCTCCACCTGGGCCTGCCGTCCGAGGCCAACCGGCTGAAAATCCTGGGCGTGCACGCGGCGGGCAAGCCCGTGGACCGGTCGGGCGGCGACGCCCTGCTTCGCCGGGTGGCCGCCAAGACGATCGGGTGGTCCGGGGCCGAGCTGGCCAACCTCATGAACGAGGCCGCCATCTTCATGGTGCGGCGCGGGGTGGACGCCATCGGGTGGCCGGAGCTGGCGGAGGCCATCCACAAGCGGGGGCGGACGGCGGGCGCGAGCGATGGCCCCGAAGCCCTGGCGGCCGCGCTGGAGGCGAGCGCGGGCGCGGAGGCCGCCGCGGCCGGGCCCGAGGTGGGCGGGGAGGGCGGCGTGGACGCGGAGGGGGGGCCCTCGCCCGCCGCGGTCGCCGCCAGGCCCGCCTCCGTCCGCCCCGCCGCCGTCGCGGCCGCCCGGAGGCGCCTGGCGACGGTCCTCGCCGCCCGGGCGGTGGGCGCCGCCCTGACCGCCGGCCTGCCCCGCATCGAGGCCGCCAGCATGCACTCCCGCGTCCCCGGCGCCCTGGCCGCCCTGCGCTTCCAGTCCACAGAGTTCACCGTCCCCGGCGGTGGGGGGTGGGCGGCCCTGGCCGCTCCCTCCAAGGTCCCCTTACCCCGCTCCGGCGGGCGGCGGTGGCCCAACGCGACCCCGGACCTGGTGGCCGAGGCGGCCGCGGCGGCGGGGGTCGCGCCGGAAGTCTACCACCCGCCCCCGTACGAGGTCGTCGCCGGCCTGATCGTGTCCCTGTACGTCCCGCGCGCGGCGGAGGTGGAGCTGTTTGGGCCTGGAGCGGCGTCCACCGCCACTCTGGGCGAGGCCGCCGTCGCTGCCACGCTGGCGGACTGGTTGGCGGGGAACGCCATGCTGTCTCCCCGCCGGCGGGGCGCGCCCTTGCAGGTCGGGGAGGGCGACGCCTGGGGCGAGCCGGACAGCATCACGACGCGCTCCTTTGGCCCGGCCGACGCGGCGGCGGCGGCCGCCCTGCGGGACGCGGCCTGGGCGCGGGCGCGGGCCCTGGTGCGGGCCCGGGCGCCCGCCATCCGGGCGGCGGCGGCCATCCTGCTGGGCGACCCGGGCGCGGAGCCCGCGGGCCTGGGCACGGACGACTCGGACGGCGACGAGGACGGGCGCATCGCGCCGGGGACCATCTCGGGCGCCCGCCTGGTGGCGCTGATCGAGGAGTTTGCCCCCGAAGCGGCGGCCAGCCCCGGGCCCCGCGCCCTGGCGCCGCCCGCCTGGCTGGCGGCCGCGAAGGCGGCCGCGGCGGCGCGGGGCGGGGCCGGGCTCGCCCCCGCTGATGTGGAGGCCGCCCTGGAGAGCGTGACGGGGTCTCTCGCGCTGCAGGACCTGATGGGCGTGGACGGGGAGGCTGTCCAGGCCGCCCTGGCGACCAGCCCGGAGGCGCTGGCCCGGGAGGCGGCCGTCCGCCGGTTTGCGACGGTGGCGGGCGGGGAGGGCGCCCTGCCGCCCGCGCCGCCGATCGCGCCCGGCGCGGACAAGGGGGCCGCCCTGGCCGGGTGGGGGCCCGGGTCGGCCGGGCTGGAGCTGCCCAAGCTGGGTGGTGGGAGTGGAGGGGGTGGGGGGAAGGCGAGCCTGGGGTGAGATGGGTAACAGGGAACTCGTGGCACACGCACATCACACACGGCCCGGGGCGAGGGAAAAAAGGAAGGGGAGGGGAGAAGGTTGGGGGGGATAGGGAGAGAGAGAGAGAGAGAGAGAGAGAGAGAGAGAGAGAGAGAGAGAGAGAGAGAGAGAGAGAGAGAGAGAGAGAG
>Ga0114918_10004538_pt1 | contig 12051 bp, 25 predicted proteins | sample LantaG_FD_87015 | JGI IMG/M metagenome (GOLD analysis project Ga0114918, IMG submission 87015) | Deep subsurface microbial communities from Baltic Sea to uncover new lineages of life (NeLLi) - Landsort_02402 metaG | ecosystem: Environmental > Aquatic > Marine > Oceanic > Sediment | place... | reverse complement strand
TAAACATTTTTGCCATTTTTATTTTTGCATGACAACAACTTTTAAATATTTAGAGTAATATTGTATCAACTCTTTTTAAGCCTTTCACTTTTTGCACTTCAACAACAATTTTGTCTTTATTACCATTTCTTTGATGTTTTAGAATCTCTGCACAAATTTGTGAAATTATTGGTGTTCCTCCATTTATTTTATAACCAATTTTTTTTTCATATTCTTCTTTTCTTGTCTTGAATTCTTCTAACAAACTCTTATGCACATTAATTCTAATTATCTCTTCGTCTGGAATCTTGTTGTTCATTTTCACCAATCTATTTTCTTCTTTGTATTCTTCTTGTTGCACTTGTATCGTCATGACCACGTTGTATTAATGTTGTTCTTGCTACTTCATTCAATTGAATATAAACAAAATAACCCATACTGCCAAGAAAAATGAATGGACTAGCAATTAAAATAACTAAAAAGAAATAGTATGTTATATTAGTCATGAATGTCAATGTTGGCAAATAGCTTTGAACAATTGTGTAAATTGAAAATGCTAGTGGAAGTAAACCAATAAAATATGCTAATAAGAAATATGGGACTTTTGCAATGTTTGAAGAATAGAAGAATCTATTTGAAAAGAATATCATTAAAAATGTAAATACAATTAATGGTATAAAATATAAAGCGCCTTGAACGCCCGATGGGTTATCTCCTGTGGGCGTTACACTAAAACAGATATTCCCTGTTGTTGGAATTCCATTGACAGCGCCTTCAGTTGAATAAATGTATGTGCCTAAATTTAAAGTATCACAAAAAGTATAATTATAATTATTTCTATTTTGTGTCATTTCTGCATTTGGATATAAAATAGTTCCGTTTATTTGTGGATAATATATTGCTGTAATGTTGATACCTTCAGAACAGTTACTGCATGTTTGTATAAGATTTACACACGTCCCCTGTTTTACAGTTGGAATTGAAAATGCACAATCTGTTTCTGATGCAGACACGTTTGATAATATGAATAAAAATGCCAACACAAATGTAATATACAAATAATTAATTTTCATTTTCAATTAACTCCATTTTGTTTTCAAGTTTATTTTTTAATTCAACACTAGATAGTGTGTTAATTTCACTTTCCCACAATCTAATCACTCTAAAACCTTGTTCTATTAATTCTTCAGTTCTTATTTTATCTTTGTCTAAGCCTTCAGGATAATTATGCCAATAGTTGCCATCACATTCTATTATTGTTTTTTGTTCAATGAATTTTTGAACAGGAATAAAAATGTCACATTGATATGAGTGTTCAATTTCTTTCATATATTGATGTGTATAGAATTCAATGCCTAATTCTTTAAGATAGTTTTGAATTTTAATTTCTATAGAAGTATCTTTGATGGGCATTATTTGTTTAATTCTGTTTTCTTTTATTTTCATTCTGTGTTCTAATGTAAATGGACCCAAATGTTTGCCTTTCCCATTCCTTGAAATGGATTGTCTAGCTTTTAAAGTGTGATGTTTGCCACGCATACTTCTTCCCTGCATAATTTTAGCGTGTCGCGTTTGACGTTTGCCACGCATTCCATAATTCTCATTTGTCAATGCGTTTAGTTTAATTTTATTTTTATGTTCATCGGTTAAATGCCGACCTTTCAAAGCTTGACTAAGTTTTCTACTGTGTTCTTTTGTTCTAGGTTTTAATTTTTTGCCAATTTTTGCTTTAACCACATTTGCAATGTGCTTTTTAGACAATTTTTTTCCTTTCCAGAAAGCACATTTTTCTTTAATTTCTGGAGTATTCATACCTTTTTTTGTTGTTATTGATGTTTTCAATCTATTTTGTGGATTAGAAAAATATTTCTTTAAACTTGAACTTATTTTAAGACCACTTTGTTTTACTTTGTCATTTGTTTCTTTTGTAAAACCTTTATTCCAATATATTTTTTTTTTGCTATATTTAACACTAGAACAATCTTTTTTTAGTTTATCCATGTTTTTATACACATTTTAGTGTATTTAATTTTTATTGTCATTTAACTACCCATCAATCGTGCACAATCTAACAATCTTGCATTAATTGCATCTGTGTAAATGTTATATCCAAGTTTCATAAGAAACCAACACGCAACACCAACAACAATTGCTAAAATTAGCATTGTCATATATGGAGCCATTCTTTGTAATGTGTCTTTGATATATGCCCATCTAGAAACTGCTGCTCGCTGTTCTAAGAATGCAAAATTCTTTGCTTGCATATTAATTACTTCAATTTCAAATTTAGTAGGGGTCACTTTGTCCCACATTCTTGGAGGAATGACTGCATACTGCCCGGGTGCATATCTCCACAGCACAACTTGATTTGCTCTAATATTTTCTGTTGGGATTACTGGCATTGTTTCAGTTGTTCCCTGGAAAAGCATTTTGTCTAAACCATCAGATGTTCTAAATTTTCCAATTTTTTTTGTATACCAAGTTCCATCTCTATTGAAAATCACAGCTTTTATTTTATAGTTTTTCTTTTTCTTCCAAGCAGTAAAGCCAATCTTTGAAACATAGAATAAAACACCCAGACCAACAATTGCAACTAAAACCATTAAAATGTTATACCCAATTTTAAATGCACTACTCCCAAGTGTTGTTGCGCCTGGCAGAATATCTGCTGCTGAAACTAATGGGAGTAAGTCGTAGAACATTACTTTCTCCTTCCGGGCAATGGAATTCCCAGAAAACTTCGCCCTTTAGATTCAGATGAAGTACCTTCACTTCTAGTAACATCACTCCTTGAATATTGTGATTTCAAGTTTATAGCTGTAAAGCCAGACCTTGAAGAGAACACAATGTCTTGAACCATTTCAATACAAGCATCTTTAATTGCTTTCATTGTTTCTAAATCCATTTCCCATCTATCACATCTTTTTGCAAAGAATTCTGTAATAGACATATCAAAGTAAAAAAGTGATTTATAACATTCCTCATCCTCCATATATGTTAACTTAGCAGCTTTTGAAACCTTCCCTAACAATCTTCCCATTATTTCTCTAACGCCTATTTCGTTAACAGGCGGAGCTGAACCAGCAAGTTTTTCCCAAAATGGCTCCCCTGTTTTCATATTGACTCTTTTAATTTCACCTCTAAGAACTCTGTGTTCAAAGTTTTCTAAAACATCATCAACATCTAAAATAATTTTTAAGAATTCTTTTTCCTCGTCTTCATAGTTCCCAGCTGGACTACTCATTGGCGAATCGAAATCCATCATTGAATCACTCATTCCACTTGCACCACCCATTTTTGAATTCATTATTTTTTACGTCCCTTTTCAATAAAAGATTTTAATTCAGATTTGCAAAATAAAATTAGAACTTCTTGCAAAGTTGAACAACCATAAACTACTTTTGCAAATTTTAAATTTGCATTCACGTCCTCTGGAAAATCTGTTTGTAATTTCATTTTTTGTCTTGATTGCGTAAACTGTGTTAGAATTAGATTGATATTTTTAAATATTTAAGATATTTAAATGTTACTATTTAGAAGAAATCAATGGAATCCAAAAAAATTTTTAAATTTTTGTATTCTACGCCGTCTTACTTCTTTTTTCTCTGTGTGTTTTCTATTATTTATTTCTTTTAATTTATTTTCAGCTGTTTCAATTGGATCGTATGAGTTTGAACTAAGAAGTGAACATAATAATTCAGATGCTTTATCTTCATTTACTTTGTGTTTCCTTGATTTAATTATTTTCATCGCTGAACCTCAAAGCCTGTCAAAAATGCAGTCAAGGGTTTTTTCTTTCTTTTTAGTTTGAATGTTTGTTGTGTAACAGTTGGTTTTCTTTCAAACATTTTTATTTTCATTTGTTTTTTCTTTATCTTAGGTTTAAACTGTTTTTTCTTTTGAGAATATGTTGAAAATAACAAACTAGCTATGGGCGGTCCAGGCGTTGTAGTTGTCTGTGTTATTTCCTTAGTAACTTGTGTCTGAATAAGTTTTTGTTGCTGTTGCATTTGTAATCTCTGCTGTAATTGTTGAACTTGTGTTTGAACAAAATTTTGAACTTGTATATCTGTCATTCTATTTAATTGTGTCATGTCTAATAAATTCATTTGTTTCAAAATGTTTTTGTGTGTTTGCGTTATTCTGCCTTTTGATAAAATATTATCAAGAACTTTAATCCTATCTTGCAACATTACTTTAGTTACTGGCCGTCTTGTCTGTGTTTGACCAACTATTAGACCAGTCAATGCTCCAATACCAGTGCCTCTGCTTGGATATGTTGCAAATGCTGAAGAAAGTTGTGTTGACAACACACCCTGAATGCCTAAAGCTGGACTAAATGTATCTGGCTTTTGTGTTAATATACTTTCAGTTCTTTCATATGTTCCACGGCCAGCAAAAGCACTTTGCAACTGACCAGTATCTTCAACTATTTGATTTTCAAATGTGATTAATGGCTCTTTGCCTAATTTTTCTTGAAATTTCATAATGTTTTTAAGATTGAAATTTATTTTCAATTTGCTTAATATATTTTTTAAGAAATTAGTCTGTTGTTTATCTAAAGTTCTAAAACCTTTAGTTTTAATTTTTTCAAAGATTATAAAAAGTTTTTGAAATTCAGATTGTGATAAAATTTGACCCATTTCAATTAATTTTAAGTGTTTTGAGTTAGATAAAACTAAAGTGTTTGGATTTAATTCACTGGATAAAAATGCTCGTGTTGGAAGTCTAACACTAATTCTATATGTTGGCAAAGGTTTGTTGCCTTTATATTCTGCTAATGTTTTTATTATTGAAAATTCAATAATGCCTTCTACTTCTCTGCCACGCGGATATAATTCAATTTTAATTACTTTCATGTTGTTAAATGGAATTTTAACACTTTGACTAATAGAAGCTTTATTTTTTGAAAGTAATTCTGCCCATAGTAATTCTGCTTCCTTTTGTGTTACAGTAAATTTACGTCCTTTCAAAACATACAAGAAACCACGCTGAATTAAAGCTCTAATTGGTTGAAACATTTTTTTCACTGGAATACCTTCTTCTGTAACAAGCCCCTTTGTTTTCACAAGTGCGCTAGACAATTTAATAGATACACCTTTTTCAATTATTTCGCCTGTTGCGACTTCTTGAACAGTCCAAAACGCCCTTGAACCAAATATTCGCTGTGTTAATTTTCTAAAGGGCGAAAATCTTACTGTGGATGGTCTTAAAGTAAATGCTGCAGTTTTTCCAGTAAGGGTTGTAATTTCAGCAACAGTGTTTACATTTTCTAGAAGAGTTGATTTAAACCATTGAACAATTTTACCTTTATTATTTGTTGCCCACCCAATAACATCTCTATAACCGCCACCCGGCGAATTAGTCCCAACTTTATAAACACCAGTTTCTATAAACTTATAATTTAAAAATTTGCCAGACACTGGGTCTTTTATTTTTGTTTCATATGTTCTTGTGCCAGAACTACGACTCTTTGCTAACAATAATTCAACTTCTTGTGTTGATAAATTTGCTTTCAGTAATTGAATATCCTTTGAAGATAAATATGCTTTAGTATAAATCTTTTGCATTTCAAGATTTTGAAACTTAGTTGCTGCTCTTGTTCTTATAACTCTTGAAGTTAAAAGACCGCCTAACCTACCACCAGCAGTTGCGGCACCAAGTTCCATTGTTGTTTCAGCAAAAATTCTACCTCTTGTTTGTGGTCCACCTGTAATATATTCAGCGCCTCTCTTTATAAAATATGGAGCTGTCAATGCAGCAGCCCCACCAATTAAAAATGGCGCAAGTGGCGGAGCAGCTAATGATGCACCAGCAATTGCAGCTGTTGTTGCACCAATAACTGCTAATTTCTTTAATTGTGTAACTGGTCTTTCTCTAACAATAACTAACCATTGCGACCAATATAAAAAATTTGGCAAAACCTTGCTGTATGCAATAATAATTTTATCATTACGTATTTGTTGTTCAGTCAAGCCTTGACTTCTTAACAATGTTGCTCTATCTTCAATTCTTTTTGTCGCTGATTCATAAGTCGTCCCTTCTGGTATATATTTCTGAAAGAATTTAGACACACGCCCAACATCTTTTTCTTCTGGGAAAGACTGTTTCCAAATTCTTTTTGCATTCTCAGATGATAATGTGTTATATTTATCAACAATTGATTTTTGATAATTATCAAAGTTGTTTATAATGTTTGTAATTCTAGAATTTGCTAAATCAACTGCTTCTTGCGAAGTATATTGAATCGAAGTAATATTTTTAATTTTATTTTCAGCATCTGCATAAGCATTAGAAATTTGTGTTTCTGCAATTAAATTATTTTTAAAATTTACATCAAAAATTTGCTTATATGTTTTTCCAAGTTCATTTTTTTGTTGTTCAGACAAACCTTTATTTTCATATTCTTTAGCTAAATCTTTAATATTTTCTGAAATTCTTGTGGCAATGTTATCTTTTTTTGATGGATATAAAACTGAAGAAATTGGAATTTCTTGTGGAAGACCAATTTCAAATTGTTGCGTTTGCATTGTATCAAATTGGGATTGCTTAGGAATATATGCAGAATATGGAATTGGTGCTTGTGTAATTTCAGTTCCCTTTGTTTCATATGGTAATTTGAAATCAGTTTTAACATCTGGCAATTTGCTAACTTGTGTTTGCTGAACATTAGTTAAAAACGTTGGAATAGTTGGAGACAATAATTCGCTAAGTTTATTGCTTGGTGTTAACTGAGTTATTACTTTATTTTGTTGTTTTGCAATTTCTTTATTATATGCATCAATACTAAAACTTTGAGGTCCATATCCAGTGTCTGCTTCAATACCAATAATTTTTAAATTATTATAATCTGTAAGAATTTTAATAATGTTTGGATTTTGTTTTTTTATTTCTTCTAATTGATTTTCAAATTGCTGAATTTGGACTTGTCTGCTCTGTCCAAACATTTTTCTTTCTTTAGCCGTTAAACTCCACCAAATGTCAGCACTTTCATCTCTTGGCGTATTTGGATTATCTTTTGTAGTCAATGCGTCTTGAACTTTGTCAATGCTTCTTTGCATTTTAATTGCACTGCCAACTTCACCCAAATACTTATCAATGTTACTTAAATAGCCACCAATTTGTCCTTTTGCTTTCTTTAATTCAGTCTTTGCTTTTCCAGTTTCTTTCAAAAAAGCAGGCACTTGAACTTTGAATTGTCTTTCGCCTTCCCTTCGTTTTCGAGTATATGCTGGGTGTGCTTGAACTGTTCCGGGTGTTGCTCTTTTCTGAGTTTTTATTGTATGAACTTGTTGTCTAACTGCTTTTTCTTGTGCTTGAACTTGACGTTCTTGTTCCTCAACCTGTCGTTGTTGTGCAACTGCTTGTTGTCTAGAAGTTTGTGCTTGAGATTGAAGTGCCTGGAGTTCACGAATAGATGCCATTTTTTATATAATACAACTAATACTAAAAGAGTATTTAATTTTTATTGCCAGGCTTTATCAACTATCTCATGAACTTAAAAACAACAATTATAATAAATATGAAAAAACTCACTAATAATGGAATTTCATGATAAATCCAACTTGAATAAGTATAGAAAAATATACTGCACACAATAAGTAAAATGCTAAACCAAAATAATTTATTGTTAAAAAAGTTTTTTCCTATTTCTTTAAAATTAAAAAATTGTTTTTCATCTTCCATCTGAACTAATCTATTGGCGTTAAGCCTTTGGGTCTTTTTTCTTTAATTTGTCTTGAATAAATGAAAACACCAATGAAAATTGTAATTGCTTCCAATACATTCATAATTAAACCCCCAAAGAAATCATTTAGACCCCCACTAAGACCAAAATTTACATCCCCTGTTGAATTATATATTTGCAAATTTGTTGTAAAACTTAAAATAAACATAGACATTATAATAAGCATGCCAATAGGTAATATCCATTTTTTCATAATATCTAAAAATATTTAAAGTATTTAAATGTTATTATTTATCTCTACTATCTATTTCTAACGCATCCATTCTTAATTCATAATTATATATATCAACAACTCTTTCCTTTGCAATATCATAAGTGCAATCTTTCCAAATTAATCCTGCTCTTGTATCATTTGCATTTTTAAATGAATACTCTAATATTCTTTCTTTTAATCTTATTATTCTACTATTCATATCTTCCATATTTTCTCTACATAATTTATCAAATCTATCTCCTGTCATTCTGCACCGCCTTGTTCTCTAAGTAAGTAATTTATTCTGTTCTTCCTAATACACTCAACAGAAAAGAGCATTCCTAGTGAAACAAATAACCCAAACCATATATTTGCCATCATACTTAAAATAGAGATTGCTAACGCAATTCCTCCTCCAACCACACACATTATTCCATGAATCACTTTTGTTCCTCTGTTTCGTTTGATTGTTCTAAGCCCTTATGGTTTGTATTGTCCACAACGAAATCATTTATCTTCATTGCTAACTTAATTCTATCATCATCATAAAATCCTCTACTCAAAAGATAACTTAATGCTTCTAAAATCAACTTGTCTTTTTCTCCTATCATTTTGATACCTCTTGTTGTTCTTCTGCGTACTTTTTAGTTAAATGCTTATAATAGTCGTGGAACTTATTTCTAATCTCACCATGCTTTTTCCACAATCTATCCTTCTCTTTTTTATTCTTGGCTAACTCAGGATTAGAGTTTAACTGTTCCTTTCTTGCTTTACGAATATATCCAGTCTTCTCTCTAAACTCTCGCCAAATCTCTTTTCTATCTTCTTTGATTTGCCTGACCTCTTCTGTTTTCTCTTGAAGTAATTTATTCCTAGCAATCTTTAATTCTAATAGTTCTTCTCTGTTATCTGGAATTAACTCCTTTCTTAACTTGTCTCTCTGTTTTTCCAACTCACTACAAGTTTTCCACAAAGCATCTCCTTTTTTATCAAGCTCTAGCAATTTCTTCTTCTCCATTGGGTTCATTTTGCTCTTAATGGATTCCCTATGAAAAAATCTATCCAGTGGGTCTTTACTTTCTTCCATCTTTCCCTCCTTTCTTTATTGCTTCCTCAATAGTTTCTAAAAACTTCTTGGGAAGGTTGCCAGATTTATTTGCATCACTCCAAACTAATATACACCCATCAAACCATCGTGAGTTAAGTTTATTTCCTTTAATCGTTATATGATTGTCTGTTAGTTTCCCAAACAACTCAATGTTACGTTTTCTTTTCATTCGTTCCTCCTTGTTCGTTTGATTGTGGAAGGATGCACTGACTTAGTCTTTTGTTTGCAATATCCACATATTTCTGTTCTTTTTCAATACCTATAAAATTCCTGTTCAATTCCTTACAAGCAACTGCTGTTGTTCCAGAGCCAATACAATTATCAAGAACCAACATATTTTCTTTTGTATATGTCTTTATTAGATATTTACATAAATTAACTGGTTTTTGTGTTGGGTGAACATTCTTAGTATTATGTTCTCTTGCAAAAAATAACACATTTGTAGGAAATTTATGAGTATATTCTTTATAGTATTTCTCTTGATTCTTTATACTTTTAAATCCCCACTTCTTTTGTTTTGACCCCTTTGTTGTTATTACGTGTTTGTAGGGTTTATCTAACTTTTCCATTATTGGATAATATTGATTCTTTTTATAAAAAACAGAAATATACTCTGTCTGCCTTAATGGTTGAAATTTAGCAGTTCCAACACCATTGCCTTTTTCTTTAACCCACACCCAATCATATTTAAACATCTTTAAATTACTCATTCTAACTTGTGTTGAAAAGGGTTCAGTCCCAAATAAAAGTATATTTCCATTGTCTTTAATAATTCTATTGTATTGTTCCCAAAGTTTATCAAATGAGATAATAATATCCCAAGAGCATTGTGTTGAACCATAAGGCAAATCACAAAGAACCATATCAACTGATTCATCTTCTATTTCTTTCATAACTTCTAAGCAATCTCCTTGATAAATTTTATTAATTTCCAACATCTGAAACCTCCTGATACATTTGGCTTTCTAATTCTATTTCTGAATCATATTCTTTCTGTGTAAATACATACTTTTCAGAAACATCATAATATTCTGCTAAAAACTCCTTCCAATTTTTAACTAATTGTTCATCATCTTCATCTGTGCAATTATCCTCTATTGTGATTGTAGCATTAATGTCTGCGATTCCTACTTCTCTATCTCCCCCACCTTCAACAATGAAAACCTTTTTAGTCATATTCTTCTCCTTTTGGTTCGCTTTGCACTTTTTCAGGTGCAGATAATTGTGGTTTTGTGAACCACCAATATAATTTATTTCTAAAATATCGAAAAGGCGAAGGAATTACACTAATTCGTTTTGATTTAGTCATCTCGTCTAAAACATAACTTCCAACTAAAAAAACAACTACAAAACTTATAAACTTGTTAATCATGTTGACCTCCGTCTTGTGGAAACAAGCCCTTTTTTAGTTCGTGTTCGATTTGTTTCTCTGCTGTTGGTTCGCTTTGCACTTCCTGTTTTGAATTTGTGCCAGGAGTTAATTCGGTGGAGTCCAGGGTAGCCGAACCTACCTTCCTCTCCTGCTCCTGACTATCATCTTCAATTGTTTCCAATACTACTCTAACTCTTTTTCTATCCCTATGATTTAACCAATCCCAAATATTAAATCCATCTATTTCTGCACAAATAATTAAATCTTCATCGTTCTCTTCTACTAATACAAATAACTCTCCGTTTAATTCTACTTTACTCATTTGCGTACCACCTTGTTCGTCTCTCCCCTATTTTGTGAACTGAATTTATTTAATCTATAAATTAAAACCAATGTCCCCGAAGCACCTACACAAAAATATTGCCAACTCCATCCTAAAATTTCAAATATAATTAAGATTAATCCCATTATCAAACAATGTTCTGTCAGTAATACTAAAGATTCTATGTTTAATTCCATTACGCCTTCTCCTCTATTTTAGCCATTACAATCTTAGAAGTTCTGCTAAGATACTTTTCTGTTGTAAATCCATGTTTTATAAGAACATTCATCAAATCTGAGAAAATTTTATCATCAGTATTTGTAGATGCTTTAATATGTATTGTTGCCATTACGATTTCCCCCTACGATACATCTTCCTCCAAATCTTATCTCTTAATTTATCCACCATAGCAATCTCGCTACTTAACTCATCATCTGAAAAGTAATGAACTATTATCTTCTTATTACATTTCTCACACCAAGCATTTCTCCCTTTAGATATAATCTTCCCATTAACGATTGCTCCAATTCCGCTACCCATTCTCCATTTATGCCTACATTCTTTTGTTTTTTCCATTTTAATAAGTCATTCCTCTTGGATTTATTCCTTTTAATTTTCTTAATCCTTTCTTTGCTTTTTTGTAACCCTTTGATTCCTTCGGTTCATCAGTAATTGATTTATGAATAATCTTATCTAATTTATCACCTTCAAAATCTACCACAGCACAACCATAACCATCTAGGAAAAATTCATAGTATTTCTTCTTATCCTTTGTATTAAATCTTTTACTAAGTGATTTTACTTTCCAAAAGTTTTCAAAGTATTTTTCTATTTTATTCATGTTCTCCTCCCACAATAAGAATTTAGTTCTTCACTTAATTCTTTACTTGCTTTAAAATAGTCTTCTAAAATCTGCTGTAATTCTTTCTTTGAGTTTATTGTTTTTTCTTTCATTTTTTCTTCTCCTCTGGTGGTTTGCAAACTTGACAAGTCGTAATCAGTTTTCCAGTTTGACTTAGATAAGCATAAAACAATCTACCACAAACATCGCATGGTTGTTTTTTTGTTGCCCCTCTTGGAACTGTTCTTTTTCCCATTAGTTTTTCCTCCGTGCCTTAGTGGATTTAGTTTCTGTACTTTCAATATCCCTTTCCATATCCTCAATTACAAATTCCATACAATCATTCCAACCTTGTTGATAAATGTTATCTGCTTCGCTTATCATTGGGACACCTTCCCATTATTATCTGTGCCGTCTTGTAGCACCTTCACATTTACTATAACATACTTACCAACTAATGCTTTTGGTAATGAAACATATCCACTTCTT
>Ga0114918_10004535_pt1 | contig 12057 bp, 19 predicted proteins | sample LantaG_FD_87015 | JGI IMG/M metagenome (GOLD analysis project Ga0114918, IMG submission 87015) | Deep subsurface microbial communities from Baltic Sea to uncover new lineages of life (NeLLi) - Landsort_02402 metaG | ecosystem: Environmental > Aquatic > Marine > Oceanic > Sediment | place... | reverse complement strand
GGCTGGCCTGGGGTATTGGAAAGCACGTGGAGGCGATGTTGAGCGCCGCGCAGTACGGCGATCACAAAATCGAAGAATTGTGTGCCCGGTTTGAGTTGGGCAAGTCGAGCCTATATGCCTATCGGCAGCTGAACGTCCTGTTCTCGTGGTCCGAGCTCAGCACCATTTTGGCGCCCAAGGGATTTTCCTGGAAGCATCTCGAGCGGCTGTTTACGATGGACGAGGATGGACGTCATGCTATCCTGGAACAGGTGGCGTCTGGGGAGATGACCGTGGAAGAGGCGATGCAGGCACTTCCGTCCACCGCTCCCGTTCTGCCAGTGGCTGGCACGGAGAGCTCCGCCAGCGGATCTGAAGACATCGGAGATGATGTGACCAAGGCCGCCCTGTCGCTAAGGCGTAAGGCCGGCAAGATCGCAGGTATCCTCGAGCTGCTTTCCAGCGAACTGGATAAGCAGGAGGAATTGGTATCCCAGCTGGATGTCATTGCTGACAGCGATGACATGGACGATGTCATGGATATTCTGTCCGGGCTCAAGGCACGGGCGGCCGATGCCGCTACGAGCTTGTCCGACCTGGTCGAAGCACTGAATAAGATCTAACATGGCGTTTAAGCGCGGAGTAATTCCGGATCCCTCGAAGGAACCACCTGCAGGGGTCTCCATCAAGACCTCGCTGAAGGCAGCCAACAAGGTGTTTATCGAGGTGGCACACCTCATTGGCCGTAAGTTGGCCGGTGAAGACGCTATCTTGGTGGCACGGGACTTGTGCGCGGCCATTGGCATGGCAGGCTCCGATGCTCCACGCCTGTTAGAACTGTCTCTCGGGCATCTGGCCGGCGAAGAGCTGTCAGAGACGTCATTGTACGGCCTAATCCTCTGGGTCATGCATAATCGGTGTTATCTGAAAGCTGGAGAGGGAATCCCCGTCTGGGACGGAAGGCCGCCCATCTGGGCAGCTATACGCGTTGTCGACGGAGTGCCGGAAGTGTTGAGGGACATCCCCGTTCTGCGTCTCATGCTGCGGTCGTATACTGGCGTCATTGCCGGGCAGTATCTGGAAATTCGTCTCAGTCCTCGGTATATCCGCTGGCTGTTGAAGGAGATCGGGTACCCAAGGTATTCGTTCGTGCACGAGGCGGAAATTGTTGGTTCCATGTTCTGGGCATTGATCGGAATAGGAACCAGCGGCCGGCCACGTATCCTAGCGGTGGTGGTCAGCTCGTCTATGAAATCTTCTAATAAAACCCTCTTTCGCGAGAGGATCAACAAGTCGTGCAGCCAACCCATACCGTGTCATCGTTGTCAAAAGACGACGGCCGAGTGTGGGTTGGCGTGCCGATCAACTTAAGGAGGCGTACGGATGGGCAAAGGTTACATTGGCCTGAGGCACCCAACCATGCTCCCGGGAAACGAGAGGTTCATTTCCCCTGCCCGGGATATCGCCTACATAGCGTACCCGGTGATCAGAGGCAGCCTGGAGGCTCTGGACAAGCTTCCCGCCCTCATTGACCACAATGAACGGCTGGAGAAGGCCAATGCCCTGGCAAAGGCGTTGGCCCAGTACTTCAATGGATCGGTGACCGGTGAGGATAGCATACCAACCCTGATGGCAACACTGCGGGAACAGCTGGAGGAGGCTGATCCTGATGTTCTGCTCTTGGTGTCTACCGAGATCATGCTCGGATTCCTGACGGCCTTTGGACTCGGTTGCCGCGAGTCCATGGACACTGAGATGCTGTCGGACGACAAGCTGGCTTCGGCCGTAGGCCAAATGCAGCTGCTGTCGTTGCTGGATGCTGATCTCCGCGAGCAGGTCATCGACCGGCTGGTGCTTAAGCGCCGGTATGTGGGTGAACTGGACCGTAAGCGGTAACGTGGCACGATTGTCATGCCCGAGGAGGTCACTGATGCTGGCTGATCGAATCGCAGCGCTGCGCACAAAACTCGAGGAGATCCCCGACCAGCTGTTGGTGGCGTGGCACAGTCCGTTCCAGTCTGAGGAAGCCCGTCAGCTTGGTCTGTCTCGCCTGGAGTCCACGTACATCTTGGTGGCAGGACACGTGCAGGGATGCTCGGTGGTTCTGCGTATTCCAGGAACGTTGGAGCGAAACGAGTTTGACCACCAGCGTCTGTATTTCGAAGGAGAGACGCTGCTGAGGGTGCGGAACGGCAGACGGGCAGGGCTGGTGGTTAGGCCAGACAGACTGGACGTCAACGAGTTTGCTGTAGTCGCGGGGCTGCAGAAGTTCGTGGTGGCGCACAAGTCGGCAGACTCGTTCTGGACTTCCCGCGGGGACATGGAGTTCCTGGGAGAGCTGGAGCGAATGGCTGCGGCTCCTCGGCTGGAGATGCCGGCGATACCGGTGCCGAGGGTGTATCGCATGGTACGCAGTGTAGGCAAGGTCAAGCCGCGCATCACAGGCGACTTGATGGTTCGTATGCGGGCATTGCCCGGATACGATGATTCATTGTCGGCAGTGGAGAACTTCCACAATCTACACTTGCACCTGTGCAGGACGCTCGCCTCAGACAGCCTGGTCTTTCCAATCGAGCTGGTGACTGGAGGAGGGCTGACGATGGTGGATCTGTCGTCTGTTGACAACGAGATCTATCTGATTCCTGCCGGTACCGTCGACGTTAGTACCGAGTTGATCCGCACAGATATTGCCCGCAGTGTAGCTGCACGTGTCAGGATGTGGCATAAACAAGTGGAGGTAAATAACAGTGAACAACGAGAGCCTAGAGGCGGTGCGGGCAGTAGCAGTGGCGGATGCGCTCCGAATGCTGATCCCGGAAATCCTTGAAGACGGCAAAGTGGTAGCGCTGGCCACTGACGGGCTCAGCCCAGACAAGGCTAAGGTGCTATGTGCAGCCATCATACCGGTGTCTCCTCTGGAGGACCTGAAGGTGCAGGAGTTCTGGATTCAGGGAGGACAACCGGAGTTGACAGAGCAGTTCACAGGTATCACGCCCACCTATTACCACTCGTTGGCGCGTCCGGAGGATGAAGTGTGGGAGGAGATATGTGGCCACCTGGAAGGCGTCGTGGTCGGCTACTCGGCCGTGCGCTTCCTGTCCCAGTTCCTGACCAGAAAGTGCATACAGCTGCGCAAGGACTGCCTGGTTGACTTGATGGCGATTGGAACGGGCAAGGATGCGCTGGAGACCATAGGTTCGGCTGCCAGGTCTGGAATGACGCTCACCCGCTGGTATGACGCGCTGCGCAAGGCTGGAGGACGTGCGGGCAGCATGGAGAACATGATAGCGAACACGCCGGGCATGGAATGGGAAGCCCCCACATGTGGAGAACCCGCGGTGCTGAGCATTGCGCGCAACACCAAGCGGCTGATGAATAAGCTACTGTTCGGACGAGCGTTCGGTAGCGCGTAGGGCTATTTCGCGGGCAAACCCGGGGAGAGACTCCAGTGGAATCTCAGCCAAGTAGGGACTTACCGACTTCTGCCCCTTCTTGCAGCGTTTGCAGATGCGATTGGCAGCCGAGGAGCTGCCGAACATCTTCTTGCAGACCAGGCATCGCCGTCTCCGCTCGGTTGATCTACTGTCAGCCATGATGTGTACTCCAACGAAAGGGTGATAATGTGATTCTAGGACTGGACGTTGCTTTCCGAAATGTGGGGTGGGTGCTGGTGGATCCGCACACGTTTGATGTCACAGGAGGCGGGTGCATCAGCACCGAGAAGAGCGACAAGAAGCGCGGTATCCGGGTAGCGGACGACGACGTGCGCTGCTGTATGGAGATTGCGTCTGCACTGGCACAGCTGATCGACAACAACAAGGTCAAGGTCGTCGTCATCGAGGTGCCCAGCGGAGGGGCTAAGGGAGCCCGAGCGCTGCGCGCCATGAGTTTGGTAACGGGAGTCATCGCCGCCGTCTGTGAATTGCGTCGTGTAGCAGCCGTCTGGGTGACTCCCGGGGACAGTAAGAAGTTTAACACGGGCATCCGGGACGCCGGCAAGGACGTGGTTGCCGCTTCCGTCCGTGTCAAATTTCCAATGCTGTCGGAATTTCTCACAGGCAAGGGACGTGACGAGCACATCTGCGACGCGGCCGCCGCCGTGGCGCTGGCCGAGCGAGAGCCGGTCATAAGGATGTTGATGAGAACAGAGTAGTGTGCTCATAGCCGGTCGATCTCCTTAAGCACAACGACATCCTCCTCCAAGGACAGGTCGCCTGCGTTTTCAGGTATGCGCAGGACCTGTCCGGCGGTTTTAACCAGACGGCCACCTACGTTTGTCCATGTGCTGCCGTCTGCGCCTCCAAGCACTGTCCTTCCCCTAGGACATAGCAGCAGCAGTTTGCCTAGGCCGCAGGCTACAACACGGCTCTGGCATCCCAGTGCGCGGTTTGGCAGATATTCGTGGCAGTCCACAGCCACGAGTATATTGGGTCTGAGAGGCTTAGCCGGAGCGGGAATCAGCTTGGCAATGCCATATAGGTAGGAGAATCGGCCGCCGCGGCTAAAGTTGTTCACATTGCTCAGAACCGAGTCACGATTGAGCACCGCAGGAACAGCTAGTCCTACGTTCGCGTGACACACAAGGCCGGGAGGCATGGTGGTAGCTGCTGTAGGGAACCAGCTCCCGTCAATTCCGTCGGAAGTAGTGTTGTGAGTAAGCGTTATACAACGCATGTGCCATCCTGGTTTCGCCAACAAGATAGCACGCGAGTGCAGGTTTACAAGCGCCCGTTTAATTGTCCACGGAATCGTGGCATAATATCGTGTAGCGTTAAACCTAACAAATCCCCGAAAAATCGGGGTTAAAGGAGGGACCATGACTACCTCCGAAGTTTCAGCTCGCCCGGGGTGGCCAGTTGCCACGGTCATCCTCTGGGTGATGGCAGCCTTCCTGCCGATAGAGTGGAAGGCTATCTTGGCCGGAGGAGCAGTCTGCGGACTGCTGTTGACCGGCATTCCGAAAGCCGGCAATGCAGCCCCTGGGTGGTTCTTCTTATCCCTTACCTGTGGCGCGTTCACGGGATGGGGGGTATTGAGTGTCGGCCCAGTATGGGCATGGGTGATTACCATAGTCCTGGTGTCGATCACCTGTATGGTATTCAGCCAGGAACGTCTAAACAACAAGAGAGCGCCATGAGGCGCTTCTTTAGAGGAGGTAGAGATGGAGTTGTATGTGCCCCCCTCAGGATCGTGCACCTACTTGGTGGGAGTTCCAAAGGAGCTTCTGATCAAGACCGAGACCAGCGAGACGCTGGTGTCCAACATGTGGGCCATCTGGTCGTGTCCGACCGCTCGAATTACAGTTCAAGGCCATATCGGAGCTCCGATGGAGGCCAGTCAGCATTTTACGCAGCGGTACCCCGGGGCAATTCTAGCGGGAGCTGTTGACCATGTCAACATGCATATCTCGCTGCGAGAGTCAGTGGAAAAATCAGAAGCGCTCATCTGTCTATATGGACCGAGGGCAGCCAGGGAATTTGGGCCCTTTGCGGTTTCGTTAGCTACACTTGCCGACTTCTACGGGTGGTCAATGCCAGTAGTGCCAGAAGCGCCGTTAGACGCTATGGGCACTGTCTACAAGATGGAGGAATGAGATGCGAGTTTTCGTCGACATGTCTAATCCGCTGCTCCTGTCGGTCATGCCGCATGCGGCGCACACGGCCGTCGTAGACGGTCGAGAGGGAGTCGTGGTTGAGCGCAGAGTAATGGATGCGTTCCCGGAAAGCGACACCTTTTCCTACGGTCCACCGATGAACATCCGGTCGTCGGCCGGAGCAGTAGAGGCTGTGTGCTTTCGTGGTTCCGTCCGCGGCGCCACGGAACCTCCCCCAGTAGTGGCGGAGCCGGAAGACAGCCCGGTCATAGAGAGTCCTCCGAGCATAGGAAGGGCCGGTGCAGATTCATCAACAGGAATCCTGGGCACGGCGGACCCCGGCGCATTGCATGCGGCGGTTGAACGTGGGCTCCGGGAAGCAGCCGCTAGGATAGATGCTAGGGCAGTGCTACCTACGGCTTTAACGGAAGCGGACAAGGAGGAACAGAGAATGGAGGACGAGTCTGATAGGCCTGGAGTTGTCTTCGTTGGAGACTCCGAACAGCGATACGTGCATGTGTACGGAAGTGGAGTGTCAGTTAGCGGTATTGGTATGCGGAAATTGCTGGAAGGCCTGTCTCAGTGGTCGGACAAGTCGGTCTACATCCGTTCACCACGGGACATTGCCAACCTCGGACGGATGTTCAAGTCCCGGATGTATCTGGCGACAGGGTCTTGGATGAGTCCGTTCTTCTCGTATTCGGCGCCCAATGTATATCGTGATCATGCAGGGCTGCTGCGGTTTATGCAGCCGTACGGTGTGCTGGCTGACGCCGACGAGAGAACGGAAAAGCCGTTGGCTGGAAGATTTGTACTGGACGACCGTGGCACACGCACGGGGTGGCTTCGGAAGGGCTGGAATACGTCTACTTCCTGACCGAGGGAATGCCCCCGTTTCCAGTGCTGGTCGATTTGTGTAAGGATTTGGTCCGGACGTTTGAAGACGTGGCAGGCGACAGTCGGACGAAGAATATGCTGGCGTTGCTGGACGAGCTGGGCAAAGCAGATCGAGAGCGTCGTGAAAAGGAGCGGGCCGAAGCGCTGCAGCGGTTCATCAATGCGCAGCGGACGGCGGTAGATGCCCAGATGCAGATGGCGATATCTGAGTTTCGGACAGAGGAACAGAACTATCGGAAGGCAGTCCTGGCAACAAGACAAGCCGAGCGCGACCTGGACGAGTTCAATTCTCGTGACCACGAGGAGATAATGCGCACCATGCTGGCGTCAGCCAGTAAGGACAAGCGGATTGTGTCAGCGAGTCTCTGTGCCGATTTCAGCATCGCGGTGCATACGACGGCCTTGACGGTCGAGCATGACGGTCGAAAGTACGCACTGGGATCATTCGTGGTCCAGATTCCGTTGTCGTGCGAAGGCCACATTCACGCTTTCCGTCAGGAAGGTCCGATTGGTGGCTATCATCATCCGCATATCACCAGGGATGGCAGCATGTGTCTCGGGAACATGTACGAGCTGATGCGTCCCGCCAGGAGACAAGGACAGCTGGATGTCATTGTGTCGGCTGTGCTGGAATTCCTGGGACACGTAAATCCAGGCGGGTGGTATACGTCCGTCTCGCATTGGCCAATGGCTAGTTAAGGAGAAAAATGAAGACAATCGGAAGGTTCGCAGGTGGCACAGGTCTCTTCTTGATCTCGGAAGGCGACGGCGGTATCTCCCTGATGTCGGCGTCAGCTGCAGGCGATGAGCACGGCTGCTGGGCATCCCGTGATAGAGAGCGGAGATCGCAGCTGGATTTCCTCAAAGAGAATCTGGACGGGCTGGAGATAGTAGTGGCCGACCCTCACGGCGACTCAGGCCGCTCCGAGCGTGAACTAAGCGCTTGGTCGGCCGGCTGTGAGCCGGCACAGGACAGCGCGTGGCTCCTGGTTAACTGGGGCAAGGTCGCGTTCATCCCTACGGGAACCTGCAGCGACACCAACATCACGGTATGTGGTGAACGGCTCGGAGAAGGCCAGAGCGACCACTACGTGCTTTCTTCAGGTGCAAGTTTGGAAGCAGGAACGGAGGTCATGCTGACAGACGACACTGGAGACAAGGTGATTGCCCTAGCAATTCCTGAGAAGCGCGTCATCATCATGCTGTGCGACATTCTGCATCGTGACAATCATGCGTCGCGCGCAGTGCTGGCATTTATCGCGAGCTGGATAAGGAAGGGGAACAAGCCCCTGGCGCCGAGTGAAGTGCTGCACATGATCGTGGACGGAATCCAGCGCCGGCTGCTGATCGTCAAGCCAAAAATCGATCTTGCGCAGCGGGCGATTGAGCAGTTGAGTGCAGAAACTGCTAACCAGATACGGGTGCTTGACAGGCACCAGCACGATGCGGACGACGTGGCCCGCCTGGCTGAGGAAGCAAGGCATATGCGTGTTACACTGCCAGATGACTTGCAGGTCACGGCGTCAGGAGATGGACTGCTGTGTCTCAGAGACAAGCTACGAATCTCGGTTAACGTCGTCAACTGCCGGTTTAGTGTCAGTTTTGGCAGGCCCAGCAGACTGGTGACCTCCTCCAATAGTCTGGTCCTGCCTCACCAAGAGGTGGTATTAGGCCTGCTAGAGAAGGGGGACATCACTTCTCTGATTCAGCTGATCCTGGACCTGGATGCTGAGGATCTCAAGAAGAGCAAGGCTGAAGAATGTAAAAAAACCAGAACAGCGTGAGGACCCATGGACAAGGTGTTGATTGTTCCTGAGGCCTACGCCCGACTCCAGGCGTACATCCAAGGATGTACGCAGGAGATCAGTGGGCTGGGCACCGTAGAAGTTGAGGACGGATTTCCGGTAATTACCGACATCCATCTGTTCGAGCAGGAAGTCTCCGCTGCTTCTACCGACTTGTCGGCGGACGACATCTCCAAGTTCTTGGCGGAGTCGGTAAGGCTCAACCTGGACGTCGCCAAACTGAGGCTATGGTGGCATTCCCACGCGAACATGGGAGTGTTCTGGAGTGGCACGGACACCGGAACGATCAACACCTGCTTCGGTGGGTGTGACTGGATGGTGTCGATCGTTGGAAACCGCAAGAATGAGTTCAAGACGCGTGTAGACCTCTACACTCCGTTTCGGCTGGTGGCGGACAGCCTGCCTCTGGTGCAGAAGTTCGCAGACTCCGAACTGGACGTAACCGAGGAAATCAAGGCGAAGGTGAAGCAGAAGACGTACTCTTACAACTACGGAGGAAAAGGCTACCAGCCTGGCAAGGGTTATCAGAGAGGTTACGGTGCTGGGCAGGAAGGCTGGAGAGGCTTCGGCTACAACGAGTTCGATGACTACGACTACCTGTGCAACGACGCTCCTGCCCCCGGCAACAACAAACCTGCCGGTGCCGGTACGGATACCCAGGTCATCAAGTTGGGCGGTAAGATGCGGATGGCGGTCAAGCGATTCCGCACGCTCAGGGCGGCTTCCAGAGCCCCCGGAAAGAAGTAGCATGGATTTAAGACGACAGCACGACATTCTGGGACCGGAGATCTTGGAAGCTATGCCCAAGGTGCATCTCATTGGAGCTGGTGGTATCGGCAGTCCGACTGCCCTGGCGCTGGCCAAGATGGGGTGCCCGGAGATCCACCTCTACGATCCGGATCTGATTGAGGAGCACAACCTCCCCAACCAGCTTTTTCGGTTGAAGGACGTGGGCAAGGCCAAGGTTGCTGCCTTGGCCAAGATGTGTCGGGAATTTTCCGACTCCCGCTGTGTACCACATCAATGTCAAATAACAGGAAAGGAGAGCCTAGAGGGTATCGTGATTTCCGGAGTCGATTCCATGGAGAGCCGCAAGGCCATCTGGGAAGCGGTGAAGGGAAACAGGAAGATCTGCCTATACGTGGATGGACGTATGGGTGGAGAGGTGGGCAGGGTCATCGCGGTGTGTCCTGCCAGCCCGACGGATGTCCGATTCTACGAGGACACTCTGTTCTCGGACGAGGAGGCTGAGCCGCTCCCGTGCACGGCTCGGGCGATCATCTACAACGTGTTCGCCCTCGCGTCGCTCATCGCAAGCCGCGTCAAGAAGCATCTGAAAGAGGAGGAGGCGAGTAGGGACATCGTAGTCGACCTGTTCAATTCCCAGATGCTATCCGTCTAAGACTGCTCCGTATTCAAAGTTCCAAAACAAGATGGAGAAAAGACAATGCTGATTAAGGTTGCGAAGCTCGGAACGGCTGTCAAGGAAGTCTGCTTGGACGAGTCCGCCACTGTGGAGGACGCCCTGGAGGCTGCCGATGTGCGGGTCGGTTCGAGCGAGACCATGAAGGTCGACGGTGAGCCGGCCGAGAATGACACCGTCCTCGAGGACGGCGATGTCATCACGATCGTTCCGGCCATCAAGGGCGGCTCGGGCGTCAGGAAGATGGTGAAGGTCGCCAAGCTCGGCTCGGCGGTCCGGGAGTTCTTCATCGAGAACGGGCACACCGTGTCCGATGTTCTCGACATGGCGAGCATTTCCCCCGGTTCCGGGGAGAAGGTTAGGGTGAACGGGGCTGATGTCCCGACCAGCACCGTCGTGCAGGACGGGGACGTCGTCACCGTGGTGCCGGCTATCAAGGGTGGCCGTCGCTGCTAACCAGGCGAATCCAACGGGGAGTCCGGCACCTGCCGGGCTCCCCTCTTTACGACAACGAGAAATCATCATCATCATCATCGTCGTCGTCGAACTCTTCGGAGTTGTAGGCATTGGCCATTTCCTCGGCCAGCGCCTTTCGTCCAAGTTCGTTGCCGCTGCCGGTATGACGCACATGAGTGCCTTCACGGTCGTGCCACGAGACGCCAATCTCCACCAGGTCGAAGTGCTCGTAGAGCATTGCGGAAGCACGGTCGATGACAGCCTTAATAGCCTTGTCAGCTTCTTGCTTCGCGGCCAGCTGCTTGGCGCTTGGTTTCAAGGGATGCCTCCAGGGCTCTGAGTTTGTCGGAGGTGTCTTGGACATTAGTCTTATTGACCACGACCCCGGCGGATACAGGTAGCGGAGAGACTTCCAGACCCATGTACATCTGCTTGGGCGCTTGCTTGCGTATTTGGCGGGCAAGATTCTTGGCCCCGGTGAACGCTACTATGCTGGCCAGCTCCTTGCTGGTGAAGCTGGCAGCAACTCCGGTTCCTCCAAAGTCTGCCTTGGCTTTGAGGCGAGGCACTTTAGAGGTGCTGAGCATGAGACCGGGACCGGTGGCGGAGAGAGACCCTTCAACGTTGATCAGACTCTTTTGGTCATCTGGTAGCGTGCGTGCCAGTTGACCTGTGCCGCGGCGCATTCCATGAACTGCGTGCTTGGCTGCGGCTAGTGCCCGTTCTCGGGCACGAGGTTCCAGTCGCCACGCCAGCCCTCCGGCTGCTCCTGCGGAGGCTGCGGCGACGATGGAAAGTAGCATGTTTTTGGTAGTATTATCCACGAGATACACTACAGGAGCGTTCGCTTCGTGTCAAGGAGGAAAAGGATGTGTTCGAACTCATAGGAATCATAGTCGTGCTCTGGCTTCTAGCCAGGCTCACCAGGAGAACGTAATGAACCAGAAGAAGGCAAATGGGTTGTCTAGGCTGGATCTCAAGGCCTTCATCAGGATGAAGGTCGGCACGGATCTGGTCTGGGCATACAAGGCGCTCGACCTGCTGATGTCTCAGCAGGTGTCGTGGGAAGTCAGGAACAATTCCGCGAGGGGAAGGAATGGCGTGGGCGCAAACAAGGTGGACACGCCGATGTTCACTCGGCTGTGGAAGATGAGGAAGACGAACAACACTATTTTCCGCGACGAGGAGCGGAGATTGCTGGAGCGCATGCAGAAGTACGCAGGTCAACTGATGGACCTGTGGCCGCCGGAAGAGCTGCGCATGCGGGCGTCGGAGTACTACGGGATTGTGCCCAAGAAATTGTGGCAACCGGAATTTACACCTGGAGGTGAGATGTGAGCAAGACCGTGGTGGTAAACGGCAAGCTGGTCCTGGACATGGAGCTCCACTACGGCGAGGATGTTGGGGAGTTCGTGAAGGAAAACCTGCATTCCATCATGGTGAGGAAAGAAGCCTCCTCTTTGAGGGATGCGGTGAATCTGACATTGGAGTCGGATGATCTTAAAGACGTCTACGTGGAGGATTGGGAGTTCTTCCCAGAGGAGATAGATGGCAAGCCACAGGAGGAAGACGAGAAGAGCACCAGGCCCGACGCCGACTAAGCAGTCACCGAAGAAACACTAGGAGATACCAAAGATGAACAAGAAGATCCTCGCTGCTGCCTTCGCTGAATCCCCCGAGCTTGGACAGAAGGAGCTCCGGGAGCACATGTCCAGTCTGCTCATCGCGCGCCGGGTTGCCACTCCGCAGGGCACTCTGGGAGTTCTGAGATCCGCTAACGAGCTGATGACCGCCATCGGTGCCAGCCCCTACGCGGTAGCGCAGGTGCTCGGAGACATTGTCTCCAGCACACCGCCGCTGCAGATTATAGCGGACGAAGTCTGGCCGGACGGGGCTCCACGATG
>Ga0114918_10004534_pt1 | contig 12057 bp, 12 predicted proteins | sample LantaG_FD_87015 | JGI IMG/M metagenome (GOLD analysis project Ga0114918, IMG submission 87015) | Deep subsurface microbial communities from Baltic Sea to uncover new lineages of life (NeLLi) - Landsort_02402 metaG | ecosystem: Environmental > Aquatic > Marine > Oceanic > Sediment | place... | reverse complement strand
CCCTAACCCTAACCCTAACCCTAACCCTAACCCTAACCCTAACCCTAACCCTAACCCTAACCCTAACCCTAACCCTAACCCTAACCCTAACCCTAACCCTGACCCTGACCCTAACCCTAACCCTTTCGAATCTTCTTTCACGTTTTCTTGGCACAAATTTGCAATTCAACACCCGAAAAGAACACAAAAGCGATTTATTTGAAAGGTCGACGTCGGCGTTGTCCAGACTCGGGTTTTTTTTCTTCCGTACTTCCTTTCTTCTCTTCTTCTTCTCTCTTTTTTACACCGCTTCCGCCTTTCCCCACACCTCGCCAGCCCAGCCTTCCCAAAAGCAGCAAAAGACGCCCTCTTTTTTTCTCCTACACTTTCTTTCCAATTTTGAAACAAGGAAAAAAGCCTTTTTTGAAAACAAAAAAAAACATCAAACCTCCACCACATCAACTCCTTCTCCTTCCTCTTCTTCCACCACCAACCTGACCCCTCGATCAACCACCACCTCCCTCAGCGCCGGCATCGCCTCGCCCCTCCCAAGCCCACAGACCTCCTTCAGCCCTGGGTTGCCACTCAGGTCGATCCGTCGAAGCGCCCGGAAGCAGGGCTTGCTTTTCCTTTTACCATCATCGTCTTCTTCAAAAAACTCGAAAACGCCCCTCGGCAGCTCCTCGATCCCGTTGCTCGCCAAGCTCAGCTCCGTCAGCGATCCGCCCTGCCTCCTGGCCACCCTCTGCAGCGCAAGGCTCAGCCTGCAGACGCAGCTCCTACCGACGCGCTCGCACAACAAGTTGACGCACCGGAGGTCGGCGGAGCCGTCGGAGAGGTCGAGTCTTTGCAGGGAGTCGGGTGCGAGGCGGAGGGCCTCGGCGATCGAGGTCGCTGCTGCTGTTGGTGGCGGTGGTCGAGATCGCTCGGCGCCTCCTTGGCTCGAAGGGCTGCTGCTTCCGAAACAGCGGCGGGCGTGAGATTTGAAGGAGTCAAGCCTCGACCTCGAAGTCGGCGTCGAGCGGAGCAGCAGAGCCTCCACGACTCCGAGTCCTCCTGCCGTCGCCCACAGATCCCGTTGCTGCTCTCTCTGGCTTCCTTCTTCTCCTCCTCTCCCAGAAGTCGACGGTGACGATGCAGCAGAAGAACAAGGCCTGCTCCCGCTCCTGGCGTACGACAACAGCCCAGCACTAGCTGTTCGGGTCGTTGACAACGTCAAACTCGTCAACGTCAAAATCGCCCCCAGCAATGCCCTCGACTTTTCCACCCCGCGCCGCCACCACACCGCCTCCCCCGCGAATCTCCGCGCCTCTCTCGACGTCGCCAGCATCATGGCGAAAGACAAAGCCCGATCAAACGCCTGTCGGAGAAGCTATCGCGCAATCATCATCACCGCTTCTTCTTTTTTTTCGTTTTCGAAAAGAAAAGTGTGAGTCGCTCCCTCTCACTTTTCGAAATTTTCTCTGAAAAAAGTTCAATGCCTCTTTCCTCTTCTTCCCTCCTCTTCGCCGACGCGCTCGGCCCGCTCTTCGGCCGCCGCCGCGGTCGCACAGAGCTGCAACGGCTGTCGTCGCCGTGCTGTCGCCGAGCAGTGGGAGAAGCGTCCTCATCATCGTCGTCTTCAAGCAGGAAGAACATCAAAAGCAAACCTTCTCGCTCGATCGCCGCCAACGCCTCCTCGACACCTCCTCCACCTAATCAAAACAGCAACAACGCCGCGCGCTCGTTCGACGGCGAGGACGAGCTCGACACGGTCGTGTCTGCCGAGCTCGCGCAGTACATCGACCCGGAGCGCGCCAAGCAGGAGCAGAAGCGGCTCGAGCTGGCCTGGGCGGTCAGGGCCAAGGTGCGTTCGTTTTTGCCATCAAAGAGAGGGGGCGCTTTTTTCCCCTTTCTTCTTCTTCGTCGTCGTCGTCAAAAAAAAGGTAGTTTCGTTCTCTCTACTCTCTTTTCCTTCCTTTTCACTCCTCCACCCCCACCACCACCATTGCCACCACCACTCCATTCGTATCCATTCAAACAGAGAAAGACCCCGTCGGCCCCCTGCGACTGCTGCGGAGGCTCGGGGACCTGCGGCTGCGAGTTCTGCCGCGGCAGCGGCGCCCTGACGGTGGGGGCCGAGAGGTTTTGCTCGCTGGAGGACGGGTGCAAGGAGTGCCAGGCCTGCAGCGGCCGCGGCAGCGTGCCCTGCGACGCCTGCAAGGGTACGGGGCAGAGGGCGGCGTGGCTGGGTCCGGGGTGCCCCGTGGATGATTGAAAGTTGAGTGGCGTTGAGTGGCGCACGCACGAGAGAGAGAAAGAGAACGAGAAAGAATGAAAAACAACCTCTCTTTTTTTTCCCTTTATTCCGATGTACAATTTTACCCCGCCGCGGAACGCTGCCCCTGTCCCCGCGAGCACATTTTTGATGGTTCTCTCACTCTCTTGTATCTGAAGTACGCAATGTGTAGACAAAAAAAAAGAATCAGAAACGCAACGATCTCAGATCCTCCGTCGCTCAGCTTCCTCTCTTTCTCTTCCTCTCTTCCTTCGTCTCTTCCACCTCCTCTCTCTCTCTTTCCTCCCTTCCCTCCCCCCCCCCCCTCTCTCTCTCTCAAATCCGCATCATTTCCGCCATCGTCTCTCTTCATCGTCGTCACATCTCAAAAAGAAAAAAGAAAAATAGAACACGCTCGCCGCAAGTAAAATTAAGGGGGAAGACTCAAGTTGATTTTTTTCTCAAAAAAAGTCGCTCTCTCATTTTTTTCTCTCTCTTCTCTCTCTTCCACCTCTCTCTTTTCTCTCTTCTCTTCTCTCTCCACCCCTTCTCCACCACCCAACCCCACACACCCCCATCAACCCCACCACCAAACTCTTACTACGCCACCAGCATCTTCTCCTCCTCCTCCTCGACCTCGGCGGGCTCGACCCACCTGCCGTGCTCCTTGATCAGCTCGATCAGCTCGTCGCAGGCACCGTCCATCGGGATCGCACGGCGGACCACCTCTTTACCCACATAGAGGTCGATCTTACCGGGGGCCCCACCGACGTAGCCGAAGTCGGCATCTGCCATCTCACCGGGGCCGTTGACGATGCACCCCATGATGGCGATGGAGACACCGGGCAAGTGTCCCGTGGCCACCCTGATCTGCTCGGTGATCTCCTGTAAGTCAAACAAGGTGCGCCCGCACGAGGGGCAAGAGACATACTCCGTCTTGGTGTTGCGCATCCTCGAGCCCTGCAGCAGGCCGAAGGAGGTGGTGCGCAGGTAGTCGAGCTCGTGCTCAGTGGTGTCGGCTTCAATAAGCACACCATCACCGAGGCCATCCACCAACAAAGCGCCGACCTCGCTGCCGGCGGCGATCACGAGCTCGTCGCGCGACGCCCCCTTGGGGATGCGCTTGTGGTGAATCACGGCTATCTCGGCCTTGGCATCGGCCAGCACCTCGAACACGCGCCTCGAGGCGTGCACGCGGGACAGGCCTGCGGCCTCGGGGTCGAGCAAAGCCAGGACGCAGTCGTTGCCTGCGGTGGCCAGGGCGGCGAGCTTCTCGTCGGTCTCGGAGCCATCGACCGCGACGGCGTAGCGCGCCGCGTTTTTCGGCAAAGCAGGCACGGAAAGTTTGTTGCCCTTGGCGATCGCGGAGAGCTTGTAGAGCGCCACGGCGTTGGTGATCGTGGAAGAAGAAGAAGACGCTTCAAGCTTCTCCGCGGGAATAATAATCCCGACGCCGACCTCCTGCAGCCTCGCGACGGCGCGCGCCGCGGCGGCGTCGCCCTCGGCGGGAACGTCGTCGAGCACCAGCGAGTCCGACGTCGCCAGGTCCTTGAAGGGCATGCCCACGACCAGCTTGGCGCCCAGGGACCTGTAGATGGCCTCTGCGTTCTTGGAGAGGTCCTTGACCGAGATCGCCGACAGCACGGAGCCGTCGCGGTGCAGCAGCGGCCTGAAGTCGAGGGCGTCGCCGTCGCGCTGCTCGGGCAGGCGGCCGACGCGCCTGGTGAAGACGCGCGTGTCCCTGTTCTTCTCCTTGAACTCCGGGACCCCTTTCCCCAAGGTGGCCATTCCCAGACGCTCCAGCGTCCGAGCCGGGGCCATCTCCAGGTCGGGGTCCTCGGTCAAGGAAACGCGCAGGGTGTCACCCAGCCCATCCATCAGCAGCGACCCGATCCCGATGGCAGACTTCATCCTCCCGTCTTCTCCTTCGCCGGCCTCGGTCACGCCCAGGTGCAAGGGGTAGTCCCAGTTGCGGGAATACATCTCCTCGGCGAGCAAACGGTAGGCCTGGACCATCACCAGAGGGTTGGAAGCCTTCATCGAAAACAAAAAGTTGTGGTAGTCTGCGTCGCGGCAGATGTCTGCAAACTCGAACGCAGACTCGACCATCCCCCGCGGGGTGTCGCCGTAGTAGGACAGGATGCGGGCCGAGAGCGAGCCGTGGTTGGTGCCGATGCGCATCGCCCGCCCCAGGGACTTGCACTTCTCGACCAGCGGAGTAAAAGTCTCGCGGATCGACTGCTGCTCGGCGGCAAACTGCGCCGGGTCGTCGTAGTTGATCTCCTCGAACGTCTTGCGCCCGTCGGCGAAGTTCCCGGGGTTGATCCGGATTTTCTCGAAGGCCTCAGCCACCATCAGCGCGACCTGCGGCTGGAAATGGATGTCGGCGATCAGAGGCACAGAGTAGTTGTCCTTGAAGAGCGCCTCGCGGATCTCGCCGCAGGCCTGGGCCTCCTTCTTGCCCTGGACGGTGATGCGGACCATCTCGGCGCCGGCGTCGACGCAGCGCTTGACCTGCTCGACCGTGGCGGCGACGTTGCGGGTGTCTGGTTTTTGTTGGTGGGGAAAGGGGGAGGGGATTGGGGTGGTTTTGGAGGGAGGGAAAAGAAAGAAGTGAGTTGATTTTTTTCGTCGGGTTTTTTTCTCTCTCTCCTCTACTCCAAAAACCTCTTCTCCAAAAAGAACCTCTCCCCCAAAAGCTCACCGGTCGTCGTCATCGTCTGCAGCCTCACGGGGTGCTCAGACCCGACCTTGACGTCGCCGATCTGTTGGTGGTGATTTTGGTTGGGACGTTTGGATGAGAAGCGGCGGTGAGAAAACGAAAGAGATAAGCGAAAGAAAAAGGTTGAGGTCGAGGTTGAACGAGAGAGAGAGGCGCGCCGACGCCAACGCTTGCCTTTGATTGCCTTCTTTCGATCCCCCTCTTCATTCCCCCTCTTCTTCTTTTCCCTCTTCTCTTCCACCTCTTCTCAATCACGACTCTCCAAACTCACGTTGATGGTCCTCGTCGGCCTGCGGACGGTCTTGAAGATGGACTCGCAGTACTTGTTCGGCAGCACGATTTCCGACGACGCCGAGGCGGCGACCTGAGGAAAAGGTTGAGATTGAGAGATAGGAAATTTGATTTCGGTGAGCGTGGGGGTGTTGAGAGCGTCGGTTTTCTAATCGCTTACGACGAGAGCTGGCCTCGAATCAAACCAACGCCGCTCGACGCTGCGGAAGAGCACAAACGTCGCTCAAAGGCGTGCCGAGCGCGTGTGTGCGTGCTGGAAATCGTTTTCGACGCTCTTCGTTCTCGCTGGCCGCTCGTTTTTTTTTTCCGGCAAAATCGGCCCCGTTGCTTGCTTCGGCGCCTTGCTCTTCGCAAGAGAGCCCCGCTTCTATTCATCTCTCTCCAGTGAGAAGAGCTCAGAAAGCAGAGCTTTAGCATCTTATGCTCGTCAATCGCGCATCGAAAACCTCAACCAACTCACTCTCGAGCAGCGTCGAACTCGTCTCGGCAGCGCCATCGTCGCCGCCGGCGAAGACGTCTTGCCGGCAACAGCGCTTCGCATTGGCCTCTGCATATCTCTTTTGAAAGCTGGCGCGGTGCGCGTTCGCGGTCCGATTCTCGATCGAGAGTGTCGAGGTGCTCTCGCTCGCGTAGGGAGGAGGTGGAGAAGCGACGGGAGAGGGTGTCGCGCGGGGGTGGGGAGTTGGATTGTGAAAAAGGAGAGAAAGGGAGTGTTGCAGAATTTTTTTTTTCCGGGCTGGCTTGCTTGCTTTTTTCGAGAGGCTTTCAATTTCCTTCTTCTTCGCTGCTGCTTCCTTTCTCTCTCTCTCTCTCTCTCTCCGCTTCCGCTGCTACTGCTACGCCTCCTCTCGCGTTCAACAGGCCCATGAATTAAAGTGGAGATCATTTCTAAAATTCGTGTCTACTCTCTAATTTGCTGTGGAAAAAAAAGCTCTCTCTCTCTCTGTCTCTCTCTCGAAGAAAAAAAAACTCCTCCACCTCCTCCACTCCACTCCACCCAATCCCTCATCACCACTCTCATCAAGGTGCCGCCCCGCCCAGCTCGATCATCTCCATCTCCCTGTCCGACAGCACCCTCGACGCGCTCAGCTTCGTCCCCCTCTCCGTGCCCACGTACAGAGGGATGGTCGCGTTGGAACCGGCGCGCCGGCCCCTGCTCAGCCTCTCGGCGAGCTCGGGCTCGTCGAGCTCGGCCGCCCTGATCGCGGCCCTGGCCTCCCTGGCGTCGCTGGCCGACAGGGAGGAAATGCGGACGCCGGCCCTGGTGAGGCGGGCAGGGAAGGAGATGGAGGGCTTGCGACGCGGGGACTGGTTTTGTTGTTGTTGTTGTCTTCGCGGAGAAGAGGGAGGAGGCGGCGAAGGAGCGGCGGCAGCAGGAGCAGCAGCAGGAGCCACAGCGGCAACAGGGGCAACGGCAGCGGGCTCCTCTTTCTCCGGGGCAACCGCCGCCGGCTTCTCAGCAGCAACGGCCCCCTCGGCCCCTTCCTCGACCTTGGCCACGACCTGCCCAACAACAACGCTCTCCCCTTCTTTCACCTCCAGGCTCGTCACTTTACCGGCAGCTGGAGCCCGGACGTCGATCGTCACCTTGTCCGTCTCGATCTGCGCAATCACCTCGTCGGCCGCCACTGCGTCCCCGGGGGCCTTGAGGACGGCGGCGACGGTCCCCTCGCTGATTGACTCGCCCATCGACGCGACGGTGACGTCGACGACGGGTGCGGCGGGGGACGGGGAGGAGGAGATGAGGCGGCGGTGGGGGTGACGAGAAGAGGTCGTTGGTGCTGAGGTCGTCGTCGTTGCCGTCGTCGTCGCGGCGCTCGTCGTCGTCGTCGTCGTCATCATTCCGCGTCCTCCGCTAGCGCTTTGACACCTGCAGCAGTTGGCGCAGCGGCAGGCCGAGCCGCAGCGGGAGCAGGGAGTCGAGCGGTGGTGGTGGTGATGGAGGTTGGAGAGGTTGAGAGAACTCAAAGTCGAAGACGAAAGCAATCGAACGCCTCCTTTGCCTGCTCCTGCCGCCGTCGTCGTCATGAGCGCCGAGGAGGAGGAGCAGAAGCCTCCGAAGCCTCCCGTCGAGGACAGCTCTCCCGCCATCCCGCTCCGGGACCAGGCCGTGGCGAGGCTTCGGAGCGCCGAGGAAGAGATTCTTCGAGGCATTGAGTTTTTTTTTCGCAATGGGTTTTTTCTTTCGTTCGTTCTTTCTCAACGTCGAATTGAGAGAGAGCGTTTTTTTGTTCTCGCTGCGCTTTGATTGCGCTCGAGTCGCTCCCGGAGAGAGGTAGAAGAGGCCACGGGCGGCGATGCGCGTGAGGAGAGGGGCAGAGGCGAGTTGTCCACTCGAGAGAGAGAGAGAGCGTAGGGCAGTGGAGCGAGATGAGAAAAAGTGTGACGATGATGGGCGAGAGGTTCCTTTTTTCCTTCGACTTTGCTCCTCTGAACCTTTCTTCTTCGACCTCCTTTCTTTCTCTCTCTCTTTGACCCCGAGAACGCACCCCACCGCCTCGGCTCTACTCCGCCTCTTTTCCTTCTCCTTCTTCCTCGCCAAGCGCCCATCACGCCCCTTTTTCCATAATTCGTGGTTGAAAAAAATAAGAAACTCGAAGTTACAAAAAACTCGAAAAGTTGTTTTTTTTTGTTTTTTGTTCAAGTGAAATCACCTCTCTCCGCTCTCTCTCTCTCCCGAGCACCCAAAATTGCGCGCCACTTTTTCGATCGATCAAACAGGCAGAATCACAAAGTCACCCGATCGACGATCAAAAAGAAGCCACTCAAAACCTCCACACATTCATTCAAGGGAGCTCCTCACCGGTCTTGAGCAGCACCCGCACCTTTTTGCCGTCGGCGCCGGTCTTGTGCCCGATCCTCGACCGGACCTCCTTCTCCTTCGAGTAGGCCATCACGTTGGACGAGTGGATCGGGGACTCGGTCTGGACGAGGCGTCCCGTCTCGTCCTTGGACTTGGGCTGGACGGTCTTGGTCTGGGAGTGAGTTGTTGGTGGTTTATTTTTTAGGTGGAAGAAGGGAAAAGGTTAAAGTCGAGGTCGGCAAAAAAAAGGGTTGAAGAAGAAAAAGAAAGAAAAGAAAAACTCAAAGAAGAAAAAAAAAACCCTCACCTTGACGTTGACGCCCTCGACCACCACCTGCCCCGTCTTCAGCAGCACCTTGGACACCACGCCGACCTTGTCCTTGTCGGAACCGGCGATTACCTGCACGGTGTCTCCCGTCTTGACGTGGACCGACTGGAAGACGGGCTTGCCGTTGGCGGTCAGCGGCGTCGACTCCCACTTCTTGCCGGGGCCCTGAAGAGTAAAAAGATCGAGTTGGAGGTTTTTTATGATTATTTTGAGTTGGATTGAGGTGGTGAGTGAAAGAGGGAAAGAGAGAGGAGGGGCTCGTGTTCGATTGAGGGGGCGCGATCGGAGAGAGAACGAGGAGGGAGAGAGCGAGAGAGAGGTTCAGGTTGGTGGGTATCTCGCTCTCTCTTGCTCTCTCGCTGCTCCAGCTCTCTCAGCTGCAGGTTTCCTCTCTCTCTCTCTCAGAAGACAGCCTCGCGCTTCTTTCGCTTCAACCGAGGAGAGCTCGCATTGGACGCAAGGATAGGAGCACGGCAGCGTCCCATGCTTGCTGGCTGGCGGGTGGGTCGTCCAGCAGCAGAGTAGAGTTTTGTCTTGTTTCCTCTCTGCTCGGCAGCTTCGTCGTCGTTGCTAGCCGCCGTTTTTGTTTTTCTTTTCCTTTTTCGCTCGAAAGCATCTCTCCTTTGCCTCTCCTTCTCCTCCAATTCCCGCCTGCAACCAATCCCCAAAACTCACAAACTGGGATGCCGAGATGACGAGCGTGCCGCGGGAGGGCTGTAAGGTGAGCGTGAGTTGTAGTAGAAAGAGAGAGAGAGAGAGAGAATGGAGAGAATGGAGAAAGTGAGATGCCACGTCAAAAAACAAACAGAGCAGCGGCGAGCGGCGACGTTGCGGTGCGCTCGCCCGTCGGCTAATTGGCCGTTTCCATTCGTTCTGAAAACGCCAAGCCCGCGCATAGACGTCGCCCTATGCTGCGTCATCGTCGGCGAGATTCTACGCGCTCGCAAACATCTCCTCCGAGACGTGCAAAAAAAAAGTCTTTTGAATCGCGTCGCCGCTTGTTTTGTCGACGGAAATTCTCTCGATTCTTTCCAACTAAACGCACTCTCGCTGCCGTGGCGGGCCCGCCGCAGAAGCGTGTCGAGGTCATGGATCCCGACATCATGCGGAGCGAGGCCATGGTGGTGTTGGATTGAGGAGAAAGGCGCGACAAGGGGGTGGCGCGGGGGTGGTGGAAGAGACTTGCTTCTTCTTCTTCTTTTTTTGCCTTTCTTCTTCTTCGTCAAAGAGAGTCTGAGAGAGAAGAAAAAAAAAACTTCGTCGAACTCTGCTCCAAAAATCAAAATTCAAAGGCCTCATTGAGCAGAGTAGACATTCTTTTCACCCCTCTTACTCCTTCCTCTTCCTCCTTCCCCTTTTCCTCTCCTCCAGTTCTCGCCCTCTTGCCATCCGTTTCCTCCTTCCAAAGGTGAGGCAAACGATAGATCACGATCGACGCGACTCGTCGCGGTGAAAACGCGGGCGTAGCAAAGCGGGAGAGGGAGGAACCAAGGGGGGCGGCGCGTTTTTCTTTCTTCTTGAAGTAGCTTTGTCGATCGGCCGATCGACAGGAGGAAATCCCCCACTCTTTTGAGATTTTTTTTTCAAGACTCTCAACCTCTTCCTCTCTTTCTCTTTCTTCTCTCTCTTCCTCTCTTTTCTTTTCTCTTTCCAATTCCAAAAACGACAGTCCCCCCCTTTCTTCCACCAACCAACCACTCACTCACTCACCATGGACGGCCTCGACCAGAGCTTTGAAGACATGATCGAGAAGCGCAAGGCCGCCGCCGGGAACAACGACGGCGGCGACGCCGGTGGCGACGCCGGCAACGGCAACGGCTCGGGCCGCCCGCCGCGCCGCCGCGGAGGCCGCAAGCCCCGCGGAGGAGGCAACGCCGAGAACGGCGGAGAAGGCAACGACATCGGCAACAACGAAGGAGGCCAGCGCCGCGGAGGCCGCGGGGGCCGCGGCGGCGGCAGGAACAACAACAACAACGACAACAACGTCCGCGACGGAGGCATCGCCAAGACCTCGAGCAACAGGGGCTCCCCTTCCAACAACGACGGGAGCGAGCCCAACAAGGCCGGCGCCGCGCGCAGGCCCCGCCGCCGCACGGGACGCCCGCGCCACAACCGCCGCGAGCGCGAGCGCGGGGGTCCGCGCCTGCCCCGCTACCGAGTCGACGACGCCACGGGCGCGCTGATCATCCTGTTTGACGAGGTGCCCGTCGCGACCGTCGGCGTCGACGGCGCCGTCGCGTTCGACACGCGCGAGCTCTTCGCCAAGTCCGCCGCCGAGCCTCCTCCGCCCGCTCCGATCGTCGTCGAGGACGAAGAAGACGAGAAGAACGGCAACAGGCGCGGGGGCCCCCGCCGCCCCGAGACCGGGAACAAGGCTCGCTCGGGCGCGCTCCGCGGCGCGCTTAACGCCGCGCTCGCCGCCGGGGGGCTCCGCATCGTGACCGAGGCCCAGGCCGCCGCCGCCGCGGCCGGAGCCGGCGGCGGAGACGCCTCCGCCGTGCGCCCGCGCGAGGCCATCGCCGACGCCTCCGCGGCAGACGCCTCCGCGGTGCTCGACGAGTGGATCGTGCTGGTCTCTCCCGTTTCCTCGTCTTCTTCTTCGCCTGATGCCACCAGCGGCGCCGAGGCGGAGCAGCTCCCCTTTGTCGACGGGATGGTCCTCCCGGCCGTCGCGGGCCGCCTGGCGGCGATCAAGGACGCCCTCCAGGCCGCCGTCGAGGCGCAGGAGGTCAGGAGGGCCGCCAGGGACGCCAGGATCGCGGCGAAGGCCGCCGCCGCCGCTGCTGGTGCTGACAACGGCGAGGAAGCGATGGCCGTGGAGTAGAGAGGTTGGAGAACATGAACGAAAAAAAAAAACTCTTTCTCTTTCGCTTCCACCATTACCCCTTACTCGCGCGTTGGCTTACCTAACCCAGAAAAAAAACAAAAAGGAATAAAAAAGACTTTCATCCAGCTTTCTTGCGCTGCGTTCCCCCGACCCGACCTCCCGAATGTCGCTGAGCAAAAAAAAACACAACCTTTTCTTTTTCTTTTTCCCATCAAACACAACAACAAAAAAAAAGGGCTCGCTCCTTTCCACTAGGGCTTGCCGCCACAACCACCAACACCCCCCCCTTTTTTTTCCTTCATCATCCCATCCAATAAAATCACCCATTCTGCTTCTTTCGCTCTTCACGCCGCGCGCGTCTCGCCCTTTTTCTTAATTCACCCGTTTGCGCCGCCACCTCCGAGGTTCATTTTGAAAAAACGCGCACTCTGGACTCGACCCCCTATTTTGCCTGAATGAATGCCTGCTGCTGTTGAGGCTGTTGAGGCTATTGCTGTCGCTTCCGCCGCCGCGGCCGGTCGCCGAAGACAGAAACAGAAGAAGAAACGAAAAGAGGATTAGCGCATGTGCTTTTCGCGCCCTCGACCAAAAAAAAGTTTATTAAAAAAACTTTTCGTTCTTGCCCTTTTTGATGCTGTTTTTTGACTGAGAAAGACGACCTTTTTCCCTCGCGCGCGCGCGTTTATTTTTTTGCAGACGCCGCCGTCCCCCCCCCCCGCCGCCCCCCTCTCTTGTTCCGCTGCCTATTCACACAAATACGACGCGGTTTTTGGTTTTCGAGTGTGTTTGATTTAATTTCTCGCTGGGTTTTTTTTTTCAAGGTAAAAAAAGAGAGAGAAAAATAACAACT
>Ga0114918_10004533_pt1 | contig 12059 bp, 12 predicted proteins | sample LantaG_FD_87015 | JGI IMG/M metagenome (GOLD analysis project Ga0114918, IMG submission 87015) | Deep subsurface microbial communities from Baltic Sea to uncover new lineages of life (NeLLi) - Landsort_02402 metaG | ecosystem: Environmental > Aquatic > Marine > Oceanic > Sediment | place... | reverse complement strand
CCCCCCCCAAGCTCTTCGCGTCTCACGGGTGGGGGGGGGCGGGGGGGGCGGGGCCTAACGTGTTTTTCGGGTATGGGGGGGGGAAAGTTTTTTTTTTTTTTTTTGTTGTTGTTCGAACTCGGGTTTTTTTTTCTTCGTCGAAAGTTTCTAACAAACCTTTCCCCCCTCTTTCAGGCCAATTCGCCTTCACCGAGGTCATCGTCTCCATGCGCCACCCTTCCAAGTTCGCCCGCGCCGCCGGCGCCGCCACCGCCGTGATGACTTTGGCGTATTCTACCTTGGGCGCTGTCGGCTACGCTTCCCGCGGCTCCAGGGTCCACGAGATCGTCATCTTCGCTCTCGGCGAGGGGAAATGGGAGCGCGCAGCGGCCGGGGCCGTGCTGCTGCAGGCCCTGGCGCAGTACCTTGTCAACGTCAACGTGTGGGTGCACAACCTGCTGGTGCTGCTGTCCAGGGCGCGGGAGGCGAGGAGGAGGGGGAGGAGCGGCGGGAGGAGCGGCGGAACAGAGGAGCCTCTCTTGCTGCCGGAAGGAGCAGCAGGAGGCGAAGAGATGCTTTCGCCTGCTCCTCCCAGGACAGCAACGGACCACGCCCGCGCCCACTGGGCCCCGGCCACGCTTTTCGTCGTCTCCTACTCCTTCGCGATCTCGATGTCTCTTCCTTTCTTCTCGAGCCTTGTGGGATTGCTGGTGGCCGGGACCTACCTCGCCGCCGCTTACGTGCTGCCCTGCTGGTTTGCTTTGAAACTCCTCAAGCCTCGAGGCTTGCTTTCGCAGTTGGAGACCGCTTGGTGCCGCTTCCTGATCGGGGGGTCTGCGGTAGTTTCCGCGGTGGGGCTGGCCGCGAGCGTGTCCGCGCTGGTGAACAACATCGGGGGAGGGCCCGCGGCGGCTTGAAAAGAAGAGAGAGAGGAGTTTGGAGAGAGCGAGAGAGAGAAAAGTAAACATAAAGAACCGAAAAAAATTCTTCATTTCTTTTTCAATCCGCGCCGAATCAGTCAACAATCCGATTTTCCGAAAGCAGCAAGCACACACGAAAGATGGACGTCATCGTGCTTCTCAAGCACGCCCTGGCGCACGTGGTGTCCGAGAGGTCGCCCCCTCCCGCGCCGCTGCTCAAGGAGCTGATCAGCAAGGTGCGTTTTTTGAACACGCGGAGAAAGATTGATTTCGGATGATTCGAATTTTTCTTCGAAAAATTGCCGCTTTTTTTTTCTTGCTCGACCTCTCGACCTCCTGTCGCTGATTTACAAAAAAAAAAAAAAATCTCTCCAAAGGGCCTCGGCTACGGCGTCGTCGCCGGCGCCTCCGTCGTCAAGCTCCCGCAGCTGCTCAAGCTCGCCTCGGCGGGATCCGCCGCGGGCCTCTCCCCGCTCTCGGCCGAGCTCGAGCAGGCAGCGTACGGCATCGGCGCAGCCTATGGTATCGCGCACAAATTACCTTTCTCGGCGTTCGGAGAGACCTGCTTCCTGGCGCTGCAGAACTTGGCGATCTTGGCGCTCATCTACCGCTTCAACAAGACCCCTGCGCGCGGGTTCTGCGTCGCCGCCCTTGCCGTTGTTGCTGCGGCGGCCTTTTTTACGGGCAAGGTCTCCACGAGGCAGGTCGCGACGGCCTACGAGTGCGCGTCGCTGCTGGTGATCGCCGCGCGCGTGCCGCAGATCTATTCGAATTTCAAAAACAAAAGCACGGGGCAGCTGTCCGGGATCACCTACGGGGCCAACGCCCTGGGCGCTCTGGCCCGCGTGCACACGTCGCTATCCGCGGGGAAATCAGGAATGGCCATGGTCCGGTCGTACGCGCTGGGGGCGGCGCTCAACTCCATCATTTTGGCGCAGATTTTGTTCTACGGCGGAGGAGCAAAGAAGAAGGGCGGCGCCTCGAGGAGGAAGGGGACTCCGCAGCGCAGGGTTGCTGCGACAGCTGTTTCTTCTCCCTCCAAGAGCAAGGCGAAAGCTGCTCCTGCTCCTGCTCCTGCTGCCGTCGCGACGAGGAGGACGCCGGCGAGGAAGAGCAAGAAGTGATAGAGGAGCGAGACGACGAGAGAGAAAAAGAGAAAAAGAGAGAAGAGTCGAGGTTGAAAAAATCAGAGAGAGCTCGAAAAAATCTTCTGCAAAAACAAAAAAAATCACTTTTTTCTTTCAACCTTTTCGACTTCTGTCGTTCGTTCGCGCCAGGCTTCCCTCCCAGGCACGACTCCGCAGCCGCATCAATCTCCAACGGGAAGAGAAAGAAGCTCGCCCTCGCCCTCCCCTCGGACTATGGCTCCTCCTCCGAGCTCGAGCAAGAAGGGCGGCGACGAGGCCTCGGCTGTCCCTGCGGTCATCGTCGTCCCAAAAAAGCCCCTCCTGCGAGGCAAGCTTCATCGCTCGGCAGCCTACGCGGCCGCGGCCGCCGGCGCGAGCCTGGTGGCGTCGGCGTCGCGGATCTCGTCGCAAGCAGGGTGGGCGTGCCTGATCTACATGTGAGTGGTGGTGGGCGTGGAAGAGCATGAGAAGGAGACGTCTAACGGCGACAGGGCGGAACGATGATGATGATGATGGAAAGAAGGAGATCCATGCGAGCGAGCGAGCGACGTCACGCCCTCTCAACCTCTCTCAACCCCTCAACCCCCATCAACCTCTCTCTCAACCTCCGCCAGCTTCTCCCTCGTCGCGATGCTGACCGTCTCCGCCACCTACCACGTCCCGGACTGGTCACAGAAAGCACGCGACAGGCTCAAGAGGGCCGACCACGCTGCGATCTACCTCCTGATCGCCGGCACCTACGCGCCTCTGTGCCTGCTCGCGCCTCTGCCCGCGGGTTCGGGGTCTCGGCTGCTGTCCCGCGTGGCGACGGGGGCAGGGGCCGGGGTGGCGCAGTCGCTGCTGTGGCCCAAGGCCCCTCGCCCCATCGCCGTCGCGCTGTACGTGGCCCTGGGATGGGCCGTTATCCCGGATGCGAAGGCGCTCGCGGCTTCCTTGCCGCCGCTGGCGGGGCCGCTTGTTCTGGCGGGCGGGGTCTGTTACACCGTGGGCGCTCTCTGCTACGCCGCGCGGTGGCCGGATCCTGCTCCCAGCACTTTCGGGTACCACGAGTGAGTTGTTGGGGGGAGGGGGTGGGGGAGGAGAAAGAGAGAGAGAAGAGAAGAGGCTTTCTACTTTTGGCGCCGAAACGAAAGAAAGAAAACAAAAAAAAGCTCAACGACGACGGAAAAAAAACCCGAATCTAAAAAAAAAAACTTTTCTCTCTTTCTCTCTTTCCGTCGCAGGATCTTCCACGCCGCGACCATCCTCGCCTCCGTCGCGCACTTTGCCGCGGTGCACATCGTGGCGCACGAGGTTCCCAGGCCGTGATTGATTGATTCATTGATCGATTCATGCCCATTCTTCATTCTTTCCAAGAAAAAAAGATAGAGAAAGAGCGAAGAGAAAGAACGCTCTCACTCTCCTTCTTCAACTCTTCGTCCCCACGCTTCGCTTTTTCATTATTTTCGTTTCTTCTTATAGTTCACACACAGCATTTGCAGCAGCCAGCAGAAGTAGAGAGAGAGAGATTGTAACAATGAGATGACTCTTTTTATCGAGATTGAAAAAAAAGAAAAAGAAAAGGAGACTTTTTTTCACTTTCCGTTGCTTGTCTTTCTGCCTCCGCTTCCGCTCGCGCCTCCTGCTCCTCCTCCTCCTCCTCCTCCTTCCGCCGCCGCTGCTGCTGTCGTTGGAGCCACCGCCGGAGGAGACCCGCCGCTCACCCAAGAGCCCAGCCAGCCCTTTGACGGCGACGGCTGGCTCCCAGAAGAAGCACCAGCACCACTGTTGTTGCCCTTTCTCGCGGGCGAGGAGAAGGTGAGCGAGGGCGCCTCGACAACGGCGGCGGCGGCGGCGTTTCCGCCGTTGCTGCTCCCTCCTCCTCCTCCGCTCCCTCCTCCTCCTCCTGCCGCCGCCGCAGCTCTCATCAGCGCCTCCACCTTCTCCTGCGTCGCCTTCGCCAGCGCCTCCTTCAGGTCCTGGACCTTGGCCCTCATGTCGGCGACCTCCTCCGCGGCGGAGGCCGCGGTGCCCTCGGCCGCCCGGAGCCTCGCCGTCGCCGCGCCGCCCGAGACCTTGAGGCGCGCGGCCTCCTCCTGCAGGGCTGCGAGCGCCGATCTCGCCTCGGAGAGCTGCGACCTCGCCTGCAGGAGCTCGGCGTTGTGCTCGTCCATGAACCTGGCCTCTCGGCCCTCCAGGGCGCGCACGTCCGCCGCCCTGGAGGCCGCGGCGGCGTCTGCCGCGGCGAGGGCGCGGGACTCTGCCGCGGCCGCTTCGGCCTTCGCGGCGGCGGCGGCCTTCCCCAGGGAGGAGACCGTGGCCTTCAGGTCGCCGAGCTCCTTGCGGGTGGCCGCGAGCTGCCTCTCTGCTTCGAGCGTGGCCTCTGCCGCTCCGTCCCTGGCGGCGTCGGCGGCGGCCGCCGCTTCGGCTCGCCTCTTCGCCGCTTCGCCCGCTGCCCTCTCCGCCGCCTCCCTGGCCCGCTTCTCGGTTTCCAGCAGGGACCCGAGCTCCCCGGCGCGCGCCTCCGCCCTGGAAGCGCGAGCGCTGGAGGCCGCCACGTCCGCCTCGAGGGCCGGCACACGGAGAGCGGCGGCGGCGTCGGCGCGGGCGGCCGCGGCCTCGGCGGAGGCGGCCGCCGCCGCCGCCCTCGCCGCCGCCGCCTCGCCCCTCGCCGCCGCCGCCGCCTCGTTGGCCTCCGCTCGCGCCGCCTCCGAGCTCGCGGCGGCGGCCCTGGCCGCCTCAGCCTCCCACTGGGCCGCGTCGCGCGCCTCCACCGCCGAGGACGCCAGCTTTTTAAAATGAGCGGCGTCCTTCTCGGCGGTCGCTGCCCTGGCCTCCGCGGCCGCGGCCGCGGCGGCCCGGCCCCTCGCCGCGGCCTTGACCGCCGAGAGGTCCTCTTCCGCCGACTCTTTCGCCCTGAGCGTGGCCTGCAGCCGCGTGCGCAGCCTGGAGCTCTCGGCCTCGAGCTCGCGGAGCTTGCCCGTGACGACCGCGGAGTGCGAGAAGGTGAGGCCCGAGGAGGAGGAGCGTTTTGTTGATGTCCTTGAGGAGAAGGTCGACGAGAGCGACGGGGGCAGGGCGCCGATGATGAAGCCTCCGAGCCCCCCTGCTGGCATTGCTGCTGCAGTCCCCGTGGACGTCGCCGTCGCCGCCCCGCTGCCGCCCATTTGGACACAGAGCGCCTCGACGTCCCTGGCGAGGTCGTCGCGCTCGGAGGTCACCTCGGCGAGGCGCGAGCGGAGGGAGTCGATGTCCATGTCGTCGTCGATGGTTTCATCATCATTGTTGATGCTTCTCCTCGCGTTTCCTCCTCCTCCTCCGGAGCGCGTCGCGGGCCGCGACGGCGCCGGAGAGGGCGCGACGACGTCTACGGCTCGGAAGTCGAGCGTCGTGGGCTCCCGCGGGGGAGACGACATCGAGGGAAAGAGAGAAGAAGACGGAGAAGAGGAGGGAAGAAGAAGAAGAATGAAAAATGGGGAAAAAACCGATGCCCTCTTCTCGACCTCTTCAAACGACGAAATTGAAAAAAAAAAAAACAGAAAGGAAAGGCGGCCCCCGCTTTCTCTCCGCTAGATCGGTTTTGATGGTGATGATGATACAAACGCCTTTTTGAGGAAAAAAGAAAGGAACCAAAGAAGGAGTCGAATCAAGCGGCGAGCGCCAGAGACTCCACCGCCTCCTCGAGTCGTCGGTGCTGCTGCCCTCCTTCTTCTTCGACCTCCTCTTCCGCTTCCTCCATCTCCATTTCCACCCCTTCCTCCTCCTCCTCCTCCTCCTCCTCCCTCCGCGGCAGCCTCAGCTTCAGCCTGTACGCGTCCGCGCCGTTCAGGTAGTACCTCGCCAGCCGCTTGTCCCTCAAAAAACCTAGACCCTCGTAGAGGCGCAGCGCCGCGGCATTTGTGGCCTCGGCCTCCAGCGCGGCCTCGGCGGCGCCGGCCTCTCGCATCGCCCGCACGGCCCGCGACACGAGCTCGCGGCCGACGCCGCGGCCACGGTGCGTGGAGGAGACGACCAGCATGGCGACGTAGCCTCGGAGGGTCCCTGGATGGATTTGTTGTGGAGTTTTGGGGTTGGTAGTGGGGGAGAAAGAGGAAGAAGAAAAAAATGAGTTTTTTTTCTTCGTTTTCGTTTTTTTTCTTCCCCCCGTTCTTCATCTCTTCATTTCTTTCTCTCTCCAAATCTTTCTCTTCTTCCTCCCTCTTCTTCTCCTCACCTCTGTGGTCGTCCATCTTGTTGATGATCACGCCGAAGCAGTCCCCTTCCTCCGTGGGGACGCAGTGGTGGCAGCCTCCCCCACGGGAGCCCGGAGGCGGCGGAGGCGGCAGAGGCGGAGGCTGCTGCCGCCGCCGCTGCTTCTCTTTTTCGCTCTCCTCCTCCTCCTCCTCGCTCTTCTTCCTCTTTGTCGTGTTTCGGTCAAAGGCCAGAAAGCAGAGGTGGGGCCAGTTGCGCAGGAAGTAGCGGTAGGTGAAGATCGAGTAGGGCTCCGAGAGCTCGGCGTCGACGAGGGACATCGCCAGGGGCAGGTCCGCCTCGCCGGCGTACTGTTCGAGAAGCGGAGAGAAAGAGAGAAAAGAGAGAAAAGAGAGGTTGAGGTCGAGGTGAGAAGCAAAGAACAGCGAAAGAGAGAAGAGCGAGCTTTGTTGACGAAATCGATGCAGAGATTCTTCCACTCCTCCTTTCTCCACGCGTTCGTTCCAAACTCACGGCTCGGTAGAAGATGTCCGAGGACTTCGACGGAGCGTCGGAAGGGTCCTCGTCGAGCGGCGGGCGCGACGTCATTCTGAAGGGAAAAAAGTGGAGATCGAAAAAACTTCGACGCTTGCTGCTGCTGGCCGTCGTCGAGCAAGGTCGAGAAAAAAGAAAATTGTCGATTTCGATTTCGAAAGAGTCGAACTCATTTTCTTTCGACCGACGCGAAAAAAAAAAAGCATCATCATCGCTTCACCCCTCTCCCCCACTCCTCGCTCGCCAAAGGGGCCAATGATCGACTCGCCCAACCCAGGCAAGAGCTCGTCGTCCTCTCGAGCTCTCGCCGGGATCAGCGTGGCCGCGTGAGTGCGGGATTTCATTCGATTTGGAGATTGTTTTTGTTTTGTTTTTGCCTCCTCTTCTTTCCTTTGACAGACGAATTCGAAACCGATCCTCACTTCCTTTCCTCCATCGCCATTCGCACCCTATAAAAACTATAACCTTTCCACCCATTCTCCCTCTCCCAGCGTCGTCGCCGGCTCCATCACGCTCTACCTCAACTCCCGCGCGAGGTTCAGGTCCCGCTTCTGCGGCGGCGTCCCCTCCCCGCGGCCGCACAAGCAGGGAAGCGTCACGTTCTTCTCCTCGGGGGGGAGCGGATCAAAGAGCGTCATCGACGTGAGAGCGATTGCATCGGAGATGTCTGCGTCCGCCCCTCCTCCTCCTCTGTCTCCGTCTTCGGCGCCTCCGCCCCCGGCGGAGCTCGTCGCCGCCGCGTCCAGGGCCAACCAGGCGCACCTGTTCGACGACTGGGACCAGCTGATTCCGGCGCAGCGCGAGCGGAGGGCCAAGGAGGTATCGCATCTTGATTTCGCGGCTCTGGCGGTCGCGCTCGCGGCGGCGCTCGGCGCCGAAGAGAAGGCGAGCTCGACCTCTTCTTCCACGACAGCGGCCCGCAACGCGGGATGCGAGCCCTGGACCTCCGTCGTCTCCCTCTCAGCAGCAGGAGAGGGATTGAGCGAAAACGCGGAGCAGCTCGCCCTGTGGGAGGAGAGGGGGCTGCGGACAGCAGCAGAAGGGAAACTCGCGGTCGTCGTGCTCGCGGGTGGACAAGGCACGCGCCTGGGCTCCTCGAAACCCAAGGGCTGCTTCGACATCGGGCTGCCCTGCGGGACGTCGCTGTTCGGGCTTCACGCCAGGAGGGTCCTGGCCCTGCGGAAGAGGGCTGCAGGGAAAGAGGGAAAAGAGGGAGAAAAGAACGAGCCGGCGAGGGTCGACCTCTTCATCATGACCTCTGACGCGACGCACGAAGAAACCGTCGCCCACTTTTCTGAAAACGGCTTCTTCGGCCTCGGGGAAGAGAGCGTCTTCTTCTTCAGGCAGGGGACGATGCCCTGCGTGACGGAGGAGGGCAAGGTGATCATCGGGCCTCGAGAAACGGGAGAGAAAGCATCGGACGAAACTTCCTCGAACGACATCGGCGGAGGGATCGCCTCGTCCCCGGACGGCAACGGCGGCCTCTACTCGGCCCTCGTCTCCTCCGGGGCCCTCGACCGCATGGAAAGCCGAGGGGCCCGCTTCGTCGACGTCGTCTGCGTCGACAACGCTCTGGCTTCCCCCGGAGATCCGGCCTTTGTCGGCGCCTGCGTCTCTCGCGGCGCGGCCGTCGGCTGCCGCGCCGTCGCGCGAGAGAGGCCCGAGGAGAAGGTCGGCGTCTTTGCCCGCGAGACGCGCAAGGAGACCGGAGGCGGAGGCCGCCTACGCGTGCTCGAGTACAGCGAGCTGGACCCGCAGCAGGCCCTCGCGGTGGACCCCGAGACGAAGAAGCCTCTCTACGCCTGGGCAAACGTGTGCATGCATTTCTTCTCGACGGGCTTTTTGAGGAGCGCGGCGGAGGACCTGGGGTGCGGCCCCAAGGGGAGAGCTCTCTACCACTGCGCCCGCAAGGCAATACCTTCCTTTTCTGTTTCCGAAAACGCCAACGTCTCCGTGCCCGGGATCAAGCTGGAGCTGTTCATCTTCGACGCGTTCGATGCCGTTGCCGAGGAAAAAGTTTTGATCTGCGGCGTCGCGAGGGACGACGCCTTTGCTCCGGTCAAGAACGCCGACGCCCCCTCGGCGGTCGACACGCCCGCGGCGGCGAGGGAGGCGCTGCTGGCTCGGAGGGCGAGGCTGGGCGAGGAGAGGGGGTTTTGAAAAGTTGAAACGGGAGAGAAGAGAGAGAGAGAAACGAAAGAGAGAAATAAAAGAGAGAGAGAAAGAGAGGGACGAGAAGAAAAGTGAAAAAAGTGAAAACGAAAACGAAAAAAGTTAAAAAAATTACAAATTACAAAAAAAACAACTCCCGATCCATCTCCATCCAATCAAATCAGATCCCGAGCTCGTTCAGCAGTCTCCAGTGCTCCGCGGCCCCGACGATGCTCGAGGCGGCGACGGCTCCGCTCGCCGCGACCGCCGGAACGCCCACCCCCGGGAACGCGAAGTCGCCGACGCAAAACAGGTTGTCGGGCAAGCCCGCGGGCCCCTTCGTGCTGGGGAAGCCCTTTCCGGCAATCCACCCAGGGCCGTAGGACCCCTTGGACCGGTTCAGATAGCGCTCGTGGGTCAGAGGACCACCTATCAGGAAGACCTCGCTGCGCTCTCGGAGCCCAGGGACTGCCTCCTCGGCGGCAGCGATCAGATTCCTCGCGCGAAACTCCTTGAACTCTTCGTATTTCGCCCTGTTGTTTTCTTTGCTCATGCCCCCGTCGCGCTCTATCTCCGTTAGAAGCTTCTTCCACAGATCGTAGGGCTCCGTGGCGGGGTAGTAGGCGTGCAGGGTGTGTTTTCCCGGTGGGGCGAGGGAAGGGTCGGCGACCGAGGCGATCGAAATCAAAGAAACGTTGCCCTCGGCGTCGATTTTACTAGTGTTTCGACTAGCCTTTCCGTTTTCTTCACCTTCTCCTCCCCCCTGCCAGCTCTCGACCCTCAGGTGGTGCATGTCGACCTTCCCCTCGAGCCCGGAGGCGTCGAACCCGGCGTGGAGGTGGACAAACGAGCGGAGGAGCGGGGTCTTTTCGGACTGGGCGGACAGAGCTCCCGCGGTCGAAGAAGAAGGAGATGCCGGAGAAGAAGAGCTCGAAGAACTCAAAGTCCCTTCCGCGGCCCTGGCCAGCGCGAGCGTCCCGGCCGCGTCGGCGTTCGAGACCACGGCCCTGCTCGCTCTCACGACCTCCCCGCCGTTGCTTCCGGCGAGCCTCACGCCCACAACCCTCCCTTTACCGTCGTCGGAGAAGACCAGAGACTCGACTCTGCTCCGAGTCGAGACGACGCCGCCGCGGCGCTCGACAGAGGCCGCCAGCGCCTTGGCGACGGCGGAGGCGCCTCCGAGCGGGAACTGGAGCAGGGAGGAGCTTGTGGAGCTGCTCGCCTCTTCGGAAGAGTACCACTCGTTGAACCTGATGATATATACATTTGATTTTGGAGGGGGAAGGAAAGCGGGAGAAAGAGAGGAAGAAAGAGAGTTGAGCGAAAAAAAAGAGAAAGAGAAACGGGCGGAAAAAAAAAGTCAAAAACCTCGACCCTCGATTTCCTCTCTTCTCTCTCTTCTCTCTTTCCGCCGACTATAAAACTCACATGAACGCGATCTCCTGTTTTTAGAAGGGATTGAATAGAATCAAGTCGAGAGAGAGAGATAAAAAGAAAGTGAGTTTTGTTTTGTGCTCTGAACTTTCTTCGACCTCTCGACGAAAAAAAAAATAAAAAAATTCAAAAACTCCTCTCACCGCCGTCGGCGTCCCCGAAGCAGGCAGCCCACAAAGCAGAAAGCACAGCAGATCCAGCCAGTTCCTCAAGAACGGCTCGTTGATCCCCATCCCATCCAGGGTCTCGGAAAACGGCCTCGGCAGCGAGGCGAGGTGCGGCAAGGAGGCGGCGACGGAGGGCAGATACCGGACGCCGGCGGTCAAGGCAGCTCCCAGAGGGTCGCCCGCCCTCAGAGCCACCGCCGGGATCGCCGTCGCCGCAGCTGCCAGAGGGCGCATCACCTTTCGTAACTTCATCCATTGCGCGCGGGCTTCGGCAGGGGCGCCGGAGAAGGTGGGGAGCATCTCCAGGAAGCCAGCGGAGCCGACCCTCGCTCGGAACCTTGCCCTCGTTTTTCTTCTTTCTTCTTCCTTGCCGCCGTTGTTGTTGTTGCTCCCTCGAGATAACGAAAGCGGCAGCGGCAGAGACACATTCCACGAGTCGTACTCATAGAAGCTCAGGTCGGCGCTCGTCACCCCGGCTGCAGCGAGCACGTGTGCCATCGGGTTTCCCCCCCTGTTTCCGACCCCACTCGCGGGGCTCATCCCCGAAAACAGAGAAGGGCCTGATTCGAACCGGAAGCTCTCCCCGGGGACGAGCGCCGACTTTCGAGACCAGGAGTGAGCGGCCCCGCCGACCTTGGAGTGAGCCTCGAGCACTCGGACCCGGAGGCCGTACCTGGAGAGGAGGGCGGCGCAGGAGAGGCCCCCGAGGCCGGAGCCTATGACGACGACGTCGAAGGTGGAAGAGGACGGGGAGGAAGAAGAAGAGGAAGAGGTCGAGGTCGAGGTCGAGGTCGACGAAGAAGCCACGGCGGCGACGACGGGCAATCGGACGACAGTCGATCGACGCGTCGCTCTCGCTCGCGTCGGGGAGTTTCCTAGAGGCGATTGCCCCGCGCCTGCTCTCAGCGTCGCGGCACGCATTGTCTCGTGGCTACCAGATCAAAATCAAGGGGAGAAAAAGACGTTACGAAGCCAAGGCTCCTTTGATTGATGAACCTTTGATGATGACTAGTAAGAAGAAAAGAGTGACGACGATGTCGACGAGAGACAGAGAGAGAAAAAACTTTTTTTTTGAGAGAGAAAATCGAGGAACTAACAAAAGTATTTAAAAAAGGGGAGAGCACACCGGTACTTTTTAGCGGAAGCACAGATAGGGAACGGACGGCGAAGTCTACTGAAAAGAGGGGAAGAAGTAATGGGTTTTTCTCGTTTCATCACTTCGCGTTCGCGTTCCTCTCTACTCTTGTCTCCGCTCTATTTTTTTTTTGTTTTCTTGTTTCGGTTTCTTTTCCTTGATTCTTTTCCTTGAAGTCTTTCTCCCGCCCCCCTCTTTGCTGATCAGTTTCGTGACGCGGGGCAACTCTTGGTGGGGCTCCCTCGTCACTGAAAGAGATGAGAGAGAGGGGGTGAGTTCGTGTTGAAGATGACGAAGTTTTTTTTTGTTATTGAAAAAAAAAATCCCCCCCCCCCCCCCCCCCGCCCCTCCCCCTCCCTTCCTCTCCCTCTCCCCTCCCCCTTCCCGACCACACCCCCCCTACCCCCCCCTCCCCCTCACCCTCTTAGTCCTCCTTTTGCTT
>Ga0114918_10004530_pt1 | contig 12064 bp, 14 predicted proteins | sample LantaG_FD_87015 | JGI IMG/M metagenome (GOLD analysis project Ga0114918, IMG submission 87015) | Deep subsurface microbial communities from Baltic Sea to uncover new lineages of life (NeLLi) - Landsort_02402 metaG | ecosystem: Environmental > Aquatic > Marine > Oceanic > Sediment | place... | reverse complement strand
CTGGGCAACGCAAGTTACGCGTGGGGGGGGCCCAAAAAAACCGGGGGGCGCGCGGCCGCGGGGGGAAAAAGAAAGGAACGGAACAACCCCAAAAGTTTTTTTAACAACACCAAAGGGGGGGGGGGGGGGGGGGGTTGGGGGGGGGGGGGGGGGGGGGGGGGGGGGGGGAGGGGCCTTCGATTGGAGAGAGGGAGTGAACAAATTGCTGCAACGGGAAGAAAGAAAAAGTGAAAAACCCTGCTTTCTTCGGCGATATCGTCAGCCGCGTTTCTTTTTCTTTTCTCTCGACCGCGCCCGGTCTCAAAACCGAACAGTGACATGCCGCTGAAAACACCGCGCTCAGCGCCCTCATCGGCCCTCCGCGGCCCGGCGTCAAAAAAGCTCCAGATCCAGATCCAGATCCAGCCTCGAAGCTCCTTGAAGCGACAAGCCCGGAGCCCTCCGCAGGTGGTCGCCAATGCAGCAAGACGTTTGACGAACGTCTCGCTGATGTCGTCGAGCGTCGCGACGAGGACGAGGACGCTGGGAGCTTGGGCGCTCATCGAAGACGGAGACGAAAAAGTACAACAACCACGACCTCCACTCGTCCTCCCGCCGCCGCCGCCGCCGCCGCGCCTCGCCCTCCCGCTGGCCTGGCACGCCCTCGAGGCGGCCCTGTGGCCCGAGCTCGTCATCACCTGGATCTCGGCCAAGAAGAGGGAGGTCACGGCGTGAGTCTTTCTGAGCTTTCCTTTTTTTCTTTTCTTTTCTTCTCTCTTCACCCTCGGCTCTCTTGCTCTCATGCTGCCTCTCGCAGGTGCCTGTCTCGCTCCTTCTCTCTCTCTCCCTGCTTCCACCCAACCAAACAGCTATTTCGTCCTCTCCCGGCCCTGGAATTTCTTCCCTTCGATCGCGATGGTGTTTGCCGGGGCGGTAGCCGCGACGGCCCGAACGACGGCGGCAGCAGGCGTTTCGGTTTCCTCGTCGGCGGCGCTGTCGCCGTCGTCCTTTCCCTCCGCTTCCGCTTCCGCCTCCGCTTCCGCTTCCGCCCTCTCTCTTGTTCTCACCTCCCTCTCTCTTGTTCTCACAAGAGCCCGCGTCTGGCACGCCGCCCTCTCCTCGGCGGCCATCGCCCTGGGCTCCGTCGTCGTAAACGACTACTTTGACGTCCCCAACGACAGGATCAACGCGCCCTCGAAACCGCTCCCCTCTGGCCAGGTGACGGTCGACGGGGCGCTGCTCTTCGGCGGGGCTCTCTACCTCTCGACGCTCGTCGCGGCGGCGTGGCTCGAGCCGCGCGAGCTGAGGCTGATGGTGGCTTGCTCCGCCGCCGTGACGCTGGCGTACACGCCCGTCCTCAAGAAGATCGCGCTGGCGAAGACCGCGGCCGTCGCGGGGGTGATCGCGCTGAGCCCGGCCGCGGGAGCGCTCGCGGTGTCGGCAGCGGCAGCGGGCCCTTCCTCTTCCCTGACTGCTGCTTCTCCTCTCGCTGCCGTGGCCCCGGCTTGCTGGCTGGCCTTCTTCGCCGTCTCGGGGCGAGAGCTCCTTATGGACGCCGCCGACGCGAGAGGGGACGGCGCGGCAGGCGTGGCGACGCTCCCGGTCCTTATCGGCAGGGGGGCGACGCTCCGCTTGGCGGCGGGCTGCGAGGTGCTCGCCGCGGCGCTGCTGTGCTCCCGCGCGGCGGCGTTCGCGGCCGTGGCTTTCTCTGGCTCTGGTCGACGCGGGGCCTTTTCTCTCGTCATTCCAGCTGCCGCGGTGGCCCTGGGGGCCGCGCTCGTGGCCCCCGCGGCAAGGGCGGCGCGGGAGGCCGCGAGGCTCGGGCGGCTGAGGAAGGAGGAGGAGAGGAGGAGGGACTCGGCCTCATCTACTTCTCCCGTCGCCGCCGCCGCCCTGGCCGAAGCAGAGGCCGCGGTCTCTGCCGCGATCAGCAGGGCGGTGAACACAATGATGAGACCCATGGGTCTCGCCATCGTGGCGGCGCTCGTGCTGGGGTGAAGGAGAGTGTTTTCTTTTTTTCCCTTCCTGCTGCTTTTGACCCGTCGCGCGACGGACGAAACATCTCAAACCCTACGAGCTTGGTGGTCTCTTTCTCTTCACTCTTCCCCGTCGCGAGAGCTCAATGCAAACGTGTAAAACGCTATAAAGGAGACAAAGGTGACGATCATGATGCACCAAGAAGCGATTCCGGAGTCATAGTACAAAGAAAAGGGGAGCTTTTGAAAAGGTGAAGAAGAAGCGCTTATTCTTATTGCAGCAACTAGGGTTGAAAGATTGTCAACTTTTCCTCCTGTTTTTTCTCTCTTTATTTCGCATCTCAAAATCGAAAAGCACTTAACTCGTGACAAACTCGCCAACGACTTGCTATCTACTGTGCGATTACAAAGCAAAAAAAAGGAGCGAAAAGGAAATAAAGCCCAAAACATCTGCCACGCAACGGGGCGATCAGAGCAAACAACGGGGCGTTCAGAGGAAAAAAAAAACTCGAGACTAGGCTGCCACCATCTTTGGCTGCGGCGGCACCGGCCCACCGACCTCCTTTCCCTCGGTCTCCTCCTCCCCCTCCTTCTTCACCACCGCCCCCGAGGCCCCGCCGTGGCACCAGCTCGCCATCCCCTTGGCTCTGTTGTCCTCTCCGTGCCACGGGCAAGAGGAACCGGACCCGCCCTTCTTCGACGCTTCGACGCCGTTGCAGCTCTTGTACATCGTGAAGGCGCCCTTCGAGGCCCTCAGCTGCGAGAACCCGAAGCACTTCTCCGTGTTTCTCCAGGACATCCCGGTCCAGAAGCCGTCGCAGACCGCTGAGCCGTGTGCCTTCTGCTGCCCGTCGTCGTCCGAAAAGCTCCAGGTCATCTTGGCCTCGCCCTTGCAGGGCGCGCCGCGCCAGCGCGGCTCGTCGCCGTTGCAGGTCCCGTGGGCCTCGACGTCGGAGGAGAGCGAGGGCGACGGGGCGCGGCGGCGGCGAAAGGCCACCCCGGAGGCGACGCGCGACGCCAGGGAGCGCACGAAAGAAGGAGAAGAAGGAGGGCTCGAGGGCGAAGAGACCGAGTCTCTGTCGGGGAGCACGGAGAGGGAGGCCTCTCCAAGAGCGGCCCTCGCCTCGGCGGCGACATCGAACCCGCTCTTCTCTTCTTCGGCGCCGTTCCAGTCGTCGCCGCGCTTCTTGGCGGTCCAGGCGGAGCCACTGAGCCCCTCAGAGCTCCACTGGTGCCTCACCTTGGACCAGGGCTTCTTGTCGTCGCCGTTGCGGCGCTCCCTCCTCCCCTCGACTTGTTCTTCCCCGGAGGGAGAGATCACCGGCGTCTCGGGGGGGGACTTGACGCTCAGGGTCTTGCCCAGGGCGCCGATGCCTGTGTGTCCGTTTGGTTGTTGTTATTCGGAAGAGAAAGGGGGTCTCGTTACGAGTGCGTGTGAGAGAGAAAGAGAGAGAGAGAGAAGGGAAAGAAAGGCGAGGAAAGGAAAAAAGGGAAAGAAAAAAAACGTTTTTCCGCACCAAAAAACACCTTCCACGTCTCGCCCGTCTCCTCGCTCTCCTTCTCGAACTTGGCGAAGTGGTGCAGCAGCCCGTCGCACATGGCGACCTCAGCGCCGCAGGGCGCGCGGAGCCAGGAGTGGTGGCCCTTGCACTCGAGGCAGGCCCCCGTCCCCTTGTGCTCCGGGCACCTCCAAAACGCCTTGAAGGTGCCCCAGCACGAGCGGCGGGTCGTCGAGTTGAGGTCGCCCCAGCCCAGGGACCGGGCGTAGTCGTCGAGGGCCCCGTCGGAGGAGGAGGAGGAGCGGTGCGGGCTGGGACCCGAGCCTGAGCGGTCTCCGTCGCAGTAGAAGCCCTTGTCCATCTTCTTCTTGCCGCCGCCTTCGGCTTCTTCGAGCTCGAGCATCGGAGGGAGGCCGTTGGCGCACCCGGCGGCGAGGGAGGGGAGGTCCTCGGTGAAGAAGGTGCGGCGCTCACTGGAGGGAGGCGAAGAAGGGGTGGCGGAAGTGGAGCGGCGGGCCGAGGCGGACGCCGCTGTTGATTGAAGGTTTTTTTGTGTTTGAGGTTGAGGTCGAGGTCGAGGTTGAGGTCGAGGTCGAGCGCGACTCATCACGCATCAAGCAAACTGGAACGACCTTAACCGTTCTCTACCTCCGCGCGCTCAACTGCCTCATTCACTCACCGAGCGCGAGCGCGACGACCAGGAGCGTCGCTGCTGAGAGGCGGAGACGCGTCATGGCGCCGGTTTCAAAGGGAGAGAGCACGAGAACGGGAGCGAGGTCGGAGGAAAAAAGATGCGAAGAGTGAAAGAAGGCTGTCGTGTCGCCGCCGACGCTCACTTTTGATGCTCTCGACGAAACCTCTTCTCCTCGTCCCCTCCCCCCCCCCCAATTACTCTCGCTCCTGAACTTCTCTCCCTCTCTCTCAAGCCCGAGAGGGCACCGTCGCCGCAGCATGCGCCCCCTCTTTTCCTCCTCCCGCACCGCCCGCGGGAGGACCCGAAGAAGATGGGGAGCCGTTGGCCCCGAGCGCCTCGAGCAGCCTCCACTCGACGGCCGCCTTGGCGCGCAGCAGCCGCTCGTTGACGCCTCGCTGGACCGTGGTGGCCGCCGCGGCCCTCGCTGCCGCTGCCTGTTGTTGAGTTTTTTCGTTTTCGTGAGGAAAAAGAGAGAGGGAGAGAATGCGTGAGCGAGAGAGAAAGGACAGCGCTGAAAAAAAGAGAGCAAAAGTCGGAAGACAAAATTCACCTCCGCCTCCGCGGCCCTCCTCGCCGACGCGTCGGCCCTCGCCGCGGCCTCCCTGCCGGCCTCCACCGCCGCGGCCTCCCTCGCCCGCGCCCCAGCCGCGTCCTCGACCGCGCCGGCGGCGGCGGCGGCGTGCGCGGCCGCGTCGGCGGCGTCGGCCCCGGCCCTCGCCCTCGCCTCGGCCGCGGAGGCCTCGGCGGCGTCCCTCGCGGCGCGCGCCTCCCCGGCCTGCTGCCGCGCGCTCGCCGCCAGCGCCTCGGCGCGCCTCCTCGCGGCGCCCTCGGCCTCCGCCCTGGCCTCCGCGGCGGCGGCGGCGTCTGCGGTCGCGGCGGCCCCGGCCTCCGCGGCCGCCGCGGCCGCCGCGGCCCGGCGCTCGGCCTCCGCCGCCGCGGCGAGGGCCGCCGCGACCCGGGCCTCGACCCCCTCGCGCAGGGCGTCGAGCCAGGGCGCGTCGGTCCCGCCGCCGCCTCCGGCGGGAGGGAAAAGAGAGAGGGGACTCGGCTGAGAGCGGCCGCCTCTGCTGGAGAGGCGGAGGGCGGTCCCGCCCTCGTCGCCGCTGCCGTCGCCGCGGCCGCCCTCCCCGCCGCCGCTCCCTCTCCCCCTCCTCCCGCTCGCTCGCCCCGCCCCCTTCGCCCTCCCCGCCGCCCTCGACGCGAAGAAAGCCGCGCTCTGCTGCAGGGCCGCGGCGGCCCCGGCGGCGGCCGCTGCGGCCGCCTCGGCCTCCGCCAGCCTGTAGACGAGGACGGCGTTGTCGGCTGCCAGGCTCGCCGCGGCGCCCCTGGCGCGCTCCTCGAGCGCCGCCGAGGCCTCCGCGCGCGCAGAGGCCTCGGCGGCGGCTGCCTGGGACGCGCGCTGCTCCTGGCGGGCACGGTCCGCCTCCGCCGAGGCTGCCGCTGCAGCGGCCGCGAGCGCCGCTGCCGTAGTTTCCGCGATCGAAGCGCTGGTGCCGTTGTTGTTGCCGCTCTCGGACGAAGCGGAAGAAGAAGAGGCGGTTGGCGGAAGAGGAGGAAGAGTTGAGAGCGGCGCCGCGCTCTGGAGCTGTTTTGCCGGCTCTTGCTGTTTCTTAAAAGGCAGAATTTGTGTGAGATTGCACGAAAGCGGAAAAAGAGAGAGAGAGGGAGACAGCGAAAAAGGGTCGCCGGGCGGTTGAGAGTGAAAGAAAAAGGGGGGAAGAGGAAAGAAGAAAGAAGAAGAACGATCAAGGCAAGCAGCTGCGCGAAAAGAACGAACGAAAGAAACGAAACCTCACCGACGAGCGACCGCTGTTGCTGCCGCTTCCTCCTCCACCACGAAACGAGGAAAATTTAGGAGCAGCCGAAGTGGCCCTTCCGCCTGCTCGAACACCTCCGGCCGCCGTTCTCGCCGTCGCCGCCGATGGCGTTGTTGCCGTCGCCGCTGTCGCCGCCGCTGTCGCCGCCGTCGCCGGAGCAGCGGCCGCCGAGAGGAGCAAGTCGGCCGCCCTCCGCCGCTCCCTCCTCCGTGCCAGGACAGCCGCGGGGCTCAGCAACGAGGAAGAAGAGTTTGGCTGCTGTTCAAAAGAGAAAGAGGGAGAGAGTGTGTGTGGGTGGGGGGCGGAGGCGGTGAGAAAAAAGGAGGACAAAGGAGTAACTGATGAAAAAAAGGCACTTTGTATAATCTCACCTCGTCGTCGAGGAGCAGCCTCCTCGCCATTTCGACGGCGACGGAGAGAGCAGTCGAGAAAGGGGCCGAAGAAGGTGAAGCGCCTCCGTCGTTGTTGCTGGTGCTCGCGCGCCTGCTCGCCTGCGGAAGAGGCCTCATCATTTTTCGTATTTTTTGGTTTTGGGAGAGGAAGGGTCGACGTGGGAGGGGATCGAGAGTGGATGAACAAAAAAAAGGCAAAGAAATCCACTTGTTCCCTTTCCGAATTCGACATTCACTTCCCAACAGAAGCTAGCGTCCCAGCGCTTCCTTCCATTCGCGCGTTCCACGCAATCGTGCCCTTTAAGCGCGTTCGACAGAAGAGCCTCGCGTGGAGAGGAACAGGGAGATAGAGCTCACGAGAGATGCTCGCGAGACGCGCCTGCAAGTCATCGGCGTCTTCGGCGTCTTTGGCGGCCGCTGAGGAAGTCTTCGGGAGTCGCCGCCGTCGCCGGTCCTCCGACCTCCTCCGCCAGTCGCGGCCAGCAGCAGCAGCAGCAGCAGCACGAGCAGGTGATTCCCTTTTTCTTCTCCCCTCCTTCGCCTCTTTCCCAAGCACGCAAAAACAAAAACACGAAGCAAGCAAGCAAAGGCTCAAAGCAAAAAAGCAGGGAAAAAATTACCGAGCCTCTCTCATCATAATTGATCAACAGAGGAGCGGCAGTCGCCCGGCAAGATCAATTTTTCGTTTTTCCCCCTTGATAGGGAAAAACTCGGCTGCGGCATTATATAATCAGGGAAGCGCTCTCTCACGCTCCTTTGATTCACGCCCAACTTACATTATTGTCATCATAAAAAAATCGAAAAAAGGAGGAGAACGTTTCTTTCTCACTTTTCGTCCCTAAAACAAAAAACAAAACAAAAAACGGAAAAGGCAAACCTGAATCCCCAGCAACACCAGCGACGTCAAACGCGCTCCCCCCCCTCCCTCGGCGGCAGCAGCAACAGCAGCAACAGCAGCAACAGCAGCAGCAGCAGCATAAACAGCAACATCAGCAACATCAGCAGCATCGGCAACGGAGGAGGCCCGTCGTCGCCGCCCATGCCACCGGCTCGTCGTCGCCTCCACCGCCCCTCTCCCCGCGAGACCTCCTCCGGTCGACCTCGCGCGCCCTTGCCCGCTTCCTCAAGGAAAACTACCTCCCTCTCGGCCTGCTGCTCGGGATGACCGTGGGCTTCTTCTTCCCGGAGCCGGGTCTCAGAGCCGCCGACCTCGGAGTCACCTCCGCGGCGACGGCAGGCATCTTTTTGATTTCGGGCCTCTCGCTCAAGAGGGAAGAGGCGACGCGCGCGCTGAAATCGTGGAAGGAAGTGGCCTTTGGGCTGCTGTCGATCCTGCTCATCACCCCCTTGCTCGCGGCCCCGCTCGCAGTTTCTCTGCCGCTGGAGCCCAGGGCCCTGGCCACGGGCCTGGGCGTCTTCTTCTGCATGCCCACGACGCTCTCGAGCGGCGTCGCGCTCACAGCCGCGGCCGGGGGCGACGCGGCCCTGGCCCTGCTGCTGACGGTTTCTTCAAACTTGCTCGGCGTTCTGACGGCGCCCTGGGCGGTGGCGACGCTGCTCTCCGGCGTTGTCGTCGGCGGCGGAGGCGGGGGAGCGGGAGCAGGGAAGGCGGCGGCGATCGCGATCGACCCTCTGCCTCTCTTGAAGGCCCTCGCAAAGACCGTCGCGGCGCCGCTCGTCCTGGGCGCAGCGTTGCGGTCCCTGCCACTCCCGAACAGGAAGAGGCCCTTCGCGGACTTCGCAGACCTCAACAAGAGGAGGCTCTCGTACGCCTCCGCGGCCCTGCTCGCGACCGTGCCGTGGTCGCAGGTCTCGCGGGCCGTCGCCGCGGGCGCGGCGCCCCCCGCGGCGCCGCTCGCGGCCGCCGCGGCGGCCGGGCTGGCGCTGCACTGCGGCCTGCTGCTGTTCAACCTCGCCGCGGTCCACCTGCTGCGCCTGGGGGGGAGCGAGCCGCGGCAGGCCTTCCGTGCGAAGATCGCGCTCGTCGTCTGCACGTCGCAGAAGACGCTGACCGTGGCCGTTCCGGCCGTCGCGGCCCTTTATGCGTCTGGCAAGGGGGCTTCCCCGGCGACGGCGGGAGCGTTGGCGGCGACGGCGATGATGCCGATTGTTCTGTTGCACATGCTGCAGACGGCGATCGACGGCTTCCTGGTGGCCCGCGTCGCCGCGGCCGCGAGGAAGGGCTCCGGAAGCGATGGGTACGTCACGTACAAGTTTTGAAGCCCTTTCGGAAAAAGGTAGGAAGGAAGAGGAGAAAGTTAGAGAGAGAGAGAAAATGAAGTGTAATAAAGGACTGTAAAGAACAACACCAAATTATCTTTTTGTTTTCAGTTTGTGGGTTTTCTGATATACTTTTACAATGAGCGGTGGCGGGGGGGGACAGGAAGAAAAAGAAAAGAAGTGCGCGGTTGTCTATTTTTTTTACCTTTTGGAGCTCTCGACGCTCCTCTCGACCCCCATCCCCACCACTTTCGAGCAGAAGCCCCGCGCGAGCCTTCCCCCCAGGGCAGCCTCGACGAGCCTGGCCCGCAGAGCCGCGGCGAACTGCGGCGGGGCGGGCGGGCCCCAGAGAGAGGCGGGGGCGTCGGCGTCGGCGTCGGCGGAGGCAACAGCAGAGGAGCGAAGAAGAGGAGCGCCGGCCCTTCGCCGCGCCTCGTCCCTCGCCTCTGTGCCCGCCCGGGCGGGAGGCCACTCGAGCGCCTCTGCCGGAACGGCCTCGGGCGTCAGCGGCAGCCAGAGCCCGTCGCGGCTCCTGCGCACGCTCATTCCGGGGGCAACCACCTCCTGCGGCCTCTTTCCCTTCTTGTGCCCCTTCTGCTGCCCTTGCTGCTGTTGAGCTTGCTGCTGCTGCTGCTGCTGCTTCTCCACTCCCTCTGCGTCGGGGTCTTCCTTCTTCAGCGACAGCGGCGGCGAGGAAGGAGCCCGAGGAGGAGGGGGAGCAGGGAGGTGCGACCGCATGAGCCGGAGGGAGTACTCGCTGCCGCCGACGGCGACGCTGGGAGGGTTCCTCTTCGCGCCAGCGCCTCCGGGCGAGAGCGGAGAGGCGAGCGCCCCCGCTCCTCCCGCCGCTCCCGCCGCCGCCTCGGCGCCTCCGCTCCCTCCCGGCGGCGGCGACGACGCCCGGACGACGCGGAGGCGCCTCCAGTCGGTCGAGTCCTCCGGGGCGGGGAGGATCACGGAGGAAGGAGCCGCGGGAGGAGGCTGCTGCTCTCCTTTCGCCGCTGCCGCCGCCGCCGCCGCAGCCGGCGCCGTTCCTTTCCTCCGGTTCGGCGAAGCGAGGAGCGCTGCTGCCTCTTCCGTCGCACGCTCCGCAGCTTCCGCGGCTTTCCTCCTCTCTTCTTCTTCCTCTTCCCGCTCCTCGATCTCCCGCGCCTTGAGCTCGGGGGCGCGCGAGCGCCACAGGGAGAAGTCGGGCTCGGGGTTCGCCGAGGCGAAGAGCGCCGCCGCGATCCGGGAGCGGCGCTCGGCCCTGACCCCGGCCGCGGCGAGCGCCGCCGCGGCCCTTGCGTCTGCCGCCGCCGCCGCCGACGCCGCTGCCGCTGCCGCCGCTTTCGAGTCCCTTGAGCTCCTCTCCTTCTGGAGCTCGGAGGCGGCCTCGGCAGCGGCGGCAGCGGCCTCTCTCTCCCCTTCCTCCGCGGGGAAGCCGAGCCTCTCTGCCAGGGCTGCGAGCCGGGCGTCGACGGAGTTTTTCAAAGTCACCATCGCGAACGCTCCCGTCCTCCTCGCCCTCTTGGCCGCCTCCGCGTCGAGGTCGGGGCCGGGGGAGAGGTCGGTGGCGGCTTTTGGGGCTGCAGCTGCAGTCGCCGTCGCCGTCTTCGTCGTCCGAAAAGGAGGAGGAGGAGTAGCCTTTTTCGCCGGCGACGCCGAGCGGGAGCGGGAGTCCCGGGACCGGCTCCGCTTCCTGCCTCCGCTGTTGCCTCCGCCGCCGCTGCTCGCTTTTTGTGGCTGCGACTGCGACTGCGACCGGGACCGCCTCCGGCGCCCCTTTGTTCCGTTCCCGTTGCTGTGGTTTGTTTTTTTGGGAAAAAGAGAGGTCTCGAGGTTGAGAGGAAAAAAGAGGTAGAGCGCCGGCGGCGCCGCCGCCGACAAACAGAGAGAGAGGCAATGCGCTTGTGTCACGCGCAGATCCTGCTTTGCTCTTCTCGCCTTTGAAAATCGCGAGACGCATAAATCGAAGACATACCCTCCCATCTCGGCGAAGGCGAGTTCACGCAGCTAAAGGAGAGCGCCGCAACGGGATGATTGAAGCTTTCCCCCCCCTTCTCTTGTCGTAAAATGAAGAGTTTCGGCCGTCAGATCGACGCCGCCGTGTTGCCTTTTGCCGTCTCCAGCGCTTCTCTCTTGTCTCTCACTCTCTTTTTTCCCTCTCCTGGAGATACAGAGGGAGACACGCCGTGACAGCAGTAGCGACGGCGTTCGTTCTCTCTCTGGCGCAGAATGAGAGAGAGAGAAAGAGAGAGGAAGTCACGAAGAGAGGGGAAAACTATGAGTTGAAAAAAAAGGGTTTCGAAATAGGAAATTTGGCTCTCTCCCCCTTTCTTCCCTCTCTCATTCTCTCAACCCCGCCGATCCCGAATAAAAAAAAGCAACCAGTGCTAAGTTTACATCAGCGAGCGGACGCTCGGAGCTCCCTGCCTCCTCCTCATCACGGAAACGAAAGAGAGAGAAAGCGGGAAAGAAAAGGCAGCGAGAGACTGCTTCAGAGCCTCGGCTCCGCGCTCCTCTCCACGTCGACAAACGTCGGCGGCCTCCACGCGCCCCCCGCCCTCGCTGCCGCCTCGTCGGCCGCCGCGGCCTGCGCCGCGGCCCGGAACAGCACGGTAGACAGGTACCGCTCCCCGAACGAGGAGAGCACCGTCACGACCAGCCCCCCCGCGAGCTCCGGCCTCGCGGCGACGCGCAGGGCCGCGGCGACGGCGGCCCCCGAGGAGATGCCGACGCACAGGCCCTCCTCGGTCGCGAGCCGCCTCGCGACGGCCACGGCCTCCCTCGACGACACGGCGACGACCTCGTCGAGCAGGGAGACGTCGAGCACCGCGGGGACGAAGCCCGCCCCGATGCCCTGGATCTGGTGGAACCCGGCGGGCCCGCCGCCCAGCACCGCGCACTCGGCGGGCTCGACCGCGACGACCCTGACGCGCGGGTCGCGCTCCTTCAGGTACCGCCCGACGCCCGTGACGGTCCCGCCCGTGCCCACGCCCGCGACAAACGCCGTCACCGTGCCGGCCGTGTCCCTCCAGATCTCGGGACCCGTGGTCTCGTAGTGGACCCTGGGGTTGGCCGGGTTGTCGAACTGGCCCAGCACGTGCGCCTCGCCTGCGGGCATCGACCTGGCGATGTCGTCGGCCTTCGCGATCGCGGCGGGCATCCCCTTCTCGCCCGGGGTCAGCACCACCCGGGCGCCAAAGGCCCGGAACAGCACCCGCCGCTCCACGGACATCGAGTCGGGCATGACCAGGACCAGGCGGTAGCCCTTTGTGGCGGCGACGAACGCGAGCGCGACGCCCGTGTTGCCCGAGGTGGGCTCGACGAGCGTGGTGCGTCCCGGGGAGATGAGCCCCTCCCGCTCGGCGGCCTCGATCATGCTGAAGGCGATGCGGTCCTTGACGCTGTTTGTTGTATTGTTGTCGAGGGGGGGGGGGGGGGAGAAAAAAGAGGAGAGAGGAGGGAAGAAGGGGGGGGGGAAAGAGAGAGAAGGAGGGAGGAG
>Ga0114918_10004529_pt1 | contig 12066 bp, 22 predicted proteins | sample LantaG_FD_87015 | JGI IMG/M metagenome (GOLD analysis project Ga0114918, IMG submission 87015) | Deep subsurface microbial communities from Baltic Sea to uncover new lineages of life (NeLLi) - Landsort_02402 metaG | ecosystem: Environmental > Aquatic > Marine > Oceanic > Sediment | place... | reverse complement strand
TCCATGCAGGTTAAGAACTCATTCTGTATCCCCGTGTTCAACCGCTACACGCTGGTTGGCGACGGCGTCATCCTTCACCCGATGGACAAACTGGTGGAAGGAATCCTTGCGCAGAAGCCACAGGAATCGTTTGAGATAGTCGTCGTTGACTTCAACTCAACAGACACCGACTACGCTTGGTTGCGCAGGCTTTGCTCGCGCACCGTCCTGTTTACGATACACGAGAAGTTCAGCCTTGGAAGGGGTCGGAACCTTGCGGCCCATATCGCCACGGGTGAAAGGCTATTTATTCTGGACACAGACATGATCATACCGGATGACTTCGTGCATCGGCTGGCTGGCCCGGTTGATGCCGGTCGCGTTTGCTTCCCGAAATACTTCCTTACCCACAAGAACGGGAAGATTGCCAACGAAGGGCAGGGGTGGGGGAACGTGGCCATGCTGAAGAAGGTGTACCTGTCTCTGTGCGCGAAGGGTATTTGCTGGCCCGACAAGACAGAATATGGTGGAGAGGACGTGGCGTTTAGTTCACAGGTTGTCAAGGGCAAGAAGGCCGTCCCGTTTGAGCGTGCGCATATTCCCAACTTCTTACATAGTTGGCATCCGAGAATTGGAGAATGGTACCACCCCGCAAAGCAGGATGTTCCCCATGGCAAATAAGCGACGACAGATGAATCGCGTTACCATTCGCGGGGAGTTGATGGATGCTCCAGAGATAACCGATACCCGTAGCGGTGCGCCCGTGGCCAACATGCGGATACTCGTTCCATCCCGTGACCAGGGTGCGCAGTTCTATATGTTCAATGTTCGAGCATACGACGACCCAGCAGTGGAAATTGACAAGGCTGAATACATGGCCGGGGACGAGGTAGAAGTTCACGGATTCCTGAAGCAGGAACGATGGACTCACCGGACGACGGGCGAAGATGTTTCACGGGTGGTAATCATGTCCAGAAAAACACAGATGGTGACGGATGATAACGCCTAAGTTTACAGGCAGGATTGACGGTGGCGCGTTGGTGGTGGATGACATCAACGGCTACTGCCAGTACCTTATCAACTTGGGAAATCGCCCCGACCCAAGGGTGGAGGTTGTTGTGAAGCCGATGTCGAAACGGAAGTCGAAGAGTCAGCGTGGCTACTATAGAGCCGTGGTGGTTAAGACTCTCTCTGATTTTTCGGGCCACGATTGCTCGGATATACACGATGCACTCAAGGCGCTGTTCCTTTCGTACACCGAAGGTGGCATCACCTACCAGAAGTCAACCGAGGAATTAAACACTGCCGCGACCGAGGAATACTATGAGAAGATTAGGCGGTGGGCTGACGAGACACTTCAGGTTCGTATACCATTACCGAATGAAGTTGAATATGAATAATTTTTCTTCAACAGCCCTTGACATTGCGCCAGCATGGCTATATATTTATCCTCAGAGCGTGGTAGCTCTAGGAGAAAACCAGCATGACGCATTCCAACTTCAGCCCCGAAACCAAGCGTACGGCAGCCTGCATCGCAAGGTGCAACCTCCTAGCCCTACCACCGCTTGGCGTAGGGGCTGTTCTTTGGGGGGCGACGAAATGAGGTCTAAGCATCGCATGGACGACGGCGGCAGAGAATGTACCCAGTGTCATAAATATCAACCGTGGGAAAATTTTTGCAGACACAAGCCAAGTCCATTTGGTAGATATGCCATTTGTAAAACCTGTAGAAGTTTGTCTAGAAAGCGTCCGAAACAAAGCAGGCATCGCATAGATAAACACGGTCGGGAATGTTGTGAGTGCAGGCAATTTTTACCGTGGTCCATGTATTGTAAAAGAATAATTGGTATCAACCAAAAAAGTTCTATTTGTAAAAAATGTGCCGCTAAAAGAGGCGCGGAACACAGAAAACTTAATCCACAAAAGCATAAAGAATATCGAAAGCGTAGTTGGCAAAAAACCAAAGACAGTGAAGCATACAAGAAATACTTAGAAGAAAACCGTGAAAAAATTCTTGCTCGTCACAGACGATACAACGAGGAGCACCGTGAAGAAAAAAGGGAATGGTATTACGACAACCACGAAGAAAGGCTAGAATATTGTAGGCAATATAGAACGACCGAGACATACGCGGTAAGCCAGCACAAGTATCAACAAAAACCAAGCTCCATTAAAATGCATCAAGAAAGAAGTAAAACCCCCGCCGCTCTGTTGCGGAAACGAATGTATTATATAACGCCAAGGGGGAAGGCCATAGTGATTGCCAATACTCGTAAACGGAGAGCCAGATTAAAAAACCTACCCGGATGGAACTACACCACCCCCCAGCACATTCAGGACAGGGTTGAAATGTTTGGCGGCTTGTGTTATATATGCCAAAAACCATACGAAGCCATTGACCATGTTATTGCGGTTAATAATCATGGAACACATTTTCCATCCAACCTAAGACCTGCTTGTAAATCCTGTAACTCATCTAAGGGGGATAAGCCGTTAGTCGATTGGTTAAAACGGCGGCAACTATTGGCGACATTATGAAAAAAGAAAAGTTACCCCCATGTGAATATTGCCGTCGCAATCGACCGACATGCCAACACCATATATTTGGGCGTCGCTACAAACGCTTACTTCACGATAAAGACAACCTAATTTGGCTGTGCCCGGAACACCACACTGCATCTAGTGTTTTTTCGGCACATCTAAGACCACGGCTTTTCAAGGAGTGGATTATCGAGAAGCGCGGCGAAGAATGGTGGGACAGGCTGACGAGGAAGGCGCATGACCGATAGACAGGCAATGATAACCAACACGGAGGACGCAACCATGTTCAAGGTAATCGCAGAGAAGGCGAAGAATCTCATCGGGCAGAACGAAGACCAGATTAATCTCGACTGGGAGGCCAGCCTGAAGCAGCACGACAGCCCGGAAACCTACAAGTTCCCGTTCGCAATCAAGGGGACGCTGACCAACAAGGGCGGGAAGAAGGAATGCCATCTGAGCATCGAGTGGGAGCTGAAGGCAAAGCGCTCAATCGGGTGCGACATCAGCGAAGATGACGGGCAACCTGAACTGTTCGACGCGAAGGAAGAGGCATGAACAAGGAAACGCGCATTGTGTTGGCTGGGTTTTTTGCGGTTAGCGCCTTACTCCTCGGATTAATGGTAACGCTACCCGCGTGGCTTATCCTGCTTTTTGTTCTGATGAAGGCGTGCGTTGTTCCGTCATGGGCATGGGCGCTCTATTGGTGCTATGTTCCTGCATCCCTTTTTGGGGCAACGTGCGGTGCCATTGCCTCAACAATCAGACCAAAGGAATAACCACATGGGGTGGCGGCGTGGAAAGCAGACACGCATGGCGTATGGTTTATGTGCCTTGCATTGCGTAAGGTAGTGGGAGAGTTGCCCACCGTCAACCGAGCCGGGGTAGCGTCCGGCCCACCCCTCCAACCATACAAGGAGAAAGACGATGAAGAACGACAACGTGTTCCCGCCGACAATCGTGGTGATGGGGGACAGCCACAACAAGGAAACACGCGAGAAGTTGCGCGAAATCTTAGCAGAGGGGAAGGGGCTTTCAATGCGGGACTGGTTTGCGGGGCAATACTTGGCGGGACTTGCGGCTAATGACAAGGCCATCGGAACCCCGTTTGAATGGGCGCAAGAAGCCTATGCCCAAGCCGACGCCATGCTTGCCGAACGCGAGAGGGGGGAGAAGAAATGAGGGTCTATGTCGTGCAATCATTCCTTTATAGTGACGGGGAAATACATGGGGTATATTTAGACAAGAAGCAAGCCGAGGAAGTAGTCAGACGAGACAACGAATATCACAAGCGTTGCCCCGGTGGTGGAAACCCGAACTGCGGCATGACCATGGAAGAACACGAGGTAATAGAAACCCGGGGAGAAACCAATGAGCAAGCCAACTAGCTGGTGGAACGAGATAGTGGAAGAACGGGGGAAGCACGGGGAGGCGTTTACCCGCCGGGAAATATGCGAGAGGTTGAAAGGAAACGAACGGCCTTATTGCCTGCTGTCAAAGGATGAGCAAGAGGTGTTAGATAACAGTTGGACGCTACGCCTTTACACACAACAAAAAAAGAACGAACCCATTATATGGTATGAGCATAAAAATAAACGGATATGGGGCATTGGACACACCTACCGCGTCCACCCCGACTTCCAGCCGCCGGTGGAGAAGCCGAAAACGGTAGACCCCAACGAAGCGCCGGAAGGGTGTGTGGCGATGGCGTGGAATAGTAGTTGCATTAAGTGCGCTGAAGTTCAAAGGTGCCTTTCCGGTGAACTAGGGTTTCCTTGTGGAAGCGAGACCCGCAAGGACGGCTGTTCGGTTTACTTCGTCAAGAAGGACGAGACGGAATACTGCGGGATGTGTGGGGCTGAGCACAAAAAACCCGCCCCTCCAGCCGAGATGCCGCTAGACTGGCCAGCGGGGGAATTGAGGAGATTGGCCAAGTGGGCCGAGGAGGAAATCGTTAGGTGCAACATCTGCCACGATGAAATCGCGGTCGTGGAAAACGGGCTGTGCATGCGGTGCTTTTGCGAGAAAAAAAGGCTGGCGGAAAGCAAGGCACCGGAGTGGGTGGTAGAAACCGTTGAGTGTGCGCATGATTGCACCTACCTCTTTCAGCATCCATTCCGACATTACAAAATAGAGTTTGGGGGCCGCGATTCCATTAAGGGCTACGGTGGCTTCCAAGTTGAGGGTAGCGATAGATGGTGGTTCAATTATCCTTCACCAATCGATGGTGAACCTCAGCCCCGCCCCGTCAAGGTTCGTTACAAGAGGTAGGACAATGATTAGAAAAGACAGCGTGGTGAATGTCCTAGAGCCGGGCGAGATAAAGCTGGGAATGGTGCGGCTTTCCACAACCCTGAAGTTCCTGCTGTACCAACTTCACGACGTTGCCCCGAAGTGCATCCTAGCCGACCTGTACCTGCACATCGACATCCCCCAGACCACGGTAGTAACCCAGTTCCGCAAGTTGGTGAAGGAAGGGTACGCGGTTGAGGATGGAATCAACGTCAACGTCAGCCGGACGGCACAGACAGCCGAAGCGCGTCCTTCCCCGGCGGATAGCCCAGAGCGGGCGCAATGCAAGGAGATGGCTGAACTGCTGGCCCCTGCGCTTGCCGCCGCCTACCGCATGACAACCTACAACAAGTACGCGCTGGCCGCCATCCTGTACAGAATCCACAAGGAGATGAACATCAACATCACCCTGCTTGACCGGGTGTCAAAGTGGATTGCCCTGCACGTCAATGAACCAGGCTTCCCCGTCCTTCACGCACCGTTCATGCTGTTCAACCGGTGGGGATGGATAATCGACTACAAGAAGCGCTGGGACAAGAAGCAAGTAACGGCGGGAAAAGCCTACCTGTAAGGATTGTCAATCATGTTTGCTGAAACCACTTGCTTCCTTACCGCCGACCGCCACTGGATTCGGATGGACGAACTGGCGAAGCACCCAGTCATCCCCTTGATGTGCTGGCGGCGGGGGAACTTCCGCTACACCCTTCGCGAATACACGGTGAAGGTAGTGGAAAAATCCGCGATGTGCTACCGGATGGGGAACGTCTACCAAATCGACATGGTGATGACGTGGTATCACAAGGTGCCTACCGAACGCGGGCTGGTGTCGGTGTCGGCCCTTACCCCTGACGACGAGATGTACCTGTACCTTGACGGCAGGTTAATCAAGTGCCGCCCCAGGACGCTCGTTCGCGCCGGACATCGCCGAGTATATCATATCGCCACCCCGGATGCCTTTGCGCTGATCGCTCGCGATGTTGATTCCCGCTGGAAGAACGCCTTCGATATCGGGGTGCTAGTGCGGGACAAGCGCGGCTCGACTAAATACTCGGAGAAGACTTCACACCAGATGTTGCCTTGACTTCCGTGGAAAACGTGCTACATTGTAACATGGCATCAAGAACAATTTTACATGGAGGGTGCAGTGAGGGCCGCTCGCCAATAAGACGTATCGCGGGGATCCGGGGAAACTATCGCCGACTGAGCCATCAGCACCGGCGGGTACAGCTCCGGATAATCGGGCTCAGCCAACAGTAGATGGCTAAACGCTGTTGGATGGGGTTTGGGTCGGACCGGCCCCGTTAAGGGGAACGGCTGGCCGTCCTGAAACAGCATCGCGAGGCGGAACAACCTGGCCACCTTCCACCATTTTCAAAAAAGGAGACGACATGAGCACGCACCCCAATGCAATACTGTTGTTGACGCTGACCCCGGCCAACACGTCACGAGCAACCATGAGGGCTATTCTATCTGAACCAGAGGGTGGAACCGAAGACACTGAGACGGACGTAAGAATAGGAAATGCAAACTATCACTCAGTTGTCATGGAGAGTAACTACGACGAGCAGTGGCAGCTATCCGCCAAAGAGGGTGACTTGCTTTTCTTTTGCATGATTACCTATGGCTATGGAGAATCCATTCCATGGGGTAAACTAGAATCACAAAAACTAGAACTGGAAGAGTGGGCTAAGAAAACCTGCGAACTCCACAACTGCACCTATGCAATCAGCGTGGGGGCGAACTACTGGTGATAAAAAACCAAAAAGGAGACGGCATGAAACAACTAGAAGACACCGACAAGATGCCGTGGGGAGCTCACAAGGACACCATCATGCAGGATGTACCGGCTGGCTACCTGCACTTCTTGTGGACTACCCTGAGCAAGGACAAGCAAACCAAGACGTGTCCGGTTGCGGACTACATCGAACGCAACCTATCCGCACTCAAACAGGAACACCCGGACGGGATTTGGTGAAGCCATGAAAATTGAAGACGGATTCTGTAAACCCACAAGTGAGCTAGAAGAACAACTGCTGGACTACCTTGCCGAGAAACGAAAATACCGAGAATACGTCATGGGGTACAATAAGCCGATTCCCGAAGAAGTGCATTGGCAACGACAGCGGGTTTACAATCAAGTCCGCAGCGACATCATGGACTTCTTCCAAGAGCGAGCCAAAACCCAAAAAGGAGACGGCAATGAAGAATGAACCGCTCATCGCCTCCTACGGCCCCCCCGACAACCCGTGGTGGATTACCTTCCAACTCAAGAACGCCACCTACGAGTACCACGCCAGCCATCCAGACACCATCAAGGCCATACAGGGCGTGTACCGGAAGTCCAAGTGGCGGGCGCTGAACTTGGCCAAGAAGCAGTGTCGGCTGGAGCGCATCGACCGCTCGACCAAACCCGTCAAGTGGAATCCGCGAACCCTCACCTACCGCATCAAGGAACAGCTACCCGTCCCCGAGAACACCACCCCCATGCAGTTCGCGCTGGGGTTGTACAAAGCCGGGAAGCGGTTCGGCTATCACTGGAACAGGTTCTACGTGTTCGAGACGGAAGCCGCGCAGGGGATTAATCATGCGTTCTAGTATTACCCCCAAGGAAACAGCCAATATACGCAATTTTTGTGGCAACGGGTTTCCCGACTGGTTGGAGGTAAACTTAACCAGCAAATGCAACGGAACGTGTGCGTGGTGCGTCGATAAGAGAGGGTGGCATCCAAGACACGTTGCAACGTGGCAGGAAATTGCCGATGCCGCCATTGCCACGGGGAGAAAAAACATTATCCTGCTAGGGGGAGAGCCAACCCTACATGCCAACTTCGGTGACATTGTCAAGCGCATACGAGACGCCGGTTTGTTTCCGTGGTGCACAACCAATGGAAGCAGGTTGTATAAGGCATGGATAGTATTTAATATGATTGGTATCAGGGGGGTAAATGTATCGATTCACCATTACGACCTCTCCAGAAATAAAGACATCACCGGAATAGGTCTCAATGAAGGAGCCATCAGTGAAGCCATTAATTTTCTCCACGACACCGGAGCTACGGTAAGATTCAACTGTAACTGTATAGCCGGGGAAAAAGACTCAGCCGATAGGATTCGCGCCTACCTGCGGTGGAGCAAGGAAATGGGGGCAGACAAGGTGCGCATGGCGGAACTAAAACACGATGACGACAGCTTTGTTGACTTAGCCGAGGTGCTGGAACACAAGTACGGGCTTAACGATAACCCCTTCCGTGATGGTTGCAATAGCGATGCCATCATAGAGGGAATGCCTGTAAACTTTCGGCAGATGTGCGGTATGCAAACTCGTCTTCGACCGTGCCCGAAAAACCCGCAACTTCGAGCACACCCCGTATTGTATTATGACGGTAAATTCTATAACGGATGGCAACAACAGGAGGACACCATGAGCCACGAGGAATTGCTGGCGCTGCTGGAAAAGGTTAAACTTGGAGAGATGTCAATAAATGATGCCGCGATGGACATTGGGCAAGAGCGAGTGGGGAGACTTGCTGGCTCAATGGAGTTAAAGCTGGAGAAGATGCAAAAACAACTTGATAGCCTAAACGGACAAGTCGGCGGAGGCTCATGTGCATATTAAGCGCGGAGGGAATTAACCATGCGTTCTAGGTGGATATGCCACTGGAAGCGCAAGCCCAAGATTGGGCAGGAAGTATGGTACTTCTGGGACGGCGATGGATGTTGTCGTGGCGGCGTCTGGCCGGGGGAATACTATGGCAAGAACGCATATGGAGGTGAAGGCGGATTTCTGGGCGGGGGTGAAGTGTCACACTGGCAACCTCGCGATGGCAGACCGAAACCAAAGAACGTAGCCAAACGAAACTGGTGTAGCAAATATAAGTATTGGACACGCGCGGAACTAAGGGAATATAGGGAGAGATTCGATGGTGCCTAACAAGAAAACACCCGCCGGGCCGTGGCTCGTTCACAAGAAACTGCACATACCCATCTACGATGCCACCCTGTATCTGGTGGTGGCGAAGGATATCGAAAAGGCATACAAACGATTGAAATACTTCAAGCACGACCAGGATGGTCTCCCGTCATGCTCGGCACTATGTTCATCAGACGGGGAAGGACACTTCGCCCTGTTTTTTGAGCCAGACCAGTTGCGGGTGATGGCAGTTGCCCACGAAGTGTTTCACCTAGCACATCTTGTTTTCGGCTGGGTAAACTCCCCGTTCGACCTTGACTCTCACGAACCGCAAGCTATATTGAACGGCTACCTCATGGATTTAGTGTGCGGGGAACTGGGACTAAAAGTGAAGGATAAAAAATAATGCTGTCTGAAGGCTCGCTGAAATGGCTTGAGAATCACTGCATCTCACAAGAAACCGCCGAACACTTCAACCTCGATACCGAAGAACGGCACTTCCCCGAACTCCAATGCAACCGCCGCGCCATCCGCATACCATACGTCGTCAACGGAACCGACATCGGAAGTCGCTGGGTGGACAGCAAGGAAAACTGGACGGGTGACCTACCCTCACAGCAACTCTGGAACATCGACGGACGTAAGCCCCCCACCATTTTTATATGCGACAACGAACTGGCAGTGATGGCACTTCATGGGGTGGGGATACACGCAATATGCCCGTCAGACTATACTAACCCCAAGGCCATGGCTGACATACCGTACCTGCATGACGTGCTGTCGGGCTTCCCAGATGTTTGCCTGTTGCTGTCGAAGACGCAGGAATCAGTGGCGTGGGAACGGGAGTTGTCCAAGGTGTTCGTCAAGCAGAAGGCGTACACGACCCGCTTCCAGGATGATTGCGTGACGGTGCTCGACGTTATTAAGAAGCACGGGAAGAATGGGGTGGATGACTGCGTGGAGAAAAAACACGCACTCCCGCTTCATGGAGTACACTCCTTCTCTGAGTTCTGGGGAGAAATCAAGGACTACGCCAAGGGGAACAAGTTCAAATCTTATTCTACTGGCTGGGGAAACCTAGATAAAATATTCACCATGCAACCAGGTTCAGTTAATGTAATTGGAGGAATTCCTTCTGCGGGCAAGTCTGAAGTTGTTGACCAACTGATAGTCAACATGGTTCAGAACCACGGGTGGCGGTGGCTAGTATATAGTCCGGAGTCATATCCAGCCTGCTGTCACTGGGGTAAATTAGCAGAAAAGATCACAGGGAAGCCGCTGTGGGGCACCAACCACATGGAATACGATGACATGGTTAAAGCCATGGAGATTATCCAACCTAACATTAAACTAATCCTCCCAGACGAAGAAGAAAAAACAGTAGACGACGTGTTGGACGCGGCCAGGTTGTCCCTTATCCGTTTTGGAATTAAGGGACTTTTGATTGATCCCTTCAATTCCATGGATCACATTATGCGTTCCGGTGAAAACGAACACCAGTATATTGGCAGATTCCTTTCAACAATTCGTAACTTTGCACGCATCCATAATCTTTGGATTGGGGTGGTATGCCATCCTGTAAAAATGACCAAAAATGAAACCACGGGGGAATACAACATCCCAACAAGCTACTCATTGGCGGGTAGTAGCAACTGGTTTAATAAGGCGGACAATATACTGTGTGTATACAGGAAAATTATTGTACCAGATGGTACAGTTTCTGTCTTTACCCAGAAAATCAAAAATAAGTTTGTAGGAAGAACAGGGGAGGCAAGATTTACGTGGGATCGCTCGTCTGGTAGGTTCACCCCGATTGAAGAGATGGGTGAGTATTTAGACGATGACTAAATCTTCTTCCTCTTCCTGCGTCTGACCTTCTTTTCTAACTTCTCGACCACATCAAGAGACATTTCCGGGAAGCGTCTTGACAACTCGTCGGTGACGGTGCGTGCCGACTTTACCCCTAGTTCACGAAGGGCGATTAGCTTCACCTTTTCGCAGTGGCGTTGCTCTGGGGCCTGCTCTTCCTTGCTAACGCACCTAATGCATGAACCCCACGGGTCACAGGGAAATCCGCATTCCTTGCAGCGTTCCATAAGTTCAGTACCTCTTGATGGTGGTGAATTTCATTTCCTTGGCCTCGAAGAATTTCTTGGCGAAGTTGGCGACCTTGGCGGCAAGGTACGGCTTGCAGGAGAACACGTCGATGTAGGCGGCCCCGTTCAGGTCGCAAAAATGTCCGGAGATGAGCGACGTTTCTATGAGTTGGGTCATGCTGTACCCAGCCACTCTCTGGTCTTCGCCGAACCGCACAACCTGGCACTTACCGAACCGTTTCATTTCGATTAGGTCGCAGAGTTCCACGGTGAAGCGCTTTATCTCGTCCGCGTCCGTGATGGTGGTCAGGTTGCAGTCGTGCAAGTCAACACTGGTGAGAATTCCCCAAGGTGCCATTGAAGTACCCCTTCCGTAAGTATACCCTTTAGCAAGAAATAGACATTGTTAGTTTACTGTTTACGACGGGGTTTACAAGTGCGTGGGATGGCTTTCTCGACAGAAAAGAGAAACTTTCCAGTGTCATCTAGGATGTCAACTGTTTTCACACCGTCCTTGAGATACCTGCGGCATGATTGCCGGACACCCTTTACCCCGGCCACCAGCACCCGTTCCTCTCCGTCCTTGTGCCGGATTCTGTAGTAGGAGTAGGTTTCGTTTATGCCCATCCAGTTATCTGACATTGTTCTCCTTCGCCGCTGGGGATGAGTACGGCCACAGGATGAGCATTCCGGCGACATACCACCCCAACACTGCCAATCCTTCGGCTATATTCATTCTGCCGATTTGCGACCAATGGCTTTCCATCCACATGCACGCATCCACGCTGGGGATGAACAGCAACATCCATAATGCTATCGGTAACTTATTCACCCTTCACCTCCTCCCCGCCGCCGGTGGCGGCTGGCTTTCCGTGGACGCGCATAATTTTTGCCACCGTCCACCGCTTTTCCTCGTTCCTTTCACAACGCCGGATTATCGCCGCCAGTCGCTTGGCCGACATGCGATATCCGGGTTGGTTTACAGGATTGACTTTCACTTCTCCACCTCCTTTGCCGCCGGGACGGCTTGCTTGGCTTTCTTGATTACCATTTCTACCGCCATGCAGTTATGTCCACATACCGGACAGACTGTCATAGTTAGTGCCTCCCTCGCCTCCGCGAGTTCGCGCTTGAGTTCTTTAATCACCTTGGCATGGGCTTCGCTCATGGCTGGGCCTCCTTTTACTCTTTCCAATTCAGGCTTGCCAGCGCCATCCACATCAGCCCAGCGCCGACGCTCAAACACGGTTG
>Ga0114918_10004528_pt1 | contig 12067 bp, 25 predicted proteins | sample LantaG_FD_87015 | JGI IMG/M metagenome (GOLD analysis project Ga0114918, IMG submission 87015) | Deep subsurface microbial communities from Baltic Sea to uncover new lineages of life (NeLLi) - Landsort_02402 metaG | ecosystem: Environmental > Aquatic > Marine > Oceanic > Sediment | place... | reverse complement strand
TCTATATAACAAGAATGCTCCGGGAAATAACTAATTATTTTCGGAGCAAGTTTTGTTTTTTTACCTAATCTTCTTAACATTTATATTCCTTTAATCAAATAACATTTCAAGCGTGTTGTCATCGGTTCTAATTTCAATTCCGTCTTGATTTTCTTTTTCTACTTTTTTATTTACAATTCCACTCAAAACAATACAGCGCCTACTTTTTCCATCATAAGGGAAATACTTAGTGTTTTTCCCTTCAAAATCAGTAGCCCCCGAATGCCTGGCTAAAATTTTATTGTAACCTGGCCCACGTCCGATAATTTTCATTATTAAATGATTTTTATTTGCAATAGCTAGATCAAAATTATCTAAAAGTAACAATCCGTGACGGCCTAAATGTTGCCTATATTTTGTCGCATCAATCTCAGTTACGTCAGTTTCTCCAACTCCGTGTGGTTTTGACATTGTTGCAACCCTGGTCAAGCATTCCATTATTGTAATTTTTTCACGGGTATAACCGTCTAGTGTTTCGATTTGTTCCTCTAATAACCTATCAAAAAGTTCGTCAGCTTCGCTTCGATGTTCTTCAATTATTTGATAAGAGTAATATTTTTCAATCATATCATCTATTTGTTCATCGTTTGGATTTTCCTGACCTGCCCAAACGATCATAAACGCACTAACGAGCATTGAGTCGGCCAGACTCGATCTGTAATCTCGTTTTGTTTTTATTCTTACCCTGTCAACAATTTTTCTTGACAACTCCATAATCAATTTCAAATTTTGCCAAGTGTAAGAACGAATTGCTCTACAGTTTTCGTCATTAAGCAATTTTGCGAGTTCATTTTCGATAGCTTGCCAGTTATCATTATTTTTTGGAGTCACCATATTAATTCTAAAAATACGGTTATCGTCTGCAATTTTTTCAATTGTTGGATCAATGGCAATAAATCCAAACATGTTTTGCATTTTGTAACCGGTCCACCCGCCGTCTTTTGTCCCTTTTATTGTGTCGGGCGCGTCCTGAGTTACACTTACTCGCATAAGCGAAAATAAATTTTCTCTATTCCCAGGCTTGCCACCGCCAGCTTCCCCTTCGGACTCGTCGCACAAAACTCCGCCCGTGTCATATTTCATTTTTCCCCGAATGCCAGGAACGGTACTTTCAGAGCCATTAAGCCATTCGCAACAAGATAATTTCCGCATGCAAACATTTGCAACAGTCGTTTTTCCCGAACCGGATTGGCCAGTCATTAAAATCGCTGGCCGATATTCAAGCGCACCGGCGAACGGTGCAAGAATTGACCAGGCCAGGCAACGCAACGCATCGGCAGGGGTTTCAAAAGACATTTTAAAAACTAAGTTTTTTATTTTAATTCTTATATCTGGCCCTGCGGGATTATCGCTTAACCCGATGTTTTTTCTGGGGAGTCTTAAATATATCTTTTTTTTATCCCATTCCCCAATAGTTCTTACACCGTCATGATAACTAATTTTCTCTCCATCTCGCCATGCACCACGTCCCCTAACCATCGTTTCATCAAAATCTCTACGTTGAGAAATTCTGACTATATCATTTATTGCATCATCCCAGAAAATTTTGTTATCCATTTGACCATAATTAACACGCCAAAACGTTAAACCGGCCAGGACTGTTAATTTATTTTTATTTATGCCGTCCAACGTATATTTGACAAAGCGCTTTTCTTCCGTAACAAACGCCGCTCTTCCATCATCTCCAATTCCTAAAAGTTCAAACGGGGAATCCATATAAATGATAGGTATTGAGTCAGACGAAGGAACGCTTGAAGATATTTTTTTTTCGGCTGACTGAACGGGCAATTCGACAACCTGGGGAGTATCGGTGGGCTCTTCAAGCGCTCGTCCGTTTGACTCAATATTTTTATTATCTTTTATATAATTAACAAATTCGTCAGGCTTCATTACCTCTAAGATTTGCTCAATATCTGAACCGTCTGATTTTATTTTTCTTGCAGCAAGAACCGGATTTATTATTTTTGCATTTGGCAATTGCTGCTTGATCTTTAGTGCAGCCATATATCCAGGTTGTAAAATTAACGGTTTTATTTTCCCGGCTAAATTCTCGTCAGAATGATTTTCAGGGAATTTTTTTTGGTCGTCATCGTATAAAATAAAAACTTCTTCTTTTGCAAGAAATGACCAGTCAGGCTGTCCCGATTTCCCGGAACCGCCTGACCAGGAAACATGATGAAAGTCTGTTAAATTTTCCGTGCCAATGTCAACACACTTTGCACCTTCATGAATTATAAACGGTTTTTTTTCTTTGTTTATCAGATGACGATTATAAATAAAAACGGGTGTATCATACCATTTTAGTTTTCCATCATACCAAAAAGTGTTGATCTGCTTGTCTCCATCCTTTTCAAATCTTACGTCTAGCGCTTCTATTTTTTTATCATCAAGCTTATGAAAATATTTCCATGATCCGGTAATATCTCCCCAGTTTTTTTCAGCCGCTAAATTTTCAATAGTTTCTTTATTATAAATCGTCCTTGCTTTTTCAATTGTCATTGCAATTGGTTTTTTTTTCTTTTTTTCAACTTTTTTTATTTCGACAGGCGCTTGAATTTCAGACTCTGAAATATTAAGAGTTTCCCTTACTGCTTTTAACATGTCTGGGAAATTTGTTAAATTATCAAGTAGGCCAGCAACGTCAAAAACCGTCCAGGATTTATTACAAATTGGACATGTAACATTTGGTATATCTTGATTCTCATAAATTTTCGCTGTCGGTTTTAAATCAGCATGTCCAGGTGAGGGGCAACGCAAAAAACCAGATTTATTTATTTTAATGCAGCGTTTATTTAAATAATCTCTGAGCCGTTTTTTTTCGTTATAAAATTTTTCTGTCATGCTACAAAATCTTCATTATTATGAAAAAAATATTCAGCAACTATCAAAAAAATATCATTTGAATTTTTTTCTAAATTTATTTGACGTGTTTTCTCTTCTATTTTCAATCGGTCTTGACCATATTTTAATGCATTAAAATATGATTCAACAGAAGTACAATCTTTGTATTTTTTTATATAAATTCTCATGAACGCCCGTCCAGTTTTATTTATTTGTATCCATATAGATGAGTATTAAATATTAATTGTCAATGCTTTTTTATTATTTAAATATTTTCTGCATTTTTTATCAAAGAAAGAATTTTTTCTTTTTCTTCCACTTCTGTATTGCCGAAAGGTTTTATACTTTCAATTAATTTTATGAGCCTATTCCACTTTTTTTCATAGTCTGATTCTATTGGATTTCGGGGGTCATACATTGATTTGTCGTAATAAGAATTACCACAAAAGAAACTAGCCCTATGATAATTTAATCTTAAATTACATAAAGATAAAGTTCTATCTGTAAATAATTGATCATTAAAATCCCAATACTTACAGCTTCCACAGCATTTACTTGCTATCATTTTTTCATTCCTAAATTTATTTTTTTCTGTATTTATTGGTTAGCTTTCTATCATTGAAACATTTTGTAACTCTACCGTATAACGTAAGCTTGCAACCGTCTTTTTTACGGTCAATAATTTTTTCCCATTTTATTTTTTTATTTATTTCATGAAGTTTTAAAACATCTTCAATCTTTAAGCCTGTTGAATCTTCAATCTGGTTTTTTATTTTTCTTGAATTTCTAGGGAATGAACAATCCATCCCGCATGTGTGTATTTCCAATAAACCTCAATCAAAAGGGCAAGCAATTTATATTTTTCGTTCATGATTATTTAACTCCTTGTTGGCTTGTTTGTTTTCGTTTTCAATCCTTTTAGTTCTAATTTTAATCGGCCAGCAATAAGGGCAGTGAATTTTATTTTTACCTGGTACTATAGCTAAACATCGTGGGCACTTGATTAAACTTTCTTTAATATTTTCGTTCATGATTATTTAACTCCTTGTTATTTTCTTCACGTCTTTTTTTTGAGCAAACAGGGCAACGCATAAGCCCTGCTTTTTCTGTTTTAAAACCACAGACTTTACAAACATAAATTTTTATTATGTCTTTTTCTTCACTCATTTGGTGTTATTCCCTCCCCTTCTTCAAGGGCTTTAATTTGTTCATCGTAATAACCGGCAGCAAATTTTTCAAGTTCGGGGAGTACGTCTAAAATAGCTTGTACTTTTTTCTTGCTCAGGTTCATATCTTTGTTGAAGTTACCCGAAATCTTAACCATCATATGGCCCTTGTACATCGAGAAATGTTCTATAGTACTTTTTTTAGTTTTCTTTTCTTCTTTTTCAATTTTTACTTTTTTCATAATAAATCACCACCTTTAGTTTCTGTTTTTTTAGTCTCTGTTTTTTTTGCTTCTTTCCCTTCCAGTTTTTTTAATGTTTCGTCTGCTGATATTCCAGGGGTGTCAATATAATCATCGGACGAAAAATCGTCATATTCTATAATTTGAGTCAAAGTCTTTGAAACATGAACAGATTTAATTAACATTTTTATTACTGTTTTTATGGCCATACCCTCAAAACTTTTAACCCAGGGGGAGTTTTCTTTATTCTTTGAATTATACATTCCTGAATATTTGTCTCTGTGTGCTTTTACCTCTTCAAGCGTCATCCATTTAACATAAGTAGATCCGTTTTTTAGTTTCATTGAAGCAAAAAATCCTTCATAGTTTCCTCTGTCTTTTCTCGCTGGGGCGAATTCATAGTCGTCACCAGATGCAGTTTTCTTGGGAATCCAGATGTCATTTTCTTTTACATAATCGGACTGTATACTTTCTACTGTGTCATTCTCTAAAACAAGTCTTATTAAACCGTTTTTCATTATCTGATAGTTTAAAATTATTTCGCCTTGTTTGTTTTCATATCCGATGAGCGCAGCTTCGCCAATCTGTGGATTTAATGATAATCCAGTTGCCGCAGCATACCTCAAAGTGTTGAATAGAGACAATTTCCCCTTTTCGCTGTTTAGGCATTTACTTAAATCTTTATTGCTTACTATTGCAATCATAGCCGACTTTAAAAATGCTGTTATATCGTATTGCCTTACAGCGTAACCGCCTAACGATTTAGAAAATTTTTCTAAAAACATTCCGGCTGACGCATCAATTGTTGCGGGTAAATTTTTATTGTCTGACATTTTTGTTACTCCTTTTTAGTTTTCGTATTTTTCTAATCTTTCAGAAAGCGCTTTAACTATGTTTTCTAATTTAAATATTTCATTTTTGCCAATAATGTAGAGCTCACTTTCTGGGAGCCTTTCCAAATTTTCAAGCACCTTGAAAATCTGTTCTTTAAAAGACACTTCAATTAGTCCCTTTTTTTTAGCGTTAGATATTATATTGAGAACATCATATTCTTCAAAACTTGCAAATTCTAACAATTGCCTCGCTTCTTTTTCATTCATCGTTTAACTCCTTTTTATGCCCCCGTTTTACAGGGGGATTTGTTTTATTAAATTATAAAAATATCTTTTTTCCTAGGATATTCGTCATCCTTAAGAAGGATACAAGAAGCAACATTTTTCCAGGGAATGCCAATGTTATTTTCATTTGATCCCATATTAAGAAAGTCATTGTCTTGCTTTCTTTTTCTTCCTAAAACTGCCCTGTATAGTTCTCCGTCAGGCCCATAAAACCATTCTTTTGTTGTTACTAAAAATATGCTAGATTTGTTTTCTTCCATAAAAATTCCTTCCTTTTATTTTTAATTTATCATCTAAATATAAATGATCCTTTTTTATTTTGTCCGTAGCTGGCAATTTTTTTTCCAGCCCTATCTTTCAAAATCCATTTTTGTGCGTCTACTTCATTATAATCTTCAATTTTTTCAGTCTCATTCATCCAATTTAAAACCTGGACTTTTATTCTTTCAGCTCTTTTTGCAAGGCAGCCTGTCCCTCCAATTTCGGACTTGATATTTTTGTACTCTTCCATAAGAGTTTCAATTTTTTCATCGGCCACAATTGTTCCTATTGGATTTCTGACAAGTGCTTTTATATCGTCATATGATACCGGCGTTGGCGGAACGTCTGTTAAAATATGATTGTTCCAAAATTCATCGTAATGCTCAATCATTATTTTTTGTAGTTCCGGGTGAGCGTTTATTTTGTATTGATGAAAATACCCCATATCGTCAAGAGGAGCAGCCCAGAAATTAGGATTAAACATCGTTGATTTTATTTTGTTAGTTATAACCCAGACACCATTTTTTAATTCCATCGGAATATAACCGGCTTCTTCCCACTCCGTAACTCTTTTTGGGAAAACCAGAACCGACAAAATAACTTGATTTGCACTGGTGCAGATCATTTGGTGTTGGCCTTGTATTTGATAATCAATAGGGACTTTGTCAGTTCCTGGCTCTCCGAAATTATCTTTATAATAAAAATATGATGTTGTTTTTCCTTCATGAAGCTTTTTCCCGGAAGTTTTTTTGTAAATTCCGTCAAGGTGACATGTTATTTTTGCATCTTTTTTTATTAAATCAGCTTTACTGGATAATAAAGAATAACCGGCCGCACAAAATTTCTCTCTTTTGATTATATTATTTTCTTGTTTTTTTTCAGCTAATTCAATCACAGCAGATTCAAACGCTTTTCCCCAACGCAAAACCGGCGACTCTTCAAAAATTGGTAATTCATAATTATTTTTCGCACAGAATCCAGGTTCACGAGCTTCTTTTATTATTAGCCAGGCTTCTGTCTGGGTTGACCAGTTTGATAGTCCCAGGATAGCAGAGCCACGCGAAGCGCTTATGTTAATAGGTATCGGCATTTTTAGACATCCCAGTCTCTACATATTTTAAAAATTTCAAATAAACCAACTTTTCGTTTTTCTATATCTCTTGATAAACTCATTTTATAAAAAGAATTATCTTTATCACATTGTTGCCCCGCGGCGTCAATCGGACACTGGAAGCAATTAGAAATATTTTCGTCATTCCGGCAAGCATGATTACATGCACTACATTTGTCATGATTAAAAAAACTTTTACACCCTATACAACGATTAAAGATATCGCATAGCAAGCACTTACTTCCATTTAATTCTTTTTTTAGCTTTTCTGGTAATTCATGGCGGCCTTTCGTCGGGTTCAGATACAACCATAGATAAACTTTCATTGTCACAAATTTGGCTTTTAATAATTTATCTCTGTTCATTTTTTAGCCCTTCAATAATTTCACTCAAGACTTCTTTTATTCTTTCAGGCGCAATTTCACAGTCAAGCAAAAGTGATGTATAATTTTTTATAGGCGGCCCTTCCCATTGACTAAAAACCTGAATAAGCAACTTTTCTTTGCTCATTCCAGTTGGCATATTTTTACATGCTTTTACAAGTTTTTCAATTTTCATTTTACATACTCCAATTTAATTATAGTTGGTTTTATTTTTATAATTCCAGCCGCTCTTTTTTTAGTCATTTCAGCCCATACTTTTTTACGATATTCAGAACCGATTTTAGTTTTTTCTGATTTAGTTAATGACTCAGGATGTCGCCTCCTTAAATATAAGGGCTCTGTTATTTCGTCAATTTTGAACCCTGCTTTTTTAGCGCGATCCATGAAATCAGAATCTCCGGCGCAACGGTGACGGTAGAACCCTCCCAGTGTTTCAAGCACTTCTTGTGTAAAAGTAAAAGCACCGCCGTTTTCAATAACGGGTTTTTTCCCCAGGTCAATTAAATCTCTATCACATTGGAGCTTTGCGGCTATGACCATTTTAAAGCCTTCCATTATTTTCAGCAAAATTCTTTTTATATACATTGGAGACATAACGTCATCCGCATCAAAATATGAATACACGTCTGCTTTATCAAGATAAATTAGACTATTCCGCATAATATACGCACCAACATTTTTTGGAGACCAATAAAACGAAATCTTTTCTTCTTTTAGCATTTCAGCCGTATCTTTACAGCCGTCAACCCCGATTCTTAGATCAATTTCCCAACCCACAACAGGCCAAATTTTTTGTTTTTTAAAACTATCTACACACTCCAAAATGTAATCCGGGCAATTATACGCCGCAATTATCACTACTATTTTTTTCATTATTTTTTATCCCTTAATCATTAGTCATATAAAAAGATACTGCAAATTTAAATATATGAATAGATAATATATTAAAATACTCCTCCGAACTAAAAGAAAAGAAACTTATTTCTATAATTTTAAAATTCTCTTTTTTGTACCAACCTAAGTTAAATCTAAATTTCCATTTTTTCATCATTTAACAATCCTCCAAAAATATATTTTTCGATCTTTTATTTGTATTGTAGTTTCTGGCCACAACCCGCCAGTCCACAATGCAATTTTATCGTCATCTATTCCCCTATGGCGTTCGTCTCCATGTTTCCACTTGTACGGGAAAGATAAAATAACGTTTTTGCTTATTCGGCATAATTCGTTAAACGCATTTAGTTGGTTGTCAAGATGTTCCCAAACCTGTAGAGCCACAGCACAATCAAAAGTTTTATTGGGGAAAGGGTATGGAATTTTGTTAAGATCATATAATTTCCCACGTTTAGTTACCAGGTGAGTTTTGTTAATATCAAGTAAATATGATGTAGAGTTCAACGGAATCTGAGAGCAACCCATTTCGAGAGTGTTCACCGCTCCTACTAACTTCATTAGTTTAATTACTTCTCGCATGTAATCCCACCTGTATTTAGCGCCTTCATTCCAGTATTTGCTTTTCAAGCTTTTTACTTTTTTATAAAATGTTTTTTCTGTTAGATACATATTACTTCCTCCATTTAAAAAATATACAAACCCATAAAAAAACTAAAGAAACATATATTCCATAATTTAACCAATTAAAATTTTTATCTTTAAAAATATTTGATAGGTTAAAAGGAAAAAAATATTCAGAAAGTATTTTTAGTCCTATTGTGACAACTAGCAATTCTATGTAATAATAAAAACTCATCTACTTTCTCCCATCCAGGTGCGTCACCGTTGCCGGGTATCCCAGCGGCCCATAAATTGCACCGTTTAAATGTGTTTGTTTACTTATTATTTCTTCTATCCCTTTTGAGCCTGGCATCGTTAAAATATAATCTTTTTCAATAAATTCAAGATATCTTTTTCTGTCAATAATATGTGGATTGTTTGACAGGCAGGGAGTTACACAATAATGCAAAGAGTTTTTGTTTCCAAATTCTCTTAATGTTTTATCCCATTTCATTGGCTCATTTTTTCGTTTATTAAATCTTAAATGATAGATGTTTTCTTTTTTCATCGCATGAATTAACATGATTAAACTATGAATTATATATTTATTAAATATCCAGTCATGTTCAAGCATAAATAAATAATCAGCGTCGCTTTGTTGTATTGCCTGGATATATCCATCTGATAGGCTATTTGTAATGTTGATTGGCCCGCCAAAACGATAATTTAGATTGTTTTCATATTCAAAAAGTCTGTCACCTTCTGGGTGTTTGTCAAGCCAAATCTTATAATCTTGATAACCAAATGTCTTAACAAATGATTTATATGTTTTTTCTGTAATATCAGTTTTCGGTGCGTGTTGAGTGCAATTTGTAAATATGTTTAATTCAATTTTCATGTCATTTTTCCTTATGGTTTTTTAGGCGGGTTGTCGCCGCTGCAATTATTTTTTTCTGGCTGATAGCATTGATATGGCTGATAAGTTTGAATAGATTCATACGAATAACTTTTTATAAGACTTCCATCTGCTAAACGATCATAATAAATTCCTTTCACAATTTTAGTTTTTCTGTTATTTTCATCAATCTTTCTAATTTCTTCCCTTACTTTTTTGAGGTGATCCGGTCTATTAAATTTTATTTTCAATCTCTCTTGATCTTTTTTGGATTCCTTTTCGGCTTTAAGTTGTCTTAAGTAATATCTTACCATATTCATCAAAATAAATAAAAATATTATTATCAATACAACCATTATTTTCATCAATATTTTTTCCATTATTTTACTTCCCTTTGTTTTTTATAATCACAGTTAATTCGCTCAACAAGTTCTGAATCAAAATATTCTTTTACTTTATCTATTGCCGATGACGGCACTTGATCGTCGCGAATAATTCCATAATAAGTAAAACTATCTTCATTTTCAATCTGTTTTTTTATCAATGCTACATGTGAAATGATTTTACCTATCAATATTTTTATCTTTTTTCGCTGACAAAAAGAAATATATAACTGTATCCAATTTAAAGCAGTTAACACCAAAATTAAAAAATAAATATATTCCATTATTTTTCTTTCTCCATTTTTGTTTCACAAAATGAACACAAACCAGCATTAAAGAAATCCGATCCTTCGCGAAGTTGAGAAAGTTCAATCATTATCTCTTTTTCTTTTTGTATTTCTTTGTCTCGTTTTTTTCGATGGATATAATCCATTAAAATTAAAGAAATCATTAAAATAACAGCGCCCAATGTACCAATAATTATTTTTATCAATATTTTTTCCATTATTTTTCCTCTGATTATTTTTTACAATCACAGTCAGCAGCACAATCATATTCCACCCAGTCTTCTCTTTTAGGAAATTCTTTTTTAAGAGAATCAACATAATCAGATAATGTTGAAAAGGCATCATCTGCGTTCGCTTGAATGGAATCAAAATCCCCACAACCATCATAGGATATATAAATAATTGATTCTTGCTTTTTGTTATCCTTAATAAACCTTGCAGTTTTTATCAAATCAATTTTTATTTGCAAAGGTTTTCCATTAAAGATAATCCAAACTTTCTCACCTATATTTTTTTTACAAACCATGTAAAATCGTCATCAAGTTCAATTGGTTTGCCTGAATTCATAAAAAAGTTATTCACAGCTGCCTCAACCCCTGGGAATCCTTCAACTCCATAATCATGGCCTGACAAATAACCACCAGGTTTAACTTTTCCCCACCACGTCCATAAGTCATCAAAAACTGAATTGTAATCGTGCGCTGCATCAATAAAAACTATATCAAAAGAATGGGGATTGAAACATTTTGCAGCAGAGAAAGATGTTTTTCTTATGATATTACTTTTGTAATGAAATTTTGCATATATTTTTTTATAAACAAAAGTATAATTTTCTTCACTATTATCTTGATAAAGTTTTTTATAATTTTCAGAAACAGCGTCAGGAGCACAATCTTTATATGTGTCAACAGACCAAGAATCAATCATTGTCCAGTGCAAATTTTTTTTCATTTTCAAGATTTTTTCTGACAATTCTCCTCTATAGACTCCGATTTCGGCACCTACCGGATTGTCAATATTTTTAATTCTTTCATATATAGCGTTCCACCTCATTTTTTTAAATCTTTACGATCGTTTTTTGCTGTCCAAAATTTGCAAAGATAAACACCAGTGCCGTGATTTTCTTTTTTTGCTTCTTTTTTTATTTTTTCATATGTTTTCATAAATTCATCAGGAATGTAAATCATAAACCTGTTTTCTTTTGGCATTTTTTCCACCTCTTTTTTTTATTTACAAAATTATAATTGTAATCAATTGGGTAAATTTCAAAAATGTAAAATGCCGGTTTTTGGTATGATACCGGCAAACATTTATCAAATCGTTAATTTGGTTTAATTTGGTTTAATTTGGTTTAATTTGGTTTTATCTTTTATTTTGTAGGGCTTTTAAGCTTACGCCCCATAACAACCACCTCCTTGCAAAATAATTAAAAAAACAGTCATTAAAGATTAAATAAAAATTAAATACAATGTATATTATGTATAGACTTTGTCAATACTTTTTATTTTTTTTTAATTTTTCACATAAATAAAGTATTTCTTTTTAAAGATCGGCACCAACAATAAAATATTCCTTCCAATTCTCAATATTTAAATTTCTTACTCTTTCTCGTAAAGGTTCAATTTCTTCATCTGTAAAACCATTTCTTTTAATTTCGTCGGCCTTCTCTTCAACCTCAAAAACTCCATTTTCGTTTTTTTCCATATCATTTCAACTTTCCTTTTAGATATTCTTTGATAAAAAGTCCTTCCTTGTACGTTTTTTCTTTTTCTTCTTGTGTGTATTTTTCTTTTTCAGCAATTTTTTTATAATTACGCTCCCAATAATCCAAACTAAAACTCATACAT
>Ga0114918_10004526_pt1 | contig 12069 bp, 10 predicted proteins | sample LantaG_FD_87015 | JGI IMG/M metagenome (GOLD analysis project Ga0114918, IMG submission 87015) | Deep subsurface microbial communities from Baltic Sea to uncover new lineages of life (NeLLi) - Landsort_02402 metaG | ecosystem: Environmental > Aquatic > Marine > Oceanic > Sediment | place... | reverse complement strand
TACGGTCCTATAAACATTGATCTTCAAACTGGAGAATACACTATTGTCGAAGTAGAAGACAAAAAATAAAGTGAGTAATGTTATAAGAAAAATCAGTATTGGATCTGATTATAAAAATGATGCTATGCACTATTCTATAGGCCAACAGGTTTATGGTGGTCATGAAATAGCTTATATCATTCATGAAACAAAAGATAGCTCTTATAATATTCATATAAAAAAAGCAGATGAGATATTGCCGTGGAAGAAATTTAATTCTAACATGGCTATATCCATTGAATATGATTTAGAATATTAATGCGTAGCTTATATGATTTCATAGTAGAGCCAATTGGTGACGCTTATGAGAATGAAATAGAGATAGAAAACGTTAAGATAATATTAAACACTAAAATAGAAAGTTATAAGTTTGTGAATAACGTAGCTAAAGTAATTCAAGTTCCTTTAGCTTTCACAACTTTAATAAAAAAAGGTGATATAATTTTAATACACCATAATGTTTTTAGAACTTTCTATGATATGAAAGGTGTAAAGAAAAAATCAAGATCTTATTTTTATGACAATAAATATCTTTGCTCATTAGATCAGATTTATTTATATAAAAGAAACTCAAAATGGATGTCTATTAATGACAGATGTTTTGTAAAACCTTTGAAAAACGAAAGTGATTTTAAGGTTGATAAAGAACAAAGCCTTGTTGGTATATTAAAAATAGGTAATAGTTCGTTAGAAGCGCTAGGAATACACGAAGGAGACACCGTTGGCTACACGCCATACGGAGAGTACGATTTCGTAGTTGACAAAAAGCGTTTATATTGTATGAAATCAAATGATATTGTAATTAAATATGGATACCAAAGAAATAAAAAAGAATATAATCCAAGCTGGGCGAATAGCGGTTGATGAATTAATCAAGGTTGCTAAAGAACCTATTATAGATTTTGGCCCTGATATATCTGCGGATCGTTTAAAAAATGCAGCTGCTACAAAAAAACTTTGTATCATGGATGCTTTTGAAATAGTTACAAGAATACAAGAAGAAGAGGATATATTAAACGAAAAACCTAAAGAGGCTAAAGAAGAAAAAAGTTTTAAAGGTTTTGCAGAGGGTAGATCTAAGTAATGTACGATCAAAGATTATTTGAGGTATTAAAAAACCATATTAAACCTAAAGTTTTAAAACAAAAAAATAGGTATAAAAAATGGGAGTACGGTTACAATCAAGAATTTGATATGATTGTAATTAGTAAAACTGGTGAGGTTGGTGAAGTTTACAGAATACAAAATTTAGTAATAGCTTTACCAAAACAATCAGAAAAGATTATAAAGTTTAAAGACAACAAATGGCAAAGGACTGAATTACCTAAAGTTTTTAAAAATATTAAAACAATATTTGACTGGGATGAGTATGATGTTGATTTTAAAGAAACATGGTATGATTACATTGATAAAGAGTTTGAGCGTAGAGAAAAAGGTTTTTGGTTTTATAATAAAGACAAGCCTACTTATATTACTGGCACTCATTATATGTACCTGCAATGGTCCAAGATTGATGTTGGGAAACCAGATTTTAGGGAGTCAAACAGATTATTCTTTATATTCTGGGAAGCTTGCAAAGCCGACACAAGATGCTATGGTATATGCTACCTTAAAAACAGACGGTCTGGTTTTTCATTCATGGCATCAGGCGAAACTGTTAACAGCGCAACAATATCAACGGATTCAAGATTCGGTATCTTGTCTAAGTCAGGACCAGATGCTAAAACAATGTTCACAGACAAAGTTGTACCAATCTCGGTTAATTACCCGTTTTTCTTTAAACCCATACAAGATGGTATGGATCGACCAAAAACAGAACTTGCTTACAGAGTACCCGCTAGCAAATTTACTAGAAAAAAACTAGAAACAAATGAAACACTTAGAGAGTTAACAGGTCTTGATACAACTATTGATTGGAAAAATACTGGTGATAACAGTTATGATGGTGAAAAGCTAAAACTTTTAGTTCATGATGAATCAGGTAAATGGGAGAGGCCAAATAATATTTTAAATAACTGGAGAGTTACAAAAACAACACTACGATTAGGTAGTAAAATTATTGGTAAGTGCATGATGGGTTCAACGTCAAATGCTTTAGATAAAGGTGGTGAGAACTTTAAGAAACTTTATTATGACTCAGACGTTACCAAGAGAAACGCCAATGGACAGACTCGCTCAGGATTATATTCTTTGTTCATACCTATGGAATGGAACTACGAAGGATACATCGACTCTTATGGCGTACCTGTATTCGATACCCCGAAACAGCCGGTTGAAGATCCCCATGGCACAAAAATAAATCTAGGTGTTATAGAGTATTGGCAAAATGAAGTAGATGGCCTTAAGGGTGATCAGGATGGGCTTAATGAGTTTTATAGACAGTTTCCACGTACTGAAGAACATGCGTTCAGAGATGAAGCTAAATCTTCTTTATTTAATTTAACTAAAATCTATCAACAAATAGACTGGAACGCTGATATTAAAAATAGTGGAGTAATAACTCAAGGAAATTTTCAATGGACTAATGGCATCAAAGATACAACAGTTGTTTTTAACCCTACGAATAACGGAAGATTTTTTATTTCATGGGTTCCACCAATAGATTTACAGAATAATGTTATTGCAAAAAATGGTAGAAAACATCCCGGTAATGAACATATGGGTGCTTTTGGCTGTGATAGTTATGATATATCCGGAACAGTAGATAGAAGAGGATCTAATGGAGCTTTACATGGTTTAACTAAATTTAGTATGGAAAACCATCCACCTAATCATTTTTTTTTAGAATATATAGCTAGACCTGCAACTGCAGAAATATTTTTTGAAGATGTTTTAATGGCTTGTGTATTTTATGGCATGCCTATACTAGCAGAGAATAACAAACCAAGACTTTTATATTATTTTAAAAGAAGAGGTTATAGAGGTTATTCTATGAACAGACCAGATAAGATATATAACAAATTATCTATTACAGAAAAAGAAATAGGTGGTATACCAAATTCCAGTGAGGATATAAAACAAGCTCACGCCGCGGCAATAGAATCCTATATACAAGATCATATAGGTTTAAATGCTAACAATGTCTATGGAGATTTATATTTTCAAAGAACACTAGAAGATTGGGCTAAATTTAATATAAATAATAGAACAACTCATGATGCTTCTATTAGTTCAGGATTAGCTATTATGGCTTGCAATAAAAATAAATATAGGCCTGTACCTACAAGAGTTGTAGTTAAACATAATTTAGGTATAAAAAAATACGACAATAAAGGTGATATTTCACAAATAATACAATAAATGAATATAAACTATAATAGTAGCAGCACGTTTCCTGAACAGGTGGTACCTATGGAGGAAAAGATGTCTTGGGAGTATGGAAAGCAAGTTGCTGATGCCATACAATCAGAATGGTTTGCGCAAGGAAGAACTAATGGTAATAGGTATTTAACTAGCTTTAATAATTTTCACAACAGAAGACTATACGCTAGAGGTGAACAAAGTGTACAAAAATATAAAGATGAATTATCTATTAACGGTGATTTATCTTATTTAAATTTAGACTGGAAACCAATTCCAATATTGTCTAAGTTTGTGGATATATTAACTAATGGTATATCTGCTAAAGACTATGAGATCAAAGCTTATGCTCAAGATCCTGAGTCAATGAAAAAAAGAACTAACTATGCAGAGGGTCTAGCTAAGGACATGTTTGCTAGAGATATTCAAGAAAAAGTAAAAGCAAGTACTGGTGTAGACATATCTAACACTAAAATTGCTCCAGATGATTTACCAAAAACTATTGAAGAAATGGAATTGCACTTGCAACTTTCATATAAACAATCAATAGAGATAGCAGAAGAAGAGGCTATTAGCCAAGTGTTAGCTCAAAACAAGTTTGAGTTATTAAAACGTAGAATAAACTTAGATTTAGTTACGTTAGGTATTGCAGCTGCTAAAACAAATTACAACCCATCAAATGGTATAACGCTAGACTATGTTGATCCAGCTTATATGATTTACTCTTATACTGAAGACCCTAACTTTGAAGACATATATTATGTAGGAGAAGTTAAAGCTATGACAATACCTGAGCTTAAAAAACAATTTCCTAATATATCTAATGAAGAATTAGAGAGATTACAAAAAAATAATTACAACAATAACTATACATATGGTTATGGTGACTATGATTCGAACACGGTTCAAGTGTTGTTTTTTGAATACAAATCCTACATGGATCAAGTTTTTAAATTAAAACAAACTGAATCTGGTTTAGAAAAAATATTAGAAAAGCCTGATACATTTAATCCTCCACCATCAGACTCTTTTTCTAGAGTTAGTAGAAGCATAGAGGTTTTATTTGAAGGTGCTAAAGTTTTAGGTACAGATGTATTATTAAAATGGGAGTTATCAGAAAACATGACCCGTCCATTTGCTGATACTACGAAAGTAGAAATGAATTATGCTATATGTGCACCAAGAATGTACAAGGGTAGAATAGAATCTTTAGTTACTAAGACTATGGGTTTTGCTGATATGATTCAATTAACACATTTAAAACTACAGCAAGTATTATCTAGGATGGTACCAGATGGTGTGTTTTTAGATATGGATGGATTAGCTGAGGTTGATCTTGGTAATGGTACAAACTATAATCCAGCAGAAGCTTTGAATATGTATTTTCAAACTGGTTCTGTTGTAGGTAGATCGTTAACTCAAGATGGTGAAATGAATAGAGGTAAAGTACCTGTTCAAGAATTAGCTTCGTCAGCTGGACAAGCAAAAATAAGTGCTTTAATATCTACTTATAATTATTATCTACAGATGATAAGGGATGTAACTGGTCTTAACGAAGCTAGAGACGGTAGTTTACCAGACAGAGATACGCTTGTTGGGTTACAAAAAATTGCAGCTCAACAATCAAACATTGCTACAAAGCATATTAACAACGCTAGCTTATATTTAAGTTTAAGATTATGTGAAAACATATCTAAAAAATTAGCTGATGTACTAGACAATCCTTTAACTAGACAATCTTTAATGCAAAGTATATCTGTTTACAATACAGCAACTTTGGATGAAATGAAAAATCTTTCTTTACATGATTTTGGTATATTCTTAGAACTAGAACCTGATGAAGAGGCTAAAGCACAACTTGAACAAAACATACAGGTTGCTTTACAAGCTGGTGGTATTGAATTAGAAGATGCTATAGATTTAAGACAAATTAAAAATTTAAAACTTGCCAACCAAATGCTTAAGCAAAGACGTAGGTTAAAGCAAGAAAGAGATCAGAAAGTACAACAAGCAAACATACAGGCTCAAGCTGCTGCAAATGCTCAATTAGCAGAAAAAACAGCTATGGCCGAAGTACAAAAACAACAAGTATTAACTGAGCAAAAAGTTAACGTAGAGCAAGCTAAATCTCAGTTTGAAATACAAAGAATGCAAACAGAAGCAGAAATTAAACGTATGCTAATGGCAGAAGAGTTCAATTACAACGTTGAACTTGCTAGAGCAAATAGACAAACTGAATCTGGAAAAGAACAAGAGATAGAAGACCGAAAAGACAAAAGAATTAAAATGGAAGGTTCTCAACAAAGTACAATGATACAACAGAGACAAAATGATGGACCACCAGTTAATTTCGAGTCAAGCAACGATAGTCTAGGAGGCTTTGGATTAGAAGCTTTTAGCCCTAGATAATTACTAATTTTATAATATTATATTATGTCAGAACAAACAAAAACAGATGAACCTGTTAAACAGGAAGGTGACTTTAAATTGACACCAAAGAAAAAATTACCTAAAAAATTAGGTAATATTAACAATGATCCAATTAAAGTTGATTTAACAAAACCAGAGGCAACAGGTGAAATAATACCTAGTGTTACAAAGGTTACAATACCTAAAGAAAACGATGCCATTTCAGAGCAAAAAACAGGAGGATTATCTGAAGATCAACGAACCGGAGATATACAAAAGGTGGATGAACAAGTACGGTCCAGCGAAAATGTGGAAGTACAAGAACCCAAACAAGAAGATTCTATCGTTGAAATCGAAGAAATAACTCAAGAACAAGAACAAGAGGTTAAAGAAATTAAACAAGAGATTGCAGAGGCTCAAAGAGACGAGCAAGTTCTTGGTAAAGCTTTACCTGAAAATATAGATAAACTAGTAACCTTTATGGAGGATACTGGTGGAACAGTAGAAGATTACGTAAGATTAAATCATGATTACAATAAAACAGATGATGTTACTTTACTTAATGAATACTACAAACAAACAAAACCTCATTTAAATGGAGAAGAGATTGCTTTCTTACTAGAAGACAATTTTAACTTTGATGAAGAGGTTGATGAAGCTAGAGATATAAGAAAGAAAAAACTAGCTTTTAAAGAAGAAGTTGCAAAAGCACGTAAAGAGTTGGACGTTCTTAAAGATAAATATTACCAGGAAATCAAGTTGAGACCTAGTATATCTAAAGATCAACAAAAGGCTACGGACTTTTTCAACCGATACAATGAGCAGCAGAAAACGATGGAAACAAACCATCAGGATTTTAAAAACAAAACTAACGATATGTTTAATGCAGAATTTCAAGGGTTTGATTTCGAGCTAGGGCAGAAAAAGTTTAGATATAAAGTTTCAAATCCTAAACAAATTGGTGAAACACAAACCGATATTAGTAAATTTATAAGTAAATATACAGATGATAAAGGAGTTGTAAATGATCCAAAGGGTTATCACAAAGCGTTGTACGCTGCTATGAATGCTGATAAAATTGCTAATCATTTTTACGAACAAGGTAAAGCTGATGGTGTAAAAACCATAGTTGACGGTTCTAAAAATATCTCAAGTGGAAAACCAAGGCAGGTTGCCGATGGTAACGTTTTCGTAAACGGATTAAAAGTAAAATCAATTAGTGGATTGGATTCAACAAAATTAAAAATAAAAACTAAAAAATTTAACTAATTAAAAATTAATAATTATGGCTTTAAGTCCACAGTTTGGAAGTATTATACCTTCTCAAGCTCAATCAATTCTTGCTAGCAATTACCTTCAATTTGACGGTGCTGGTGCGAACTCAAACAACTTTGCTCAACAATACCTACCGGAATTGTATGAACAAGAAGTAGAAAGATATGGTAACAGAACGTTATCAGGATTTTTACGTATGGTCGGTGCAGAAATGCCGATGACATCTGATCAAGTAATTTGGTCTGAACAAAATAGATTACATATTGCATACAATAACTGTACGTCTGCATCTGCTGCTGGAACAATTACTATTCCTGTAACCGCTGCAAATGCTGCTAACCCTATTGTAAATGTAATATCTCCAGGATCAACAATTGTTGTAATGGATAACTTTGGAAACGAAGCAAAATGTTTTGTTAGAATATCTGACACTGCTTTAAACGGTGGTGGTGGTAACCCAGGACAGTTAACTGTAGAGCCTTATGGTTTTGCAACTTTAGCTCTTGCTGGAATTGCTGATGGTGCTGGTAAGAAAATATTTGTTTATGGTTCTGAGTTTCAAAAAGGAACATCAACTGCTAACGCAGGTGTAGGTGCAAACACTTACGCGGCTGTTAACAATCCACAAGTAACAGTTACTCCTTCTTTTACTCAATTTTCTAACTCTCCTATTATACTTAGAAGTACTTATACTATCAATGGTTCTGACACTGCTCAGATCGGTTGGGTAGAGGTTGCTACTGAAGACGGTACTGGAGGTTATTTATGGTACTTAAAAGCTGAGTCTGAAACTAGACTTAGATTTGAAGATTACCTAGAAATGGCTATGGTAGAAGGTGAATTAACTGCTGGTGGACCTGGTGCATTAACTGCTCAATCACTTGGTATGCAAGGTTTATTCGCTGCTATCCAAGCAAGAGGTAATGTACAAGTTGGTTTCAGTGCTGCTTCTGGTTTAGATTCATTTGATGCAATTCTTAAAAATTTAGATACTCAGGGAGCTATCGAAGAAAACATGCTTTTCTTAAATAGATCTTCAAATCTTGATTTTGACGATATGCTAGGATCTATCTCTGGTGGATTTGCTGGAGGAACTGCTTTCGGTTTATTTGAAAACTCTGAAGAAATGGCTTTAAATCTTGGTTTCTCAGGATTTAGAAGAGGTTCTTATGACTTTTATAAAACAGACTGGAAATACTTAAATGATGCTTCTACAAGAGGTGCACAAGCTGGACCTGCTTCAATTGAAGGAGTTTTAATACCAGCTGGTACATCAACTGTTTATGATCAGATTTTAGGCACTAACATTAGAAGACCATTTTTACATGTTCGTTATAGAGCGTCACAAATTGACGACAGACGAATGAAATCTTGGTTAACTGGTTCAGTAGGTGGTGCTTTCACTTCATCTTTAGATGCAATGGAAGTTAACTTCTTATCTGAAAGATGTTTAGTAACTCAAGCTGCTAATAACTTTGTGTTATTCAAAGGATTATAATTTAATCCAAACGTAATAATTATCCCCGTCAAATGGCGGGGGTACTTATTTTTTTTTAAACTATTTAATTATATAATATTATGTCAAAACAAAAAATAACTCAACCGGAGGGTTGGGAGATAAAAGATAGAAACTACTATCTAACAGGTCAAAGTTCCCCATTAACCTTTACAATACCTAGTAAGCATACAAGGAAACATCCTTTACTATGGTTTGATGAAGCAAACGGAGCTCAACGAGAATTAAGATATGCAACAAATCAAGCCTCTGTATTTGTAGATGAACAAAAAGGAGAGGCAACTATGGGTCACATAGTATTTAAAGACGGGGTTTTAGCTGTGAAAAAAGAAGAGCAAGCCTTACAAAAATTACTATCAATTTATCACCCATTAAGAATACATAGGTTCGATGAATTAGAACCACAAAAAGTAGCTGTAAGCGAACTAAATGAATTAGAGTTTGAAATAGATGCATTAAATGCAGCTAAGTCAATGGATATAGAACATGCTGAAGCAGTTCTTAGAGTAGAGTTTGGATCTGGAGTAAATAAATTGAGCTCTAAAGAAATAAAAAGAGATTTACTTTTATTTGCTAAAAGAAATCCATCGCTATTTATAGAACTAGCTAATGACGAAAACGTAGTGTTGAGAAACTTTGGTATTAGAGCAACTGAAGCACACGTTATAAAGCTTTCTGATGACCAACGTAACTTTACATGGGCTTCTAATGGCAAGAAATTAATGACAATACCATTTGATGAAAATCCTTATTCAGCATTTGCTGCTTTTTTAAAGACAGATGAAGGTGTAGAAATATACAAGTCTATCGAGAAAAAACTAAAATAACAGGTAATTATAATAACAGGCGATCACTTATGTGGTTGCCTGATTATTAAAATAATAAAATTAACATGGCAATAAACGTAAATCAGGTTTACAGTACTGTATTAACAATACTAAATAAAGAACAAAGAGGATACATTACTCCTGACGAGTTTAATAAAATAAGCACTCAGTCTCAGTTAGAAATTTTTGAACAATATTTCGAAGATCTCAACCAACAGTTACGTGTGCCACAAGCCGATGTAGATTATTCTGATAGAATAGAAAATATAGACGAACGAATAGCTATATTTAAAACTTTTGGTGATGCTACATATGACAACACTACCACTCCAACAAATCCCTTTTGGAATTTACCAGCTATAGATAGTTATGGTAATACAATTATATATTCAGGCGTTGAACCTGTAAACCCACCTTTTCCTTCAACAACAGTTTCTTTTTATAGAATAGGAACGGTAACTTATAACTTTTCAAGTAATCCTGTAGAAATACAAAGACTACAAAGAAGTGATTATTATCAAATACAAAGATCTCCACTCACTAGAGCTACAAATAGCTTTCCTAATTATCTTTACGAAAACAACAAACTTTACATCAGCCCAAGTACAATAATAAGTGCTGGAGATATAACAGTAGATTTTGTAAGAAAACCTAGGAACGTTGTATGGGGTTACTCTTTAGGTCAAGTTGGTCAATACATTTATGATCCAGCTACATCTCAAAACTTTGAATTATCAGAATCTGAACAAACTTCTTTAATAATTAAAATATTATTATACTCAGGAGTTATAATTAAAGATCCTCAACTTATACAAATAGCAGCTGCTGAAGAACAAGCTATAGAAGTAAATCAAAAAAGTTAATAAAAAATGGCAATACAACCACCTAACGACGGACTAGTAACTGAAACTGCACAACAGTATTTTCAAGGCTCACAAGGCTATAGAGCAGACGCAGGAAATACAGCTGGGCAATCTTTTGCTACAAGCTTTAACACAGATCTTTATTTAGGCGACTGGGATCCAGCAGGTGCAAGTTATGGTTTAAATAATTTTAAAATATATACAAGCCCCACGGCAATACCAGGAACGTGGGTGGAATGGGTTACGGCTTTTACAGTTACAAATGGTAAAACAATAACTCTTACTGCGGCACCTGGTGCAAACCAGTTTATAGTTGTACAATTAACTATATTAACAGGTGGTAAATACGCTACTACAGAAGCTCAAAAAGCATATGGACAAGCGACTGAAGATAACTACGGTAACTATCAATACACTAAACTTAATGATGTAATTAATAATTTTTTAGTTGCGTATGTTGGTGCGGGTAAATTAATACCTAGTGTAAAAAGAACTGACTTAATATTCCATGCTAAAAGAGCTTTACAAGAATTTAGTTATGATACTTTAAAAAGTATTAAATCAGCAGAGCTAGAGATACCACCAAGTTTAACTTTAGTAATTCCTCAAGACTTTGTAAACTACGTTAAATGTTCTTGGGTGGATAGACTAGGTGTTTTACACCCTATATATCCTGCTAACAATTTAACAATGAGTCCTTATTATACACAAGCTCAAGACTCAGCGGGTATACCAACTCAAGATAGTTATGGCAACGACATAGAAACAGAATCAAAAACACAAACTAGATGGCATGAGGCTAACACTAATCTTATTAATGGAATCTTTAATGCAAACGATTTTACTAATGATATGTGGGCTTACAACTGGGGTATGTTTGGAAACAGTGGGGGAAGTGTTGGTCAGCAATACGGTTTAGATCCTCAGTTTATGCAGGCTAATGGCTGGTTTAACTTAAACGAAAGAAAAGGTAAAATGTCTTTTTCAGCTAGTCTAGTAGGTAAGCTTATAATTCTTGAATATGTTTCTGATGGATTAGCCTCAGATATGGATACTAAAGTTCCTAAGCTGGCAGAAGAAGCTATGTATGCTCATATTATTCACGCAATACTAGCTAGTAGAATAAATCAACCTGAGTATGTAATACAAAGATTACGTAGAGAAAAAAGTGCTAAACTAAGAAATGCAAAACTAAGATTATCTAACGTTAAACTGGATGAAATAGTTCAGGTTATGAGAGGTAAATCTAAATGGATAAAATCATAATAAATGGCAGAAGTTAAAAATGCTTTTATAAAGTCCAAGATGAATAAAGACCTGGATGACAGGTTAATACCATCGGGAGAATATCGAGACGCACAAAATGTTCAGATCAGTAGATCAGAAGGTTCAGATGTAGGAGCATTGGAAAATGTACTAGGTAATAAAGAAATATTATTTTCAAGCAGTCAAGTTAGCTTTGCTACTCTTGTTGGCGCTCCTAATATAAAATGTATTGGTCAATTTGTTGACGAAAATAAAACAACTATATATAGTTTTTGGACTGATTACTTTGATGTTCAAGCTGACAATAGAATTATATATAGTCCTACAGCTAAAAACTACATTCTTGCTTATAGCACGAGTGGTAGTGACAACTACAAGGTTTTAGTTGAAGGTGCTTTTTTAAACTTCTCACAAACAAATCCTATTATAGGTGTTAACATTATAGAAGGTCTTTTATTCTGGACAGATAACAGAAACCAACCAAGAAAAATAAATGTTAATTTAGCCAACACAGCTCTAAATCCTTCAGCAACTTATGCTGTGCCAACCTACTATACGGTAGAAGACTCTATAT
>Ga0114918_10004525_pt1 | contig 12071 bp, 7 predicted proteins | sample LantaG_FD_87015 | JGI IMG/M metagenome (GOLD analysis project Ga0114918, IMG submission 87015) | Deep subsurface microbial communities from Baltic Sea to uncover new lineages of life (NeLLi) - Landsort_02402 metaG | ecosystem: Environmental > Aquatic > Marine > Oceanic > Sediment | place: Baltic... | reverse complement strand
TTTTATAAAAAGAGAAAAAGAGCCGAAGAGGAAAGATACCAAAAGTATTTAAACTTTCAGGCAAAAAGACCGTTACCGGACAGAACTCTGGAGAGCTTTATACCAAAAAGCACCGACGGGGCAATTCCTAATCTTTAGGGAAATCCACACAGAGTGTACTTTAATAAATTAATAATTTCCTAATTTTCTAGGAAGAATCTTTCAGGCAAAAGGACAGAGCAAGAAATAATTATATTATTATCTTACTCTGTCCTTTTATTGTCCTTTTATTTATGATTATTGAAAACTGTTTTATAAATATAAATCTATATTGAAAAAAACAATACAAAAATAAAAGAAACAATTTTTTTGTGAATTTGTGAAATCTTACCCCAAAAATAAGAAAATATTTTAAAAAAGAAGGATTTTTGAAAACAATTGTCGAATATTAATATGGGAATTTTCGAAATTCTTTTCAAATAGTTTTTACCAAATCATAATTAAACCTAATCGAAACCATTTAAAAAGCGGATCCTAAGGCAATATGAAAAATTATTATGACATATTATTTTTCCTTTCAAAGATTCGTTTTAATAATGTCAAATAATAGAAGGTAATATGCAAACAAAAAGAGACCTTTCTGAACGTGATATTTGTACAAAATATATTATTCCCGCCTTACAAAAAGCTGGTTGGAATATTGAAAAGCAGATAAGGGAAGAAGTTTATTTTACCGATGGTAAAATCTATATTAAAGGTAATAAAACAAAACGGGGCACTAGAAAAAGAGCTGATTATGTACTTTATTATAAGCCGAATATTCCTGTGGCTATTATTGAAGCAAAGCGAAATGAAAAATCAATAGGTTTTGGAATTCAACAAGCATTAGAATATGCAGAAATTTTAGATATTCCGGTTGCCTATAGTTCCAATGGTGATGGTTTTTTAGAGCATGACAAAACTACATTCTTAGGGAAAATTGAAAGGCAATTAGAACTCACGAATTTCCCCTCTCCTCAAGAATTATGGGAACGATATAAAAAGTTTAAAGGCATTTTTGAAAAAGAACAGGAAAAAATAATTTCCCAAGATTATTTTTATGATCGATTAGGATACAAGCTTCGATATTATCAGCAAATTGCAATTAACCGGGCTGTTGAATCTATTGCCAAAGGGGAAAAACGAATTTTATTGGTTATGGCGACTGGGACAGGTAAAACTTATACAGCTTTTCATATTATTTATCGGCTATGGAAAAGTAGAATCAAAAAGAGAATTTTATTTTTAGTTGATAGAAATGCCCTTATTGATCAGACAAAAAGAGGGGATTTTAAACCATTCAAAGATCGCATGACAGTGATACGAAAAAAGAAAATTGATAAAGCGTATGAGATTTATTTGGCTTTGTATCAGGGACTAACTAATTATAATGAGAATAAGGACGCTTACAAAGAGTTTAGCCCTGATTTTTTTGATCTTGTTATCGTTGATGAGTGTCACAGAGGAAGCGCAGCAGCAGATAGTGCCTGGCGAGAAATCTTAGAATATTTCCATTCGGCAACTCAAATTGGAATGACAGCAACACCTAAAGAAACCAAGCAAGTTTCTAATATCGAGTATTTTGGCGAACCTGTATATACCTATTCTTTGAAACAGGGAATCGAAGACGGATTTTTAGCACCCTATAAAGTTATTCGAGTTGGCATCAATGTTGATTTGGAAGGATGGCGTCCGGAAATAGGTAAAACTGATGAGAATGGAAATCTTGTTGAAGATAGAATATACAATACAAAAGATTTTGATAGAAAACTTGTCATAGATGAAAGGACTGCTTTAGTTGCAAAAAGAGTCTCAGAATTTTTGAAAAAGACAAATAGATTTGATAAGACTATTATTTTCTGTGTAGATATTGAACATTCTGAAAGAATGAGACATGCAATATCCAACGAGAATATTGATTTAGTTAAAAAAAATTATAAATATGTCATGCGAATTACAGGAGATGAGCTTGAAGGTAAAAGAGAATTAGATAATTTTATTAATCCTGAAGAAACTTATCCGGTTATTGCTACAACATCCAAATTAATGACAACAGGCATTGATTCACAGACCTGTAAACTTATAGTTCTTGAAAGCAATATTCAATCAATGACTGAATTTAAACAAATTATTGGAAGAGGTACTAGAATAAAAGAAGAGTATAATAAAACCTTTTTTACGATTATGGATTTCCGAAATGTAACAAATTTATTTGCAGACCCGGCTTTCGATGGAGAGCCGGTGATGATAAAAGAGATTAATGGTAACCAGGAAATTACAGAAGAACAAATTGACATAAATCAAGGTAGTGAAGTCATAGATGAAGAAACCGGCGAAACAATTGATTTTGATAATAAAGAACTTATAGAGTATACCGAGCCAAAAATAATCGATGGTGGGAGAATTACCGAACAGGAATTTCCAAGAAAAGTTTACGTTGCAGGTATCGATGTTTCCATTTTAAATGAACGGGTTCAATATTTAGATAAAGATGGTAAATTAATTACTGAAAGCTTAAAGGAATATACTAAAAGAAATTTATTGAAAGAATTTCGAACTCTGGATAATTTCTTAACCAAGTGGAATAATTCCGAAAAAAAGAGAGTTATTATTAAAGAGCTGGAAGAAAATGGAATTGTTCTCGATAATTTAATAGAAGAAATTGAAAAAAATATGGATGTTTTTGACCTTATTTGCCATATAGCTTGGGATAAACCAGCTCTCTCAAGAAAAGAAAGAGCTGAGAATGTTCGTAAAAGAAATTATTTTACAAAATATGAAGAGAAAGCTAAAAAAGTTCTAAATGCCTTATTAGAGAAGTACGCTGATGAAGGTATTAAAAACATTGAAGATCTGTCAATTTTAAAAATTGAGCCGTTTACTAATTTTGGTACACCCTTGGAAATTATACATTCTTTTGGCGGTAAAAATAAATATTTAAAAGCAATAAAAGAAATGGAAAAATATATCTACGAGGTGGCATAAATGAAAAATATGGGAACAATTATTAAATCACTACAAAACATTATGCGAAAAGATCCAGGAGTAAGTGGTGATGCACAAAGAATTGAACAGCTTGGCTGGATGATTTTCTTGAAAATAATGGATGACAAGGATGAGGAATTGGAAGTAGTCCATGAAAATTATATTTCTCCTATACCTAAAAAACTGAAATGGAGAAATTGGGCAGCTGATGATGAGGGAATTACCGGAGACGAGTTAAGAGATTTTGTCGATAATGAGCTTTTCCCTCATTTAAAAAATCTTGATATAACTTCAGGTAATAAAAGAGCACTCATAATCCGGGAAATATTTGAAGGTACCAATAATTATATGAAAAATGGCACTATAATAAGGCAGGTTATTAATATACTAAATGCAATTGATTTTAATCGTTCCGAAGATAGGCATATTTTTGGAGATATTTATGAAACAATCCTTAAAGATCTTCAAAGTGCTGGTAATTATGGAGAATTCTATACGCCTCGGGCCTTAACCGAATTTATGACCGAAATGATTAATCCCAGATTAGGTGAAAAAGTTTTGGATCCTGCTTGTGGAACTGGAGGATTTTTAACCAGTACAATTGAAAATATTAGAAACCAGGATGTTAAAAATGTTGACGATTTAAAGGAAATGGAAATCAACATTCACGGAAAAGAATTAAAACCCTTACCCTTTATGCTTTGTGTTACAAATCTGATTTTACATGATATAGAAATTCCTAATGTAGATTATATTGATAGTTTAAATCGTGAATACACTTCAATCGGCAAAAAAGACCAGGTTGATGTTATTTTAGCTAATCCACCTTTTGGAGCATCTGTAGCCGATGGGGTGGAAACGAATTTTCCCTTAAAATATAGAACTACGGAAAGTGCTGACTTATTTTTACTTATTATGATTCGGTTCCTTAAAGAGAGTGGGCGAGCGGCAATTGTGTTGCCTGATGGTTCACTTACGGGAGAAGGAGTAAAACAGCGCATCCGACAGTATTTTTTAGAATCTTGTAATCTTCATACTATTATAAGATTGCCTAATTCTGTTTTTCAACCTTATGCCAGTGTAGCAACAAATCTACTCTTTTTTGAAAAAGGGCAACCGACAAAAGAAATTTGGTACTGGGAGCATAAATTACCTGAAGGGATGAAAGCTTATTCCAAGACTAAAACAATTAAAAAAAGTGAGTTTGAAAAATTGAAAGAATGGTGGAACAATCGCCAAACGAATGAATATGCCTGGGGAGTATCTATAGAAGATATTTCGGCTAATGGTTATATACTTGATATAAAAAATCCTCATATATCGAAAGAGGAAGAAGTTTATTCAAGTATAGAATTAATACAAACGATAGATGAATCCTTTAAAAAAAGTGATGAATTACTAGAAAAATTGAAAAGAGAAATTGCCAATGACTGAGTGGGAAAAAATAAAAATTGATAAACTATGCACTATAGAGAAAGGTCAAGCTGGTTTAGCTAAAGCAACTTCAGGGCAATATCCTCTTGTTACAACAGGATATAAGAAAAAAACATGTAATGAATATCAGTTCAATGCAAAGGCAGTTTGTATTCCGCTTGTATCTTCAACTGGACATGGTAAAAAAACGCTCAATTATGTTCATTACCAGGAAGGTAAATTTGCTCTTGGTACTATTCTTGCTGCAGTTATTCCAAAGGATGATGAAGAATTAGATGCAAAATATTTACATTTGTACTTAACTTTTTTCAAAGATAGAATTCTTGTGCCCTTAATGAGAGGTGCTGCTAATGTGTCGCTTTCGATTAAGGATATAAAAAATATATATATACCAGTTCCTTCAATAAATATACAGAAATCAATTATTGCTAAGTATTATAAAATAAAACCGGGAAGCGATGAATTGTTAGAAATAATAAATCATCAATCAAAATGTTTTAAACAGCTTCGACAGATTATTTTACAAGAAGCGGTAGAAGGAAAGCTTACCGCAGATTGGCGGAAAAAAAATCCTGAGCTAATTAGTGGAGAAAATAGTGCAGAAAACTTACTTAAAAAAATCAAAATAGAAAAAGAACAATTAATTAAAGAAGAAAAAATTAAAACACAAAAACCTCTTCTACCCATATCAGAGGCTGGAAGGGTTTTTAAACTTCCTGAGAGCTGGATATACGTAAGAGTTGGAGAAGTTATTAAGAAAATATCTTTAATCGGAAAAAAGTTAAAAAAAAGAGAGTATTTGAAAAAAGGTAAGTTACCTATAATAGATCAAGGACAAAAATTTATCGGTGGCTACTCAAATAAGAAACAATTAATAGTAGGTTGTGAATTGCCCGTAATTATTTTTGGTGATCATACAAAAATATTTAAATTTGTGAATTTTAAATTTATTGCAGGTGCAGATGGCATTAAAGTTATCAAACCAATTGGTATTTATCAATCAAAGTTATTTTATTACTTCCTTCGAGCGTTAATACTTCCTAAAAAAGGCTACGCAAGACACTTTCAATTCTTAGAAAAATCTTATATTCCTCTTCCTCCGCTTTCTGAACAAAAGGTTATTATTGAGCGGTTAGATAATATTATGGATACAATTAACGAATTGGAAAAACAAGCAAACCAACGAAAAGAACAAACAGCACAGCTCATCTATTCAGTACTTCGAGAGGCTTTTGAACAGAAATAAGAAAACATTTTAAATAGCTATTTATAAAAGAAATATTATTATCAATTTATTCATATTATTGTTTATGAAAATATTAAAGGAGGTACCCATTTATGAACATAAACAATTGGTTAACTATTTTAGCTATTCTTGTAGCTCCTATTTTTGCCTTGCAAATTCAAAAATATATCGAAGATAGAAAAGAAATACGGGAAAGAAAAATGCAAATTTTTAGAACGCTTATGGCGACTAGAGCTACTCGTTTAGATGCAAAGCACATTGAAGCGCTTAACATGATCGATATAGAATTTTTTAAAAATGAAAAAGTGACAGAAAAATGGAAATTACTACTTGATAATTTTGCAAATTATCCACAAGATCCTAATGAGAAAAATTATGAATCAAAACTCAGTTCATGTGCTGAAAAATCTGATGGTCTATTCGTTGCTTTGCTTTCCGAAATGGCGAAATCTTTAGATTATAAATTTGACGAAGTACATTTGAAGCGAAACATATATATTCCTAAAGGTCAAGCTGATTATATGATGAGTCAAGAATTTATGCGTCGTGCTTTTGTTGAAGTACTTTCAGGAGTAAGATCTATTCCTATCAAAGTTGTTAACACAACAAAAGATGAAACAGTAAAAAAAATTGCTAAAACATAAACAATTGTAAACCAAGAAAAATAAAATATGAAATATTTCATCTCAAAAGGATATATGTTAAAAAATCGCTTTATTAATTACTCTATACTTAAAAAAACAATGCAACAATAAAAGAAATATTTTTTTTATGAGCTTATGAGACCTGTGCCCAAAGATGTTCCAAAGATGCTTTTAAAGCAAAGAATAGGTAAGTGAAATATATAACTATGGAAAAATTAAGAGTTTTTATAAGCTCTACCATGGATGATCTTCAAAAAGAGAGAATGGCTGTTGCCGACGCTATTAATAAAAATATTATTTGGGAGGCAAAATATGCTGAGTCCTTCACCGCTAGAGCAGAATCTCCGAGAGAGGTATGTTTAGAAGAAGTGAGAAATAGTGATATTTATATTGGAATTTTCAAAGACCGGTATGGCTATATTCCTTCTGAAAAAAATCCCCAGGGATGCTCTGCTGTGGCTCTTGAGTATCATGAGGCTAAAAAAAAGCCAATTCCTATCTTTATTTTTATAGATAAGAATGACAGTAAAAGGGAAAGCAAGTTATTAGAGTTTATAAAAGTAATAACAGATTTTGATAATGGACATTGGCGAAAAGAATATTCAACTATCGATGAACTTGTCCAATTTACCATAGAAGCTATTAATTGTGAAATTACAATGGGATATTTAGAAACAATCAATGCTAAACGGAAAACTAAAATACGAGAGATATATAAACTTCCATATTTTGAGAAATTTAAAGAAGGTATAAGATGAAAAACAATTATGTTAAAAGAAAATTAATGAAGAGGGAGGAATATTATAAATTTGGGGAATATGCTCCCTTTTTTGAAGAAGGTTTTTCTGATTTTTATACTTTGATAATAGAGAAGACGAAAAGGATAGTTCTACTCAGTGATGCTGGATATGGGAAAAGTACCGAATTGAAAACAATGACATACAAGCTTATTGAAGAAGAGAATCAGGATTTCATACCGATTCTTATCGAACTTGATACTTATGTAGATGGAGAGATGATGGATTATGTTAAAAACAAAATTGGAGACGAATCTCAAAGTTTATTAGAATATGATAAATCGAAACTTATTTTTCTCTTTGATGAGTTTGACCAGGTTTTTAATAAAGGAAAAGCGGCAAGGGGAATTAGAAATTTCATAAAAAAATTTAATGATTCTACTTTTATCATCGCATGTAGGACAAATTTTTATTCTGGTCAGTTTGAGGATTTTAATATTTTTATCCTTTTACCGTTTGATTTAACTGATATTAAAAAATATTCTCGGAAATTGCTTAACAATAAAAGCAATGTTTTTGTAAATCAATTAGAAGAATATAATTACCTCGATTTGGCCAAAAATCCTTTTTTCTTAAACCATCTCATTGAAATATATAAGAAGGATAAAAATATACCTGCAACTCTAAGTGATGTTTTCCCCAGAATTGTATCTTTAATTCTCGAAAACGATGAAATGAGACTAACAAGCAAGTATGACTTAAAGCAAACCTATCCCACCTCAGAGATAGAGAAAGATTTAATGCGTTTATCTCTAATTATGGAGACTCTGCAGAGAAACTTCATCGCCATTGATGAATTTAACAAAATATTTTCAGACAAAATGAAAAGATCGGTCATTCCCGAACTTTCTTTAATTAAGAAATCCTTTTTGAAAGAAGGAGACGTTTACCAATTTCAGCATAATAATTTTCAAGAATATCTGGCGGCAAAGGTGTTATCAAATCAGAATTTAAATTTGGTTTTAGAATTTATTTCTTTCCGTTTAGTCATTAAAAGGGAAATATCGTGGATTGAAAAGTTAATGGTATATCTAGAATATGTTGATTTTAAACCATATGGAATTAAAATTGATAGATTAATATCAAAATTTTTCAGTCGGATTAGATATAAAAGGATAGATAAAATCAATCCCTCTTGGGCAAATACAGTTGCATTTTTATGTCAATTGAGAGAGAAAGATGATTTGCTTGAATATCTGATAAAGAATGAGCCCGAACTTACTTTAAAATTTGAACTAAATAGAATTGATGAAGAGAAGAGAAAGAACTTGTTTAAGACTGTATTTGAAAAATACTCCGATAGGGGAATCGTGATTGATAAAAACATTAACTATGAGGAGATGGCTAAATTTGGGAAAACACGAGAAATCTATGATTATTTAATAGAATACGCAACTGCGAAAAAGGAGAATTTTGTCTCTAGATACAATGCGATAGAAATGTTAAGAAGGATGAAGGGATTAGAAGATGAGTCGCTGCGTAATTTATTGATTGAATTTGCCAAGGATGAAAATGAAAACCAAAATGTTCGGTATATAAGTTTTCATGCTTTATCTTGTTTAAAAATGGCATCTTCAGATACAATTGATGCTCTTAAGCATCTTAAAGATTCGAATAATGATCGAGTTTTATCAGGACTCTACTATCTTATAAAAGAAAGTGAACATGCGGACCAATATGTAGATATTTTGTTAACGGGAATACACAAAACAAGTTCCCTCTCTGGTTCTAAAAAATTCCCTTCGGTAGATATAAGCTGGGATCTAATGCAAGGAATAGAGAAGATACATTCTGTAGAAGGAATAAAAAAAACCATTAGGCATTTTATTCTTAATCCGGAAGATCTTAGAGAATTTGATATAGAAAGATTAATGGAAAAAATTGTTAATAATGCTATTAACGCTTATGAAGTCGATAATTCTATTTATAACGAAATGACAAAACTAACAAAAATTACCAGCAAAGAACGCATGGATAAAGCAATTTTTAAAATTCAGTTATTCTTCCAAAAAACTGGAACTACTTTTAACTTGTTTAAAGAAGTTTATGAGGAAGGAATAGAAAAGAATTATCGTCTTTTAGCATCCATAGCAGATGAACAGTGTGTAGATTTTTTGACAAAGCAATATTTAGGAGGAAATATTACAGATACTAATGTTTGTACTTTTATCAATTTTCTATCTTTTAAAAATAGAGAGAGATATGATAATCTACTAAATACAATAAATGAGAAAACTAATAATAAGTTTTTACCGCCTCCGTCGAGAGATTATAAGAATGAGAAAAAAGAGAGAATGAAAAGAAAAATTGAAATAATCTTTGATAAAAATGAATTTTTAAAAGAGGTTGAAAAGATTTTCGATGGTGAGGGTAAAGAGGAAATAAGCTTTGAGGATATCGAAAACCTTCTAATTGAGAGTTATGATATAGACAAATATAATGAGTTCGTTATGCAAGAGCTTAGTTACTACTTAGAACGGAATAAAGATATAAAATGGAAATTGGATAATCTAAAAAACAAGATTAACCAATGCGATTATGAGTGGTTTGCAATTGAGCGTGTATTCAATTTACTTTATCACGGGAGCAAATTGGAACTGTCTAAAGAGCAGATAGCAGTAATTAAAGATTATTGCTTGAAAAATCTTAAGAAAGTTGATTTTGAAGATGCCTTAAAACCGACAGATGAAGGGGTAGCTACAAGCAAATTTGCCACAATGTTATGGTGTTTTTTAAGGAAATTTGATTTTGTATATCCAGAAGAAGTTTTATTAGACATGCTATCGTTCGACTCGATAGAAGATCAGCAGTATGTCGGAATAGATTATCTTGAGAGTAAACTCCCATCCGAGAAAATAAGAGACAGAATTTTAGATAATCTTAATAGTGGAATTAAGGTAGAAGCGGTGCTTAAAAATCATATTAATTATTGTAAAAAGTACCAGTTAATTGAGGCAAGAGATCAGTTATTTAATATAATCAAGAATCCAGAAATAAAAATAGAGAATAGATTGTTAGCGCTGGAGACGGTTGCAGACTTTCCTGATTCCACAACTTTTTTGGAAGAAATGCTCGATATTGGTGAACTTGAGTTATTTATTAAGAGCGCCGAGATACTTATCACTCGTGATAATGATAAGAGTAAACAAAAGTTACTTCTTAAACTTTCATCTAAGGATGAAAAATTTGCTTTAGAATCAGCTAAATTACTTATCAGGGAACAAAATTTAAAAGCAATTTGTTATTATAGTGATTATATAAAAAGAACTAGAAAATTTGAAGTGGATTTTCACGACAGAAACCCTATTCAGGAGACAAAGACGATCAAAGCCCTCCCTATTCTTATTGAACTTTTGGAATTCTCCTATAAGTACAGAAAGGAAATCCAGCAGTCTGAACTTGATACCCTTGATAATATGGTTATCAGTATATTAAAAAAGATTGCTCTACAGAATTTTTCTAATAGAGATAAGGTAGTAAAAGCATTACAGCAGTTTTTACAAAAACATCGAGCCCAATTTGAAGGTGTAAACTTAAACTTTCTTAATTCTGTCTGTGATGACATCGAAAGGACTTTCCTTATTAATTACACAAGTCAAATAACAGTAGAGGAAGCCATAGAAAAGACAAAGAGAATTATTGGGTAAGGGAGAAAAAAGAGGTAAAACTCCAAAATTAAAATAAGCACTTACAATTCTTTTGCCAAAGATAGTCACTTTGAATCTCAGAGACGTTGCAAATCTGTGGAAAGTTAGGTGCGATTAAATGGTAAAATTAAATATTGAAGATTTCTTTAGATTTGATACGGAGGAAAATGCAATTGATTTTCTTGAAAAAGCTATATTTTTCAGGCAAGAGTCAGAAACTAATCCAAAAAATTATAAATGGGTAGCTATTTCCCTTTTTGGTGCTTTATATGGTTTTGCTGTTTGTGCATCAAGAGGGACAAGTAATAATATAGTTTGCTACAAAAATAATAATGGGGAAGTAAGACTTAAAAACTTTGATGATATAATGAAATTATGTAAAAATAAAAGACATATGAAAATGACACCACACAGTAAGCATTTAGTTTTAACCCGAGAACAGGATAAAGCAATTAATATATTAAAGAATGAAATAAGAAATAAATTTGAACATTTTTCACCAAAAGGATGGAGCATCCAGATTGAATTAATGCGTAAAATTATTCCTGAAATAATGGCAGTACTTCATTTTCTAGCATTAGAGACAGGTAACTTTGTTTTGTTAGATCCGAATAGAAAGGAATATGTGAGAAGTTTATTGCGCGAACAGTAATTTAACTACGCAAGAGAGGAACAGGGGACGGTTCACCGTTCCTATTTACTATCTTAAAACCTTATTTGTAAGGGTTTCAGACCCCCTTCAGGAATGCCCTAAAAACGCACGGAGAGTGCCTTTAAACACACTTCAAATTTCGAAAAATCAGCAATTACGACCTCTATTTTTGGCCTGTTTTTGCTTCGCTGAAATCCTAAAATCCTTATAAATAGCCACTTTCATATTTTGAGATGAGGTAATTTTAGTTAAAAAAGTGCCGTTTTTGAGGGGTAAAGTATCAGTTAAGACAAAATTTGCTCGTAGAAGCAATCCTCGCATTATTCTCTTGAAATCCTTATTTTATAAGGCTTTCAAGAAGGTATTTTCCCACAGATTTCACACTCTTTTTATTATATTCCCCAAAAAATTGTATTTTAGGAATCGTTATTTTATTGTTAGGAAAAAATATTTTTAATCATCACATTTGAAGATTTTTATTGATTGATATATAGTATTTAACATGGCGTGTAATAAAATATATTAATCTTAATAATATAGAGATAAAATTCACGAATTAAAATATTTCACAGCGTATACAAAATTGGTTGCTGTTCTTTGACAAAATGTGTTTAAAACACCTATATTAATTGATGTTGCATGATAGAC
>Ga0114918_10004524_pt1 | contig 12072 bp, 4 predicted proteins | sample LantaG_FD_87015 | JGI IMG/M metagenome (GOLD analysis project Ga0114918, IMG submission 87015) | Deep subsurface microbial communities from Baltic Sea to uncover new lineages of life (NeLLi) - Landsort_02402 metaG | ecosystem: Environmental > Aquatic > Marine > Oceanic > Sediment | place: Baltic... | reverse complement strand
TCCCAAAAAACTCGTCCTTCAACAGGTAGTCGTAGCTTCGTGGATTGCCAACCGTCAGAATCAGGTTCAGGGTACTGTTAACAGTGCTTGGGGTTGGTCCAGTGCAGGGTTGACCAAATATCCACGACCTTCGGTCTTGCTTTAACCCAATCGGTGTCGGGGATATTGCGAGGACGTTATCCTGAACGTGGGCGGCTAAAGTACAAGAACCAATTGTTCTAGTCGCCCCTCCACGATGCAGGTTTAAACCAGCCCTCCACCAAGTATTTCCAAAAAATCTGGTGGAGAACCCGGTGGCGTATGTATATATTGACCTGTCATACAGAGTTGGGCAAACTCTTTGTTGAAGTCCATTATCTGTGGGTAAATTCCAAGTTTTTCCACACCAATTAATTGTTTGTGTCGCTCCTGTATTTGAAACTGTTAAGATAATATCAGGGTCTCCAGAACAATCTATAGGAGCAGGACCTCCTCCACTTTGACTAGACGAACTTTCGCTTTGACTAGACGAGCTATCGCTAGAAGAACTATTGCTTTGACTAGAGCTACTCTCACTTTGACTTGAAGAACTCTCACTTTGACTTGAAGAACTCTCACTTTGACTTGAAGAACTCTCGGAGCTAGTGGATAAATTAATAGTAGAACTAGACTCACTACTTTCAGAACTTGTTGATAAATTAACCGTCGAACTAGACTCGCTGCTCTCAGAACTAGTAGACTGGTTAATAGTAGAGCTTGTAGACAAAGCAACTGTAGAAGAACTCTCAGAGCTAGTAGATAAATTAACCGTCGAACTTGAATTGCTACTCGGTGACGACAAGGAACTCAAACTAGACTGCGTGCTTTCACTGGAATCAGAGCTAGCGCTTGATTCACTACTGGCACTCGACAAAGAACTCCCACCAGAGCTACTCTTCCCCTGAGTGCTTTCGCTACTATTGCTTAAGAAACTCTTTCCATTACTACTGGAATCTGATGTGAATCTTACCTTCCTTAGCTTAACCTCATAACTATTCATCACCGCAGATGTGTCCACAGCATCTACAATTATCCTTATTTTTTCTCCAGCTAATATTTCGTCCACAATTATTTCGACACCCGGCCTCAATATTGTCAAAATCTGACCAGTGCTTGAATTTTCCAGCTTTAAATTATGTACATAATTCCCAGAATATCCAATAAGTATAACTGCGTTTAAATTCTCTGGAAAGGAAGAGGCATACCCAGTCATTCCGCCAAAAGCATTAAGAAGATTATCCCCATCATTATCAAAGAAAGAATATGGGTAGTCCTCAATTTCATAATGATTGGAACTAAGACTCTCCGAGTCTGAACTGCTGGACGCATTTTCGCTCGATGTCGATATTGTCTGACTAGAATCTCCATCAGCTCCAAGAAACGTTCCACTACCGGAGTTGTATAGTGCATCAATAAAATCGTCTATATCGGGGAAGGAACCAAATTCGATATCTTTCCAAAATGCGGCCTCATCTACCCCGCCGATAATTGTTCCGGATTCATAAGGAACAGCTGCGCCAATTCTTATATCGTGAAGAAGCGTATAGTCTATTGTTCCATCCCAATTTGATTCGGCATGCAGAGTTCCATTTATATACAACCTTAGCTTATTGTTCCATGCAATTCCGACCACGTGGTACCACGCCCCATTCGGAATTACCGACGTCCCACCAGCAAACGATCTTGTTCCGTCGCCCTTAATTACGCTGAACTCATATTTTTTGTCTGATCTTCTGTTTAACCAATACGAATCGACCTTCGCAAAAGTATATTCTCCATCTCCAAAAGGCCCAGATGAATCAAAATACACCCAATGACTTATCGCCAAAGATTGAGAAGGTTCCAAGTCATCCGTTCTGATCTGATAAAGATAGTTAGATCCATTCAGATCTATTGCCCTCTCCCTCTTTCCAATCCTGCTACCGGGACTTCCTCCCTCATAGAAATCATTACTTCCAACAGAGTCTTTTCTCTCTCCAGAAGATTCCTGAAGATTCCAATATGCAACAAGATAGGAATCGTATTTATCTAGGTCTGGATGATTAAAATAAGACATATATTACCACTTCTCTCTTGGACATTCAGCGTATTTGAATTTCGTTTTTATCCCTACGTAGCATCCGCAAACAGAGCATCTCTCCGACTCAACGTCAAACTCCGAACAAGACTTGCATATTATTAGTCTTTTTTTCAGTTCTCTCCTTGACGCAAAAAGCTCTCTTTTTACAATAAATTTTATAAAAAAACTAGACACAGATCTGAAAAAGTTAAGCAAGAGATCCAATACTGGAGGCATCTTCTTTTTCGTTTTTTCGAATTTGCCATCGAGTATCTCATCTCTCGAATAGAGCTTCCCCCCTATGACAACTTCAACGTCATCCCCGAATTTATCCAGTATTTTCTTTGCAATATCTCTCTCTGAGAATTTTAAAATGTATATTATATAATTATATGCAGTTAGGGCAAAAACTCCATCTTCGCAAGTTCCACACCCTTCCGCATTAGATCTATATTCATCAAAAAGAATCTTAAAATCATCTACTTCAAAAGACAACTCTTCCAATTTCAAGATAACTTTTTTTGGAGTTAGAACATTTTTCATTGCATTGGAACCTTATGAATACGTTCTGAGAATTTAGAAAAACACCTTGACTAAAAATTATTGATAAGTTTTTTATTATATGGAAGAGGACGATTCAGAATCGTCTGTGCTTGTTGAAGAGTTGCTTGAGGAACTCTGCGATGAGGAACTCGAACTCTCCTCGACCACCGCCTTTTCCACAATAATAACAGCAGATATGATCCACTCGCTACTTCCTGCAGAATTTGCCGCCCTCACTCTATAACGATATGCTCCATCTGCTCTTCCCGCAACTATATATGAACTCTCTGAAGTTAATTCTATTGTTGAAAATGATCCATTTTCTTCCTGAAGCTCATAAAGAGAAGCGTTAGACACCGCTCCCCAAGACACCTCATAAGTTCCAGTATTGCTAGAAGAAGGAACTGTAATAGATGAGGGGGATTCTGGGATTTCCTCTTCTTGAATCGACTCCCAGTTTGTACTATCGTATTCTGAAACCTCAAATTTACTCTCTACGCCATGTTTGAATACCAACAGGAAACCCGAATACGGAGTCGGACGAGTTACCCCTCGATAATCTCTTTTTACCCAGATAAAGAATTGTTCTGATGGACTAAGACTATCTCCCCACCCAGAATATAGGTCTGACATCGCAATCGCAGAACCAGACTCGCTAGGGACATCTATCCAGCCTGTTACCATATTATTTATTATTGTGAAATCAACGTATTGGTCAAATGAGGCATATATTTTACTTATCGCTGGCTGAGCCCCAAGCCCAAGCTCCCCGAATCCCCTGACATCCTCTCTTGAGTCAGAAGACAAAAATCTATCTATGCTCACCCTGATAAGAACATATTGGTCTTTTGGAATCGTTTTATATGAAGAAGATGGGGAAAGATCGAAGTCTCCATATATTTGAGAAACTTTTCTTGGACGGAACCTATGCCATCCATCATCTCCGCTTCTCCTCCAAGAAACATGTATAAATGGGCCAATTTTATATGGATGATTATATGGCCCATTACATGATAGCGATATCCCATTGAAATCCCAATCTTGATCGTTAATCCCAGATGGATTTAATTTGTAGAAAATGGTAGAGTCCCTATCGATGTGCCCGGACAGAATGTTTTCCAACCTTCCAATTGCTACGAACCCAATTGCAAAATCATTTATGTTTTTCTTTTTTACAAAACCGTTATTATAATCAAATATTTTAGTCTCGTTAGAATCTGGATTCCCATACAACAGGTCGTTCGTCCCTCTGAATCTCCACTCTCCCTTTACTGATGGAGAGCTACTCGCATAAAGCATGAACCAATATTTCTTATCTTTTTCTAATTTTATTTCATTGATAAACTGAAAGGCTCTGTAGGAAGATCTGGTAACCTTTGCGACCAATTCCAAATCTATTGACGCCTCCCCTATTGCGTTAGCTCCAGACTCGGGATCTCCATCATATAAAATAGCATTTAGTGTGAGATCAATAGATGACTCAGAAATGTTATCCCAATCTATTCTCTTTTCATAGATTGTCAATTCGCTGAGAAAGCAATCCTGATATGAAATAAAACTCGTTGCTAACGACTGATTAAACTTAATAGCATATGAAGCGCTGCCCACGCCGTTAGCATATGTTGATTGAATTACATAATTGTCATTAGAAGAAAGCGGAGGCAAATTAGACATTGTTTCTTCTGGAAACACAGCGCGAAATTCTGCGTACTGTTCAGTGAAATGATTCCCCTGAATACTAAGTTCCCTAGTGACTTTCTCCCCTTGAGATTTCAGAAACTTAGAAAAACCTCCGGTCCAGTAAGTTATATTCATATCCCCGAAGGACGGAGACGTTCCTGTTGCGTCTTTCCTATCGAAATCTATTTTTATGTCAAAGATGTTTGCATAGACTCTTATAGTCCTAATAACTTCAGTTAGCACCTCGTGATTCTCAATTGGAAAATCCGTCCAAATTTTCGTATCGATAGCGGATTCGCTATCCGAATAACGATAAGAAACGGACACTGAAGACTCGTCAATGCTAGATGAGTTATATCTTATTTTATCTATCGTTGACAAAGTCCCGGAGGAGAATCTATATATTGCCGTCCCGCTTATAGAATCTTCGGACAAATAGATATATCCAGCGCTACTATCTATGTTGCTTCTACTCACATAGCCGAATCCAGAAGAATCAAAACTTTTTTCCAGACTGCCAGTCCAAGACTCGGTAATTGGAGAGATATTAAGCAATTTCGCCCCAGATGAATCCCCAACAAAGGGCTCGGCAAATCTATCTACTATTTCTTGAGAAAAATTTGTGCTCCCACTTTGACCTCTTTCTATTGCTATCTGTATTTTCTCTCCGGTCTCTTGTGGACTAGGAGACCAAGGAGAATAAATCCCTATGTTTCCCGTTTCTATCTCTTTTGTATTCTTTACACAAATGCATTTGTAATCTATTTTATTTTCACCGTCCAGTTCCGACTGCTTGACATTGTCGAACAACCCCTCCGTCTCGATAAGACGAATATTGCTTCCATTAAGATGGGACTCAGGAGAGCTATTAAATAATCCTCTCGTGCATCCCTGAAGACAATAGGGCCAAACTCTGGATACATGATTGTAACTTATTATCTCTTCATCAATCGCAATATATCCGCTGTTAGGAAAGGCTAGCGTGTTTTCCACTCCGATTCTGGTGTCTCCTGAAGACACATCGTTGACTGAATCAATTATGGTAGATGCCGAAATCTGCGTTGAGGATATAACTCCTCCAAGACTATAACTGGGACCGTTTTGAATCGCATCTGTTGGAGAAGTCAAGTATGCCGATAGTTCGGTGCTGTTCTCTGCCAATACTATAACATATTTTTCCTTGCTATAGATTATTTCTTCTGTTTCAAGAATAAGTCTTATTTGGCACGGAATCATTCCTATCTTTTTGAAGTCAAGAGAAACATTTAAAAGCTCTGAGGCGTAGTCATCGGAAGTTAATCTTGTCCAGTTGTTATCTCCAACTCTCCATTCTACGTTTTCAATAGACAGGATTTCGTCTGATATAATAACTCCGTCGAAAGGCCTCACCAAAGAGCGAGGATACGTCTTTATGTTTTCGCCCATTTCTATTGAGGGCGCTACTATCCCACTCCAGATGCTTGATGCCGGTCTGTCGAATTCGGAGGAGAAAAGAGAATAGCGAGATGGGGACGTAATAATCCTCTCTCCAGCGCGAGAATCGCTCCACGTGAAACTCTTGGTTAACCCTCGTGTTTCGGAAAAATTATTGTAGAGAAATCCTTTTGACGATTCAGCCGACTGGACAGATTGATAAAGTATTGGTGCTCTTAAGATTACCGATGCCATTGTTTATTGTCTTATTTTTTTAGATCTCAAAATAGATGCTTGGAATCACGTTGTCGTTGTAATAGCTACTGGTGTTTGCTGTCACTTCTCTCTTCAACCAAATAAAAAACAACTCATCGTGTACGAGATCTTCTCCGATATCGTTTACATCTATTGACAATGCTTCGTCAACACTATACGCTTCCGTGAAGCTAGACAGATTACCAACCCCAATCGGAGGTGCCACACCCTCCCCGGAAACGAGATTTTCAGTAGGCCCTCTTACTATTGCATATAGGTCTCCCGATGCTACTCCTGCGTTGACAAAATTTCCACTAATATCTATTCTACCGGTTGTTGAGTTGTATCCAGAAATTCTCTTTGGAATTCCATCAACGCCGTCTCCCGTGAGCATTATAATATACGCACCAACGAAGTGTAGAGGACTCGTCCATCCATTTCCGGGAAGTGTAGAATCTATCATATAAGTCGATCCGCCACCTGTTGCAACACCAGATCCGTCTAGCTTAGAATAAAAATGCCTCTCTATAGCAAAACTCATTGTCGTGTTAGGATTTGGAGATGCCTTTCTCGCCTTGGCGACGAAGGTTGTGCTCGTATTAGGGACTCCATTGTTCCAGTTTCCAGAAATAACGAACGTCCCTGTAGAATTTACATAATCCGTTATTGTATAAATATTTTCAGACGCGGTTGCGCTTAATCCTGCGCCTCCGGTTATTTCGATGGTTCCTGAATTGAAAAAGTTATCAGAATAAGATCCGATTATTGTGGAATCCGATATTGTCCCTCCGGACCCAGAATCTGCCGCTGCAGCTGTCGCCAGACCCTCATGTTTTATTGGAGCCATGAAAACCTTTACGTTAAAAGCTGTATCAGAAGAATTCGTATTCAGAACCGCAAAACATCTATATTCCGTATCTCCAGAAGCGTTTTCAGAGGCTCTAACGTGATCAAAAAGGTTCTGCGATGTCACGCCGGTAATAATGTCTCCCGTGCTATGAGCAGCCGCTATTCTTCCAAATACGCCCCTTGTGACTCCGAGAATATATCCGGACCCCAGACTGGTGCTTCGTGCCGTATAGCTGACCATCTCTTCTCCAATAACAGCGTAAGAAGGATTGATTGCTGATGCTCCGGGAAGTGCGCCAACATCATCCACCTGTATTGCCGTGTCCGCGCTGGAAACTGATGCGCTAAGCGCAGATGATCCATTAATCTCTGTAGATGATCTAAAACCACCCAAAGATAGGTTGGGGTTGCTCTGAGGATCTGCTCCATCGTAATTAACCCCATCAACGGCCAAACCCGTTAAATAAACTTTTATATCGCTAGCTTCTATAGCCATTATTAATCTCCTGTGATTCTACTAATTATCTTTCTGGCTTTACGACTCCAATTCCTTTTATTGGGACACAATCCTCGGTATGATCTTAGCCCCTCCGTCTACATACCGAACTCCGTCGTGCGTATTCAACGCAAATTTTCCGATATAGTAATCGCCATTTTTACTAGTCTGTATGCTGGAATGCTTATTTCCCTGAGTCTCTATATCAAATACGATTGTCTGGCTTTCCGTAAGTAACTTTCGTGGAAGTATTTTAACCCAATAGAGGTCGGATGTCAACGCCTTGACCTCCTGATACTCTGTGTCTACGACTTCACCGATATTGTTATTGGTGTTGCTATGAATAGAAATATCAAACAAGCTTGGTTCATTTAAAAATAAATCAATGCAGAACTCAGAAGTTAGCCCTTTTATTGTATAAAGCTGTACGCAAATCTGTTTCCTGCCGTTATCCTGAGATAGCGTCCAAGACCCTGTCGTTGTGTTCGGCGGCTCATCAATTGTAAATTCATAGAATTCACTATATGTTGAGGAAGAGTCGTCTTTATTCTTTATCCTATATGCTATTGTCTTATTTAATCCTTTTATTTTGACTCCAATTCTTCGATAATCCATTATGATGGTCTGATCAATAATATCAACGTCATCAATGTTGGACAAGCTGAATGGAACAGAATAGGAAACGCTATCAGTAAACAAGACAATCTCCACCTCTCCAAGCGACTCCCCAGAAATTGGAAGTTCTGATGCAGAAACTATGTCAGAAAACTCTCTTCCCACAACCACCTGAGACATTTGATCTGCAATTATTTCAGATAATGTTTTATCCTGTTGAGAGCTTGTTGACGGCTCATCAAAAGTGACTAAATTAGTATTCTCATTCTTGTATATTTCTGTTTCTCCCTCCTCGCCTGATCTACTGTCTTCCCAAGAGACATAAACTGTTTTTGTGTCGTCTATCAAGGAGGAAATGGACAGTGCGCTAGTCGGAGCGGAACTTGGCCTAATAATCTTAGTATTAACTATCCTGTCGTCAGCGCTATAATACTCCGCATATCCAATTGATTTGCTCTCCCCAGACTTATCAATCCAGTGGATATAGATAACACCATCAGAGTCAATAACAGCCGTAGGATCTACAGAATCTGAGCTTGTTAAAGAAACCTTCTTAGGAGCGCGCCACGACCCTAGTGACGAATTTCTTTGTGTCACGTATATATCGTAATACCCCTCTATCTTTGCGCTAAATATGACAAATTGATTTCCGGAAGAATCCCCCACAATCACCGGAGCTGTTGCTCTTCCGCCCAGATAACTTATTCTTATTGGATTAGATATCCTTCCGCCATAGTTATCTACATAATAGATTTCTTTTTTAAGGTCACTAGCGGGATTAACTCTGCCAGAGAACACTATGTGAGAGACGTCAGAGTTGTCCACATATATTTTCGCTCTATCTGCGACAATGTCTGATGATATTAATCTATCTTTTCCCTTTAACCCGCTCGATGTCCAATAGGGAAACTGTGCCGCTCCGTTTTCTACGGCCATAGATGTTTTAGCATAAAAAACAGATTTTTTTCCGTTTCTAGCATCACTCCATACGAGATGTAGAGAATCTGTAGAATCTATAGCCAAGGAGGGCTCAGAAGAGTTTCCCTCTGCTGATGTTAGTTTTATTGGACTCCATATCTGAGATGAATTAAGAGATCCTCTGTATCTGGAATAATATATGGAATAGTATTCTCCATCTAGAGATTGGAAAACAATATGTGCATCACCAAGAGAATCGTAGAGTATTACGGGATTAATAGAAGAGCTTTTTAATCCAGTAACCTTAACGGCATAGTCTTTTGCGACAGACGGTTTATTGAAATCCACATAGTATCCTATTCCCGATTCCTTTTCTGAGAAAAAAGCACCCACTTCTATCGTAGAATTGCTCAAAACGGATATTATTGGGACTCTTCTTCCTTGATACTTATTTCCAGAGGTTATGTTAATGCAGTCCCCGATAAGAACGCCTCGATCTAGGAATTTTCCATCGCTATCTATGAAGACGTTTGAGTTGGCCGCGACCTGCCCTCCGAGTCCTGACACCTTAACGGTACCAGTCCTGTGATCCGCAGAGGAGATTGCATTATTACCATAAAACTCATTTATATATATCTCCGCATATCCATCTCTCTTATCGGACCAGACAAGAGCGACAGATCCGTCTCTCTTTTTTGCCATTTTTGGATCAATGCTATACCCAGAGGCGTTTGTCACTCTTTCTTCTAAATTGTAATTTGAATATCTTGCGATATCGACGTTTCGAACTCCGCCGTAGTCTTTGGTTGAGAGGTTATTTCCATTTAAGAAAAAATGCATGTCGCCGAAAGAGGACTTCGAAGTTCTATAATCGAGATTATCAGAATAGGGATCTAGAGTTTTGCTATAGGTGCTTCCGGAAGTTCCTCCATATGTCGCCTCCTCAAAGGACAGTTCTCTCTTCCAGTACTTTATCCCCAACAGTTTTGCGTCTAAAAAGTTAGAAAAAATGTAACTTCCAATATCTTGATATGGGTAGTATGGGTCTGCAGAATCGACGCGATATCCATAGGCTCCAATCACAAAAGGACTATTATTTTTCAAAACGTCCCCAGCCACAGAGTATGATTTAACAGAAAAAGAAGAGTCGCTTGGTCTTTTAACATAAATTTTAATATCAAAACCACTATAAACCATGGCGATCTTGCTCGCTTCATTTGGCGGCAATTCTAAAACTAAGGACTGAACTGACCCATAGATTGTGGACAAAGAAAAACCAATCCACAACCCGTTTGCCCCACCAAGGAATAGCTCGTATCCAGACCCTTCTGAAGATATCTTGGAGACTATGTTTTGAGAAGCGGAATAGTCTCCGCTAGGGATTATTGTCAGAGCGATAGAGAATCCCGTTTCGCTCTTATCGAGTCCAGACTGATTGTCCTCTTCGATATAGAAGTAGTTCTCATTCGCTCTCGTGAATTGCATATAGGTATTTTCAGAATCTCTTGTTGGGGGGCTCGGAGAGGCGACGAGGTTATTGACAAATGTTCTATCCTTCCAAACGGATGTCTCCAACTCATCTTCCTCGATGTCTAGAAGTTCATCATATATTTTAATACTAGAATTATAGTATGCGATTATTAATTTGTCATAAGAGGACATTTCTATATCGGAAAGGTATCCGGCATACTGATGGGATGAAGATGATTTAACATTATATGTTTTAAAAATCAGCCCATCAGACTGCCCTCTCGCCACTTTCAAAAAAGACGTTATTGGATTAATTTCTTCTATATGGGAATAGGAGATCGCTGGTTGATCAGAGGAGTTCAATGCTATTGAAATTGAATTAGATGAAAAATCTATAAATTTATGGTCGCCTAGGAAAGCGTTCGTTGTGGTATTGAATTTTTGGTATCTAACTTCCGATCCAGAGAGATATGCGATATGGTAAGAAGATACTGAATTGGCATATGCTGCGTGCATTTCCGACACCCCGGTTCCGGAGTAACTTCCATACTGTATCCAATTTCCATAAATTCTTTTATAAACCGATAGCCCCGCGTTTCCGCCAAACAGAATAAGTGGGATTCCAGATTTCTTGTGGCAATATACGGATTTAATTTCTTTTCCTTCTTCAAGGATCGCTTCGTCCACGACCCACCTTGATCCACTCTTTTCTACATATTTAATAGACTGATCTGTTCCGCTAAAATTGCACACATATGCTCCAAGGATATCAGATCCGACTTTTTTAAAATAAATTTGTCTTTTGTTTGGAGGGATTGGAATGATCACATAGTCAATAATAGTTTTTGTCCAAGATCCGCTTGAATTTTTAAGAATTGAAACAGAATAGGAGCCTATATCATAATACATAATGTAGATATCTAGCCCATCAACTACGATTCTGGCGTTGACTCCTAAAACCTCGTTTCCCCCTATGAGTATTTTCTCTAGATATGTCTCTCCGCTTTCATATGTGAAATAATAAACAGTATAGCTTCCAGATTTTGAAAACACGCCATGAGTAATTCCTCCATCTATAACTATATCATAATTTCCTCCTAGGGCGGAAGAAGAAAACCCAACGTCTTCAGAAATCGTAGTGACTCCCCCGGTTCCGGCAGCGCCCTCTAAATCTGTTTTTAGGTTCCAATCAGAAACTATTTTATATGTCAGTCCCATATTAAATCATGTCCGTAACTATTATTTTTGCTTTGGCTTCGCTGCCGCCTGCGGAAAGTTTCAGAATATCCCTAGAAACCGTTTTATCTGAAGCACTATAATATGCGAAATCCGTCTCTTCAAGTTCCATTGTGCTATTAGACTCGTTTTGTTCGATTTCCCATGTTGCGCTATCGATTGGGGCGCTTGTATTATTAATTACCCCGAGATAGAGAGATCCTTCTGGGGCGATAAAGGCGATTGACGGGTCTATGTCCACACCAGAAGCGGAAGTCTTTATCGTACTATATCTATTATTCGAAATATAGTCATATCTCTCCTCCCCGATGAACAAAGAGGAGACTCCATATTTGCTAACAGACACGATTGTATAGACATATTTTGTTCCGCTTACCAGACCGGAATCTCTATGGGAATAATTAGAAACTCCACTAGAATAGGGGACGGAGCACACTCTATTCACTGACAGATCAGAATAATCTATTATGTTTCTTTTAGATTGAACATTTTCTCTTTTTACTCTATAAATATCAAAATG
>Ga0114918_10004523_pt1 | contig 12074 bp, 5 predicted proteins | sample LantaG_FD_87015 | JGI IMG/M metagenome (GOLD analysis project Ga0114918, IMG submission 87015) | Deep subsurface microbial communities from Baltic Sea to uncover new lineages of life (NeLLi) - Landsort_02402 metaG | ecosystem: Environmental > Aquatic > Marine > Oceanic > Sediment | place: Baltic... | reverse complement strand
TCCTCCCCCCCCTTTCCCCCTCTCTCCCCCTCCTTTTCTTCCTCCCCCTCTCAAGACTGCACCGCCAGCTTCTTCAGGTGCTCCATGAACACCGCCAGCGAGACGTCGTCCGTGAGAATGACCTCCGCGCCCGCGCCCGAGGGGCCGCCCATGCCACCGCCGCCCATCCCCACCCCGCCTCCACCCCCATCCCCGCCGCTGTTGTACGTCGCGGACGGGTTGAGCTTGGCCAGCAGGAAGCGGGCCTGGGAGCCGTGCTGGTCGCAGTCGACCAGGCGGGGCACGGGGAAGCGGGCCCGGCACAGGGCGGCCGCGTCCCGGCGGGGGGCCTCCAGCAGCGCCGCGAGCGCCGCGTGCGCGGGGTCGGCCGCGTACCCGGCCTTGCGCCACTGCGCCACCGTCGCGCCGTGGAAGACGACGACGTAGAAGAAGGAGTCCAGGAGGAGGACGCGGTCCGGGGCGACGGCCGCGACGTCCAGCAGGACGGGGTCCGGGGACGCGGAGCCGAGGCCGTACGACAGGAGCGTGGGCTGGACCATGACCATGCCGTCCGGCACGGCCGCCCGCCCCAGCCACAGGCGCGCGTGCGCGGTCTCGTCCGGCGACGCGCCGAAGACCTGGACGAAGGCGGACCGCCGCAGGTTGAACAGGAACTGGGGGAAGAAGGCCAGGCCGGGGGCGAGGGCGAAGGAGGAGGGGTCGTCCCGCCGGTACTCCCCGAACCGGGCGCATAGGCGGATGAGCGTGCGGTCCAGCCAGCGCGTCGCATCAAAGTCTTCCTCCGTCTCCATCTTGTGCGTGGCCAGGCGCGCGGCCACGACGGCGGCCGCCTCCTGGTCGAAGCCCGCCACCAGCCCCGGCGTGTCCCCGCCGTCCGTCCACCGCCGGGTCAGGGTGGTGACCCGGGTGCGGGGCGCGCCCGTCGCGTGCAGGTACCGGGTGACGAACTGGAGGTAGAGCTGGGAGGCGGGGCCGGGGGCGGCGTGCGCGGGGCCGTCCCCGCCGCCGCCGCCGCGCCCGGCCGACCCGGCCGCGGCGGGCTCGAAGAAGAGCGTCACCGCCGTGGACGCGTCCAGGCCCGCCAGCTTCCAGGCGGTCGTCCCGCCCATGCCGATCGCCGTCTCCGACACGGCGGGCCCGCGCCGGTCGGCGGGCGAGGCCGGCCCCAGCGCGCCGCACACGCGCACGTCGCGCGAGGGGATGACCTCGAGCGTCGCGGCGGCGGCCGTGCCCAGGTGGGCCGCGGCGTCCGACGGCGGGGCCAGCAGCCGCTTGAGGCTCTCCCGGAAGACGGGGTTGGCGAAGGTGTCGGCCTGGACGGCCACCCCGCCCGTCCGCTCCAGGGCCGGGCGCATCTCGGCCAGGCCCACCTGGTCCAGGGAGCAGGCGAAGACGTCCAGCGCGTGGCCGGCGGCCGCCATGGACGCGCCCAGCCCCGCGTAAAACTTGGCGGCTTTCGCAAACAGGGGCGCCGCGTCCTTGGCCAGGTCCTTGTGCGACCGGATGGGCTCGGCCAGGGACCGCTCCACCACCCGCCCGGGGCCGTCGGTGGAGGGCCCGCCGACCAGCAGGAGGATGCGCGCTGCGCACAGGCCCGCGGGCAGGCAGGCGGCCGCCAGGGCGGCCGCCACCGCGACGGCCGTGCCCGTGCAGCGCGAGGGGCGGCACTCGGCCAGGGGGGGGAACGCGTCCCGGGCCAGGTCGTCCAGGGCGGCTGTCAGCGCGAACTCCGCCTCGGACAGTGGCAGGATGAAGCGGCGGCCGGGCGGGCCCGGAGGGGTGGGGGCGGCGCCCGGCCCACCCCGCGGGGGCGGGGGCGGCGCGCCGGGGCGCCCGCCCGGCCCCAGGCCCAGCTGGGCCGCCACGGCGGCCGCCCCGACCTCCCGCCCGCCCTGGAAGACGTAGGCCTTGGCCATGTCGGGGAAGCCCAGCTCGTGGACGGAGACGTGCGTGCCAAAGGTCACGAGGCCGACCTGCGCGTATTCGGGGAGGGTGCTCAACGCCCCCGCCAGCGCCCGCCGCGCGTGCCCCAGCTCCTCCTCGCCCAGGCAGGTATCCAGGACGAAGACGTACGCGGGCGGCTGGACGGGCCCCGGCGGCGGCGTCTGGTACTCGATCGACGTGCACGTCGGGAACAGTTCGGCCGGCAGGTTGGATTCGGACGCGCCCGCGTAGTGCGGCGGGAAGTGGTTGCGCCCGTGGCACAGGGCGCACGTCCACAGGCGGGCCGCGAAGTCGACGGCGGCGTACGGGTTCAGGATGGCGCCGCACGACTTGCAGGGGACGGGCTCGTATTGGACGACCTGGGAGGGAATTAGGGGCGGGGTTTGGGGGGTTAGGCGGCGTGAGTGCAGGGGGGTGGAGGTCGACGAGAGACGCGGCGCAACACCGCGAGCACACGCTGTCTCCTACTGCCTGCGGAGCCAGCGCCTGCCGATGCAGGGCCCCCTGCTGTCGTGCCTCGCGGGTGGTCGCCCAGGCGGGCGGCGGGCCCAGGCGGCGGCGGGAGGCGGGACGCGGAGTGGAGCAAAGAGGAGGGGGGAGCGAATGGCGCGCGAGCGCGCAAAAGCACGGCCCGCTCTCCCTCCCCGCCTCTTTTGCGCTGTCCAGGCCACGCGCACCCGCGTGCTGGAGGGCCAGCACGCCCGCATGCCTGCCCCCCGCCCCCACAGGCGGGAGGCGTGGACGCGTGTGTGGGCGGGGCGTGGGCGGTTTGAGCAGGGCGCGCTCTCTTCGCCGCTGCGCCGTCGCCGAGCATCGAAGCGCCGCTCTGTTCCCTCCACGCCGCACGCCGCGCGCCGCGCCACGCTCACACACACGGCCCCGTGCATATTATCTCTGGCATCCTCTCCCTGCACACACGCACCGGCATGCTGGCCAGCGCCTTGACGGGCGAGTAGACCGCGGCGAGCGGGAGCACGCATTTAGCGGCCTCCAGCCGGGTGGACGGCCACACGTTCCAGATCAGGCGCACGCCGTCCTGCTCCTCCAGAGAGGCGAAATGAGATTCAGCCATGGTTTGGGGAGAGCGGGCGTGGAGTGGGTTGGGGTGGGGGCAGTGTCCGTGTGTGTCCCGCCACGAGCGGAGAGGCGCGCGCCGCGGGAGCGCGAATGGAAAGAGAGTGTTGGGCTTGGCCGCTTCACTCGTGAAGCGCAAGAGCTCCCCTTTTCACTTTCACTCTACTCTTCCTCGGACACCTGTTCGTGAGCGTCCCTCCGCCGCTTCCTCACACACGCTCCACCTGAATGAAGCGGGCCGCGGATGGCTCAAAGCGGCCGGCTGGGTGAGTCTATTTTGTGATGGAGTGAGATGGAGGGAGAGGCGGTTGTTTCTCGCTCTCCCGGCGCCTGCGATTGCGACGCCCGCTCCCCTCCCCCCTCGCCCCGCCACTGGGGCCCTACCACGCCCGCCAAGATCCCGTCGGGCCTACGCCAAGTCTTGTTCCTGGCCTTTAGCTGGGTGCGGGGCGCGGGCGGGCGCGCGGGCGGCGGTAGCAGGAGAGCAAAAGGGGGGTGGCCCGCTCCCCCCCCCCTTTCTTTTTTGCGGCGGGGGACAGGGCGCCACCACCCCCGCTCCTGCCTCGCCCGCCACCCCGCCCCGCCGACCCTCGGGCAGCCTTCCAGGCGTCGCTGGGCGTGGTTGGTCCTCCTTGGTCGGAGGGCGAGTGGCCTGGACTGGCTGCAGACGGCGGGCGGTGGCGGCGCGTGCTTGCTTTGCTTTCACGCCCCCACATCTCCGCTCATGCGTCTCGTCCCCCTGGGACGACGCAACCCCCTCTCGCGCTCCACGCCCTCACGTCACGTCCCCGCCCCCGCTCGCGCTCCCCTCTCGCCCTCACCTGCCTGCCCCCGCACTCGGCGGCGGCCATGCGTCCTACCCTCGCGCCTTGCGTCCCACCCTCACGCTCTCGTGTCCGCCCCCCCCGCTCTCCCACCCTCGTTCACAGCCGCCCGCCCGGCCCCTCTGCCGCCTCCGGTCGGCTGACCACGCACGACGCCCTGTCCTACCTGCGCGAGGTGAAGCAGCGTTTCGCCAACAACAAGGGCGTGTACGACACCTTCCTGATTATAATGAAGGAATTCAAAGCGCAAAAGTGCGTCGGGTGGTTTGGGGCGGGCGCGGGAACGTGTGCCCGAGGCTCGGGAGGGTCGGGTCTCCGTCAAAACGGCAACAGTCCCCGCGCGCGCGCGCGCGCTCCCTGAACCTCACGACCCTCCTTCTCCCTCCTCCCTCCCTCCCCAGCATCAACACCGAGGGCGTCATCCAGCGCGTCAAGGACCTGTTCCACGGCGACCGGGAGCTGATCCTGGGCTTCAACACCTTCCTGCCCAAGGTAAAAAAAGGGAGAAGGGGAGAAGGGGAGAGAGGGAGAGAGGGCTGGCCATGGGAGTGAGCGAGGGCGCGCTCCTGGCTGTCGGCCGGGGGCGCGGGCCGCCACCACGGCCGCCCTGGCCTGTCGGGACGCCCACGGCGAGGGTCCGGGGCGGCCGCCCCGCTTTCTGGACCGGGCGGCGTCGGGGGAGCACCGCGGCGGCCGCGGGCCCCCCTGTTGCTCAACACCGGCTCGCCCCCCCTCTCTCTCTCACGCCCTCTCCTCTCCTCTCTCTCCCTGTCTCCTCCCGCTCCCCCGGCAGGGCTACGAGATCCAGATGCCCCTGGAGGAGGAGGCCGCCCCCAAGCAGGCCGTCGAGTTCGACCAGGCCATCAACTACGTCAACAAGATCAAGGTGAGGGAGGGAATGCAGAGGGGAGAGAATGGAGCGGGTTGGAGACCGCCTCTCTCTCCCTCCCTCTCTCACTCTCTTTCCCTCTTCCCTCTCCCTCTCCTCCCTCTCCCTCTCCCACCCCACAGACCCGCTTCGCCTCGGACGAGCGCGTCTACAAGGCCTTCCTGGAGATCCTCAACATGTACCGCAAAGGCCAGAAGACGATCGCCAACGTGTACGAGGAGGTGGCCCTCCTCTTCCGCAACCACCGCGACCTGCTGGAGGAGTTCACCTACTTCCTGCCCGACGCTACGCCGCCGGCCGCGGGGGGGCCGATGGCGGGTGGTGGTGGTGGCCGTGGCTACGGCCGCGGCCGGGGCCGCGGCGGCCGCGGCGGCGGCGGCGCCGGTGGCACCGCCGCCGGCGGCCTGACCGAGTCGGGCGTCCTGCGCAAGCTCCACGCGCGCAAGGCGGGTGGCGGCGGCCGGGGCGGCGGCGAGTACGGTCGGTCGTACGATGACGACCCGTACGGCCGCCCCGCCCCGCCCGCCGCCCGGGCGGCCCTGGCCCGGGAGATGTCCTTCTTCGAACGCGTCAAGGCCCGCCTGCGCCCGCCCGGCCAGACGCGCGACCCGCCGGGCGCGCCCCCGGGAGGCCCGGCCTACCAGGATTTCCTCAAGTGCCTCAACCTGTTTGCCCAGGGCATCATCACCCGGGCGGAGCTGTCCGGCATGGCGGCCGACATCCTGGGCCGGTTCCCGGACCTGCTGGCCTCCTTTCACGACTTCCTGGCCCGGTGCGAGGCGGTGCAGGGGGGCGGGGGCGGCGCGTACGACGACGCGGGCGGCGTGGGCGGCCCGGAAGGGCGGGGCGCGCGCGCGGCCGCGCGCGCAGCGGGCCTGCCGGGCGGCCTCCGCGGCGTCACGCTGGGCGAGAAGTACGCGTCCCGCCCCGTCTCCGAGCTGGACGTGTCCGGCTGGGAGCGGTGCACGACCTCCTACGTCCGCCTGCCCACCGGCTACCCCCGCCTGGCCTGCGCGGGGCGGACGGCCCTGGGCATGAGCGTCCTGAATGACGTCTGGGTCTCCGTCACGTCGGGCTCCGAAGACTACAGCTTCAAGCACATGCGCAAGAACCAGTACGAGGAGGCCCTGTTCCGGGCGGAGGACGACCGGTACGAGCTGGACGTGGTCATCGAGCAGGGCGCGGCCGCGCTGCGCGCGCTGCGCCCGCTCGCGGCCGCCCTGGCGGAGGTGGACGGCCCCGACGGGCGGGCCGCCTTCCGCCTTCCGCTGGCCTTTGACACCCCGCCCTCGGGGCCCGTCGAGGGCGTCGCCGTCGGGGCGGACGGCCAGTCCCTGGCGGCGGCGCCCGCGTCGGCGGAGACCGTGGTGCCGGTGGCGGAGGAGGCCGCGCCGGCGGCTGGCGGCTGCGGCGCGCCGGGCGAGGCCGCGCCCGGCGCCCCCGCCCCCATGGCGATCGAGCCCCCCGCTCCCGCCCCCTCCCCTCCCACCCCTCCTCCCCCTCTCATCCCGGGCCCCTTTGGCGGCCTGCACGGCGTCCACTTCCGGGCCATCGCCCGCATCTACGGCGAGCAGGGCGGCACCGTCGTGGACCTGCTGAAGAAGAACCCGGCCGTCGACCTGCCCGTCGCGCTGGCCCGCCTGGAGCAGAAGGACGCGGAGTGGCGCAAGGTGAAGGTCGAGATGGCGCCCGCCTGGGCGAAAGTGTTCGCCGCCAACTACGCCAAGTCGCTGGACCACCGGTCCTTCTACTTCAAGCAGGCCGATAAGCGCCACCTGTCGGCCAAGGCCATGCAGGCCGGGCTGCGCGACGCGGTCGAGCGGCGGCGGGGCGCGGACGCGGCGGCGGCTGCCGCGGCGGCGGCGGCCGCGGACGCGGCGGGCGCCCACCTGGGCGGATCTGCCGCTGCTGGGGCGCTGACGGCCGGGCCGGGCGGGCTGCCCCTGCCCGTCCCGCCCGTGCCCGTGCCGGTGGAGGTGAAGGGCGAGGGTGAAGGCTCGGCCGCGGCCGCGGCCGCGCCTGCTGCTCCCCTCTCCATCGACCCCGCCCTCGCGGCCGTCCCGACCCTGCCGCCCTCAGCCTACGACCTGGAGCTGGACTTCAAGGACCGGGCCACGCACGACGACGTCTTCCGCATCGTGAAAGCGGCGGCGTCCGAGATCCTGTCGGCGGACCAGGCGCGCCGGGCGACCCGGCTGTGGGCGTCGTTCGTCGAGCCGCTGCTGGGGCTGCCGCCCCGGGACGAGGAGGAGGTGGCCGCCCCGCCTGCGTCCGGGCGTGCGGCTGGCGGCGGGCGCGGGTCGGCCGACCCGGCTTCCGGTGGCGGCGCCGAACACGTCGGCCTGGTCAAGGGCGACGGCGACGACTCGGAGGCCCGGTCGGACGAGGAGGAGGACGGGGGTGGGGGTGGTGGGGGTGGTGGAGGCGGGCGTGGCGGCGGGCGCGGCGCGCGCGGGCGCGGCGGGCGTGGCGGCCGCGGCGGCCGGGGCGGCTCCGCCGCCGCCGCCGCCGCGGCCGCCGCCGCCGCTGCCGACACGGACGCGGGCGACACGGACGCGGGCGACGGCGACGGCGAGGGCGGCGAGGGCGGCGAGGGCGATGCCGGCGAGGGCGACGAGTCGCCCCCGCCGGGCGCGTCGGCCGAGGACGAGGGCGGCGAGGCGGACGGGCGCGCCCGGGCCGCCGCGGCGGGCGCCCGCCCCCTTGCCCCCGCCGCCGCCGCCTTGCCCAGCCTGGCCGACCCCGGTGCGGCGGCGGCGTCCGCGGCGTCCGGCGCCGGCGCTGGCCAGCCCGACCCGGCCGCGTCCCCCCTGCGCGTCTTTTACGGGTCGGACGCCTTCTTCATCCTGTTCCGCCTGCACCACCTGCTGTACGACCGCCTGCGCCGGGCGGTGCTGTGCGCGGTGGACAAGGCGGCGCCGCCGCCGCCGGCGGGCGTGGGACGGGGCGCGACGCCGGACGAGGACCTGGCCCACCTGGAGGGCGCGGGCCCTCCCGGCCCCGGCGCGGCGCCCGGCGGCGCGGCCGCCGACGCGGCGCCCCTGCCGCCCGCGCCCCGCCCGCCCTTACCCGCCCTCTCCCCGGCCGCCTTCAAGCTCTACTCCCAGTTCCGGGGCCTGGTCTCCGACCTCATCGACGGCACCCTGGACTCCTCCTCCTTCGAGGACGCGACCCGGGCCCTGCTGGGCACGCACTCGTACGTGCTCTTCACCCTGGACAAGCTGATCTACAAACTGATCCGGGCGCTGCAGGGCGTGATGGCGGAGGACGGGGGCGCCCGCCTGCTGGAGCTGCACGCGTACGAGGCCGCCCGCGCCCCGGGCGCCCGGTGCGACGCGGTCTACGCCGCCAACGCGCGCGTCCTGCTGCCGGACGGGTCCATCCGGTTCGCGGCGGCGCCCACGCTGCAGGCGTCCCGGGCGGGTGGAGGGGCCGGCGGCGCGCCGGCCCTGCCCGGCTCCCTCCTCGTGCGCGCGGTCGACGGCGAGCGGGGAGGCGCGGCCGACGCGGCGGGCGGGGGCGGGCCCGGGCCCGAGTTTGCGGCCTACCTGGCCCGCCTGACGGATGACACGTCTGCCTACGACATGGCGATCCTGAAGGGCGGAGACGGGCGCGGGCGGGGCGCCGGCGGCGCGGCAGCCGACGGCGGGTCAGCCCGTCCGGGCTCGGCAGGAGGGTCGGACAAGGGCGGCGGCGGCACGCACCCGCCCTCCTCGCCGGGCGGCGGGTCGGACGACTCGGACGACGCCGGCCCGGGCCGCCCATTCCTGTTGCGCTGCCTGCCGCCCGCCGTTCTGGCGGGCGGGGACGCCGCGGACGACGCCGCCCTGGCGGCGGCGGAGGGCGCGGCCCTTGCCTGCAACGGGCTGGAGTGCAAGCTGTCCTGCGGCACCTCCAAGGTGTCGTACGTGCTGGACACGGAGGACGCGTTCGCCAGGTCGGGGGCGGGCGCGGCGCGCGGGTGCGAGCCCGCGCCGCCGCCGCCGCCGGAGCCGGCGCCCGGCTCCCGGGCGGCGGCCCGGGTGGGGGCGTGGCGGGCGTGGCTGGAGCGGCGGGCCGCCTCGCCCGGGCGGGCGGCGGCCGTGGCCGACGCGGCGGCAGCAGCGGCCGCCGCGGCGGCTGCTGCGGCTGCGGCCGCGGCGGCGGAGCCGGAAGCTGGTGATGCCGCTGACGCCGACGCCCCCGCTCCCATGGACGCGGAGGACGTGGGCGCGGCGGGCGCGGCCGCGGCGGACGCGCTGGCGGCGGCCGTCAACGCAGCAACGGCCGCCGTCGCGGCGGCGGGTGGTGGGGGTGGTGGGGTGGGGGTGGCGGAGGCGCCGCCCGCGCCCACGCCGGCGCCTGTTGAGGAGGAACAGCAGCAGCAGCCGGACGCGGACGGGGAGGCCCCCATGGAAGGGTGAATGGGCGTGTGGGAGGGCGTGTGTGTGCGTGCGTGCGTGTGAGTGTGTGCTTTGCGTGGTGGTGGTGGTGGTGATGGACGTGAGCTGGCTGCTGCAAAAAAACGAGCGAGGGCACTCCCCGTCCATTCTCTTCATCCTCTTTCCCCTCGCTCCCGCGCGCGCGCCGCACCCACTCCGCGTACGCACTCCGCGCACACGTCCGCCAGGCGCCTGCACCAGTCACTAAAGCCTGCGGCGGGTGCACGCGGACGCGCATCTTCTGAGCCCTCACGCGCGAGGGCGCGGAGCGGGGCGACTGTTGTTTTTTTGGCTAGAACCGACTGAAGAAGAAAGAAATGCCGGGCGATGGCGGCGAGCCCGCCGGCGAGGCCGCGGCCCCCGTCGTCCTGCACCCGGAGCTGCAGCGGCCGGCCATGCCGGTACGAGGGTCTGGTGTTGAAGCATGTGCCCGGAGCATGCCGCCGCCGGCCGTGCATGTGGGGCGGGCGCGGGCCGTCGAGAGAGAGAGAGAGAGAGCGCGACCCCGCCTGCGGCGGCGGTGCGCGGGTGGCCGGGGGGGTCGGGCGCCGCCCTCCGCCGCCGCCCGGCGTCTTCTTTTCTTTTCGCGACGGGAGTCCTGCTTCACGGGCGCATGTGGGCCAGCCATTTGCCCGGCGTGCTGGGTGCCTGGGCGTCTGCCTCCACATCGCCCGGGGCGCGAGGCGCGCAGGCTTGGCAGGGCGGCGCGCACGCGCCCGCACAGCCTGATGCGGGCGGCCCGTGCGCCGCCCGCCCTCTCGACCCATCCTCCCCCCCCCACACACACCCCCTCCACTCTCTCCCCCCACTCTATCCCTCCCTCCCTCCCCCCTTCACAGCTCCCGGCCTCCAACCTGACGAAAGTCCTGGCCGGCATGCGCCACACCTTTGTCATCGCGGACGCCACCCTGCCCGACTGCCCCCTCGTGTACGCGTCCGAAGGGTTCCTGGCCATGACGGGCTACTCAGCGGCCGAGGTCCTCGGCCACAACTGCCGCTTTCTGCAGGGCGAGGGGACGGACCCCAAGGAGGTGGCCACCATCCGGACCGCCGTGCGGGAGGGGCGGGGCTGCTCCGTCCGCCTGCTCAACTACCGGCGGGACGGGACGCCCTTCTGGAACCTGCTGACGGTGACGCCCGTGACCACGGAGGATGGGCGGGTGTCCAAGTACGTGGGCGTCCAGGTCGACGTGACGTCCCGCACCGAGGGCGCCGCCTTTGCGGACGCGGCGGGCGTGCCCCTGCTGGTCAAGTATGATGATCGCCTGCGCACGGGCGTGGCGGCGGGCGTGGTGGACGAGGTTTCGGCCGCGGTGGTGGACGCGGAGGCCGCGACGGGTGGGGAGGGCGTGCGCGCGCCGCCCGCGTCCTTGCACCAGCACGCGTCCGTGCCGGGGCTGGAGGCGACGGCGGCGGCCGCCGCGTCCGCTTCTGCGCCTGCCCCGACCGGCCCCGCCGCCTTTCCGCGTGTCGCCCTGGACCTGGCCACCACCGTGGAGCGCGTCCAACAAAACTTCTGCATTTCCGACCCCTCCCTGCCCGACTGCCCCATCGTTTTTGCGTCGGACGGCTTCCTGGAGTTGACCGGGTACGGCCGGTTCGAGGTCCTGGGCCGCAACTGTCGGTTCTTGCAGGGCCCGGACACCGACCCGGCCGCCGTGGCGGAGCTGCGGGCCGCGGTCAAGGAAGGTAAGGAGGCGTGCGTCCGCATCCTGAACTACAAAAAAGGGGGCGCCCCCTTCTGGAACATGCTGACCCTGGCGCCGCTGCGGGACGAGAGCGGCGAGTCCCGCTTCCTGGTGGGCGTCCAGGTGGACGTCACGGCCGAGCCGGCCCCCGTAGAGGGCGCGGCGGCCGCGGCGGACGGGGGCTCGGCCGCGGCCGTGGCGGCGACGGCCGCCGCGCAGCTCGCGGCCGGGTGGGGCGCGGTCGACCCCTGGGCCGCGGTCGTCCCTGGCGTGCTGCCGCCCCGCCCCCACGCGGGCGCGGCAGGCGTGGCCGCCTCCCAAGCCCTGGCCGCCGCCGCCGCGGCCTGCCCGGGCGGCGCCCTCACCCTGGGCTGCTTCCGCCGCGTGCGCCAGCTGGGGACGGGCGACGTGGGGCTGGTCGACCTGGTGGAACTGGCCCCGCCGGCCGCCGCCGCGAGCGCCGCCGCCTCGCCGCCCGGCGACCGCGCGTCGGGCGAGGAGGCCGGCGCCGCCTCCGCCGGCGCCCGCCCCCCTCCCCCCCGCCCTCGCTTCGCCCTGAAGACCCTCGACAAGGCGGAGATGCTGGAGCGGAACAAGGTCATGCGCGTCCTGACGGAGGCGCGCGTCCTCGCGGCGGCCGACCACCCCCTCGTCGCCCGCCTGCACGCCACCCTGTCCACGCCCTCCCACCTCCACTTCGTCCTGGACCACTGCGCGGGCGGGGAGCTGTACGGCCTGCTGTGCCGCCAGCCCGGCAAGCGTTTCGGCGAGGCGGCCGTCAGGTTCTACGCGGCCGAGGTCGTCGCGGCCCTGCAATACCTGCACCTGCTGGGCGTCGTCTACCGGGACTTGAAGCCGGAGAACGTGCTGCTGGGCGGGGACGGCCACATCGCGCTGGCCGACTTTGACCTGGCGCACGCGGGGCCCGCGCCCGCGCCCCGGCTGGAGCGGCTGGCGGGGGGCGGCGGCGGCGGCGGCGGCGGGGGGGGCGGGGGGGGGGCGGGGTCGCGGGGCGGGGCGACCACCGCCGCCCCCCCCCCCGCCCCCCCCCCCCCCCCCCCTCCGCTCTCTCATTGTCTCTTCGTCTCTCCCGCCTCTGTGCTAACACACACACGCCCCTCACGTTCAGCTCCCCGCCTCCTCCATCTCGCTGCCCAGGTTCCCCCCCCCCCCCCCCCCCCCCCCCCCCCCCCCCCCCCCCCCCCCCCCCCCCCCCCCCCCCCCCCTCGGCCCC
>Ga0114918_10004522_pt1 | contig 12075 bp, 13 predicted proteins | sample LantaG_FD_87015 | JGI IMG/M metagenome (GOLD analysis project Ga0114918, IMG submission 87015) | Deep subsurface microbial communities from Baltic Sea to uncover new lineages of life (NeLLi) - Landsort_02402 metaG | ecosystem: Environmental > Aquatic > Marine > Oceanic > Sediment | place... | reverse complement strand
GAAGCCCGACTTTTTCCTCAGAGGAAAACTTTTTACGTTTGTTTGCCATGTCCATTTCCTTTCTTTGATTTACATACTAACTCAAATTCAGGAAATGTCCAATTCCGACTGAAGCATTACACTGTCATATTAAGACCGTGGGGGGCTTTCAGGAGAGCGTTGCCGAACGCCACCACATATAATGGTCTTTCTGCATCTGCTCGGCAGAAGGGAAGGGATAATACAACACGGAATCCGCGTGGCCGACGAAGAAGCCGCTTTCTACAACTCTGTAGGGGACGTGCTTAGGGTATATGCGGTTGACGGTCTTTGCGGTTTTTTCTCTTGATGGTAGTTCGCGCAGACACTGTCTCAAATGTTCCATATTCTCGTAGGGGAGGTTGTGGACTTCATTACTGTCGGGGTTTTCGGCCAGCTCTCCAAGCTGCAATTCGAGAAAACAGATTTTCGGGACGGAGACGGGTATGTCAGGGTCGGTGATGAATCTGCAGAAGTCGATGGGATTAAGTGAACTTGCGATAAGCGGGTGGACCGGGCAGAGTTCCTGATAGAGATGATACTGTCGGCTAAATTTGTCTGGTAAAGGCGCCTGTTTTAGTTCGAGGATACGCCCGTCACGAGTTGTCAACCAGAGGCTCTGCAGCATTGACAGCGGCACATGTTCGAGTACCCGATATGTTGATACGTAAACGGAATGCTTTGGCCTGCCGTCGGGGTGCGGTTTGCAATGCTGCACAGCTTTTTGCAGGTTGAAGTAGTCACTCTGGAAATCGCGGCTGAGTTCAAAGTATATAGCGTGCTCATGCGCTCTTTTTTCTGTTCCAGTTGCAAGGTAGGTACCGAATTCCACTGGGGGCAGCATTGAAAGGACTAATGACTCCGGGAAGAGCGAGAGGTAACTGTAATAGTCCATACGAACTCTCCTTGACAAAAATCATTTCGTTGAGAGACCAACTTTCTGTATTGAATGATAGCGGCCTGAGGGTGAAAAATCCAGCGTTTTTTTGTTCGTCGGGTATTTTGAGAAGTTTTGAAGAAACGCATGCGTGTTTGTGCGCGCTTACTGAAAAAGGGGGTGTGAAGTTGGTGCGAAGCGAGAAAGCTTGAACTGTTATCCGTAAAAAGCAGTGGGTTCGAAATTGGGTTTGATTGGGTTTGTTTTGGCGCGGTCCGCGAACGCGTATATTGACATAATCCTTTGTTATAACAACACTTAAGTTTATTTTGGCATCCAGCAAATTGGCTTTGTTTTGCATAATCATAGTCATCTGGGCGGTTCGGGGACGGCGGTTCGAAATTGGGTTTGATTGGGTTTGTTTTGGCGCGGGCTGCAAACGCGAAAGTCTCCATAAGCCGTTTTGCAATAGGGGGTTAGGTTCATTTTTTGTTTTTGGGAATTGGGTTTGTTTTGCATAAATTGAGAGGAAGCACAAAGCACTAATATCTAAATCCGAAACAAATTCGAAGCACGAAAATGAGAAGGCTCGAAACAAAAGGACAGGCCCGACGAGTCGGGATAAACTCCGATCTTCGATGTTTGCGATTGTTGTCATAGTCTCGATCCTCGTTCCTGGGTGCTTAGAAAAAGGGCGCCCTTCTATATAGGGCGAACAAGCGTTTTTGATTGATTTTTTGAGCGGTTCTTTCGGGCGTCTGCGGAGGGGGATGGGAAAAAGGTTTACAGGGGGTTTTTGGAGAGTAGAATTGGGGGGTGAGGTTTTAGGCGTAAGGTAGATGAGTGAAAGGCAGATATGGCGATAAGATGTTTTGAACCACGAAGAGAAGGAAGAAGTTAATATATAAAAGACAAAACGGATGTTTTTGAACCACGAAGGGCACGAAGATCACGAAGAAAGGATGGATTGAAGACGGAAGAGGGAAGACGGGGTTTTTAGAGAAAGGGTTTTAAGTGATTATTGATGAAGGATAATTGATTATTATGCGGACGCCTGCGGCGAGGTTTTTATGGAAAAGGTCTTGAGGTTTAGAGAGAATGAGTGCTTGTTTGGTGGTAAGCTTGGTTTATAAGAGAAATGTGGTAATGTGAATTGCAAGTCAGGCAGAAATATGCGGGATGAGGTCATACTGGTCGGGAAGAGATGCGGGCTTGTCATCAAAGATTGCGCAGAAAAAGTGACGCACTTTTGTGAACATGATGCGTTCCCGCACTATGATCGCATCGGATATAAGCATTCTAAAGAGGGTGATCGATTTCAAAGCGAGTTGTTGACGGCGATGAATAAGGCCATGATGGCTCGGTCTTCACGCAAGGCGTGGGCGCCTTTGCTTGACCGACCGTTAGCAGTGCTCGCAGAAGTTCCCATCGATGTTGATCTTATAGAATCAAGCGACGAGAAATACCTCGTTGCGCGTGAGCAGGTTCGAAAGTGCTATACCGTTCTTACGGCTGAGAAGTGGATAACTGACATGGCAGCAAGCAAGATGCTGTATTTAAAACGGCCGCGTCTTATTGCTATTTCCGACAGTTATGTCAGGGAGGCGCTGGGGATCGAAGATCCAAACATGCGGGAGTATCCGTGGCGGGCGCCTTTCTTCGCGGAGCGGGCACTGTCTGTTGGAGACGTGGTCAGGCGGATAGGAATAAAGAACAGAGAAGTGTTAAACATCATTCAGGAGAAGGTTGCACCTACGGAAGTATCAAAGGCGAGGGTACTCGACATTTTGATTTGGGTTGATATGGCGATAGCAGCGGGACACCCTAATTGGAGCTATGTTGCTAAACTGAGGAACTGGGAGTCAATTGGCACTAACCTGAAAGGGCTGAGGACCGAAACGGATTAAGGTAATATTGTGGAGTGTGCTTGAGGTTGGAGTTAGACGAGATTGCTGATCGCATTAAGATTTCTTTATAAGGGTATATGATGATGTTTATCGAAGGCATAGGAATTTCCGGATACAGGAGTTTTGGGCGGGAAGTTCAACGAATAGGCCCCTTCAAGAAAATCAACTTAATTATCGGCCGAAATAATTCTGGCAAATCAAATGTCCTTAGATTCCTGAAAGATCATTATCCAAACGTAGCCAAGGGCGAATCTCCTAAGCTAGAAGCTTTAGATAGGCATATAGGTGAGACAATAACTGAATATCGTTACGAAATCGCATTAGGGATAGATGGTGATCTTTATCAGCGGTTAATGAAAAGGCTTGCTCAAGGATGCGAAGGATTTCAACAGGTAATTGATAGAATTCGAACGATTTTGGGTTCAGATATACTCACAAAGGGAACAGGTCTTGCTTGGTTTCCATATGTAGTCTCTGGTGGAAAGCTTGTTTTAGACGACAGAATATTTCGAGAGTTCAGTGATGCGAATATTATGCCATCGAATGTATGGAGAAATGTATGGAGAGGTTTAACAGGGCAAGATGGTGGGGGATTATTACAGCATTGGATACCACAAACATTAATTAAGTTAAGCCCGTTGAACTTGCCCATGGTAAATGTTTCATTTATTCCGGCAATAAGGGAAATAGTGTATGCTGCGGAAGAGTCGGATGAAAAAGAAATAAGTGGGAAAGGATTAAATCTACTTTTAGGAAAACTAGAGAGACCAAGATATGATCAGTTAGATCTTAAAGAGCAATTCAAAAATATTAATCTTTTGTTGCAAACAGTAACTGAAGAGAAAACAGCACGAATTGAAATACCAAGTGAGCAAGATGTGATACAAGTATCAATGAATGGTCGCACTTTACCATTAAGTTCTCTTGGCACTGGAATACATGAGGTTCTTATATTGGCATTTGCCGCAACTGCTCTTCAAAATCAAGTTCTTTGTATGGAAGAACCGGAAATTCATCTACACCCATCGTTACAAAAACAGCTGCTGGACTATCTATCAAAGAATACAAGTAATCAGTATTTTATTGCGACACATTCAGCTCATATGCTTGACACGCTTGATGTTGCTATTTTCCATATACGCCTTGAAGAAGGTAAGTCGGTTGTGGACTTGGTTCTTACAGATTCGCATAAATCAAGAATATGTGATGAACTGGGCTACAGGGCCAGTGATTTACTACAGGCAAACTGTATCATTTGGGTTGAGGGGCCTTCGGACAGGATTTATCTGAATCACTGGATTCGGTCTGTAGCACCCAAATTAATCGAAGGATTGCATTATTCGATTATGTTTTACGGAGGGCGATTATTAAGCCATCTGAGTGCAGATGATTCGGAGGTTGAGGATTTCATATCACTTCGGCGGCTTAACCGACACATAGCAGTACTTATTGACAGTGACAAGGCGGGAGCAGGAGAAAGTATAAACGCAACAAAGGAGAGGGTCCGAGCCGAGTTTAATGAGGGGCCCGGTTTTGCCTGGGTAACTAAGGGACGAGAAATAGAGAACTATATTGACGCGGACGTTATTGACGAGGCCATACAGAATGTACATACGAATGTTGTCGCGGTTCCGAATAGAGGTGATTATGATGACCGATTGGTTTATAAGATCAGCGGGGATCGAAAACAGAAGCAAGCAGATAAGGTGAAGGTTGCGAATAAAGTTGCGAGTGGGGACGCAGATTTAGATGTGCTTGATTTGAGAGAACAGATTCAAAAGATCGTCGAATTTATCCGCGAGTCGAACGGAATGGACGAATAGAAGGAGTAGAGTTGTGGAGACGAAGGAGGCGTTGGGGATAATTCGTTTGTTGGCGGATGGGGTTGATCCTGTTAGTGGGGAGAAGAATAATTTGTGGTTAATTGTTTTATCTGAGAGAATTGCTCAAAGAGTATGAATGGAAACCGGCATGGCCGGTTGTTCTACTTGGCGGGGATTTGGTGATATGAGTTGACAAGAGGTGGTGGCGGGGGATAATGTGTTGGATGGATGTACGCGAACGCAGAGATATATTGGTGACGTGTGGGCCTGGGTTGAAGGGGTATCTGGAGGAAGAGCTTCGAAAGCTCGGGTTCGAGGTGGTCAGAAGTCGCGAAGGTGGGGTTATTACGCGGGGGTCGTTTGTTGATTGTATGCGGCTTAACCTTTGGCTGCGGACGGCTTACAACGTGCTATATCTTCTTCGGGAATTTCGCTGCGGCAGCGATGGGGCACTTTATAAGCAGGTGAGCAACGTTGCGTGGGAGAATATTATCTCGCCTGATGAATATGTTTGCGTGGTGTCGCGGGTGGATACGCGGGCGGTCAACAATAGTATGTACGCGAGTGTGAAGGTCAAAGACGCGATCGTCGACCGTATACAGAAGAAGATGGGGAGTCGGCCAGACAGCGGGTCTGACAGGAATAAGGTGGTGGTGAATCTTTGCTGGAAGAAGGACAAGGCGTGGCTATATCTTAACAGTTCGGGTGTGAAACTTTCGGACCGGAATTATCGCAAGATGCCGCATAAGGCACCGCTGCGCGAGTCGCTTGCGGCGGGGATTATTATGGCAACGGGGTACGACGGTTCGCAGGATTTGGTGCTGCCGATGTGCGGTAGTGGTACGCTTGCTATCGAGGCGGCGTTGATGGCGATGAATAAGCCGGCAGGGGGGCTGCGGAGTAATTTTGGCTTTACGCATGTGAAGATTTTCGATGAAGATATTTGGAAAGAGATGCGCAACGATGCTCGCAAGGGTGCTGACAAGAAGGGATTGCAAAAACGGATAATAGCGACGGATATAGATGAGGCGGCCATCGCGGCGGCGAAGCAGAACGCTCGGACGGCGGGGGTGGAGCATTTGATAGAATTTGGTGTGTGCGATTTTGCCGATACGGAGGTGCCGCAGGGTGAGGGTATTGTGCTGATGAATCCGGAGTACGGGCTGCGGCTGGGTGAGGTTGAGGAGCTTGAGAAAGAGTATAAGCGGATTGGGGACTTTTTTAAGCAGAAATGCGCCGGATATACGGGGTATATTTTTACGGGCAATAAGCAGCTTGCGGGCAAAGTGGGGCTTAGGGCCTGTCGGCGGATGGAGTTTTATAACGGCAAGATCGAATGCCGGCTGCTAAAATACGAACTTTACAAAGGGACCAGGAATTCGGGCTGAGCAATTATGCGTATATTGAGAGCTTTTATTTTGACGTGCATGGTGGGAGCTTTGACGGTCGTATAGCTATAATCCGACCTTAGGACTCGGGAAAAAGTAGCGTGGAAAAAGGTGGCGGTTTGGGGCGGATATTGTTAGAATTTGCGTTTTTCAGCAGTAAGCTATTACTTTTTACAGGAGTTCGAAATGACGCCGCGAAAGCACCTTACACCTTATGGGAATAAACCGATGGTTACTCCTATAGTTTCGGCAGTGAACTATGAGTATCTGTCCTTCGAGATACTTCGCCAGATTACGGACGGTGAAATTGACGGTTATACTTATCACCGCGACGACAATCCGACGGTGCGAACGGTTGAGAAGAAAATCGCAGGTATGGAAAAGGCTGCTGATTGTGTTATATCAACTACGGGCATGGCGGCTTTGACGATGATATTCCTGACGTATCTGAAGGCAGGTGATAATCTTCTGACGTTCCACGACGTTTATGGTGCCAATTACAAGGTCTCGCTCATCCTTGAGAAGTTCGGTGTGGATGTAACATGGCTGGATGCGGCGGAACAGGAGAAGGTTGCAGAGAACATCAAGCCTAACACGACGATGATCTTGTGCGAAACACCGAGTAACCCATTAGTGAAGGTGGTGGATATTGGGTATCTTCGCGAGCAGGCGGACCGGGTGGGTGCGATGCTTGTGGTGGATAACACGTTTGCGACTCCTTATCACCAGCTTCCTCTGGAATTGGGGGCTGACCTGGCAGTGCACAGCGCGACTAAGGGCCTTGGCGGGCATAACGACCTTATGGCAGGTGCGATTGCGTGTCCAACGAAAGAATGTTATGACGAATTGTGGTTCACACGGCAGGCAGTCGGTACGACGTTAGATGCTTTTTCGGCGTCTCTGCTGGAGCGTGGGCTGAAGACTTTCGAAATGCGTGCAGCGAAAATGGCAGAAAATGGCATGGCCATAGCGGAGTTTCTTGCCGCTCATCCTAAAATTACGAGGATATTTTACCCGGGTCTGGCAAGTGACCCTGGTCACAAGATTGCGTCGAAGCAGATGAAAAACGGCTTTGGGGGGATGTTAGCGTTTGATGTCGGGCAAACGGAGGATGAGGCAAAGCGGTTTGTTGAGAAGCTGGATGTGATTTATCATGCTGTAAGTCTTGGCTGTACCGAAACTTTGGTATGTTTGCCGTTTTTGACGACGATGCTTTATCTGCCGGAGGAACGACGCACAATTTTTGGCGTGAGGCCGAATACGGTTCGTCTGTCGGCAGGGATAGGTGATACGCAGGAGCTTATTGCTGATTTGAAGCAGGCACTGGAGTAGATATTTTTTTGATGTTTGGTCTTGACGAGGCAGCGTTTTAATTGATAATTGTTGGCTAATTGCGCAGGGTCATGGTATTTTATGGCATGTGTACTTCGGCTCTGGTGTTTTAGTGTGAGCCGATAGAAAGTTGAATTCGACAAGGTTCGTCTTAGTCGGGAAAGGAGGCCGTTATGGCAAGGGTATTAGTAACCGCACTTCTGATAGGTATGGTGAGTGTTTTCGTGGGTTGTGCACCGGTGGATACAGGTACTTCTCGTTGGTTACCGAGGGGTAATGGAGATACGCCGCCTGGGAATATAAACATTAATAAGGCGAGCGAGGCGGACATAGTTGAACAAATGGCTGCAAGCCGGGATGCTTATCGTCAGGGTCTTGAAGTTTTGGTTCAGTATTATGCGAAGGCCGGCTATAATATGAAACTTAAGTGGGCCAGGAAGGAGCTTTCGGCGCTGGGTGCGATGCCGCGGTATTCTTACATTATCGAGGCAGGTGTGGCGGGGCCCGACCTTCGCGCAAGCGACTCTATTGGGGCTGCGAACAATCTGTTTGCAGATGGCGATCGTCTGGAACGACAAGGCGGGATGTTTGGTCTTCTCAAGAACAACAATACTCTTAGGCTCTCTCTGGTCAAGTTCAAGTCGCTGATATCAAGATATCCCACAAGTGACAAGATCGACGATGCGGCATACCAGGCGGGATATATTACAGAGTATTTCAGGGACTACCAGATAGCACTGGTTTACTACCAGCGGGCGTACCAGTGGGATGCTCGGACTCCATATCCAGCCCGTTTCCGTGAGGCCCACATTCTGGACGTTCAACTTCATCGCAGGGCAGAGGCTCTTGACGCGTATCAGCGAGCACTTTCCTCGGTGAGCCAGGGCGAACATCGTGACTGGGTTAGCTATGCGAAAAAGCGTGTTGCTGCGCTGACAAAGACCGTTAAGCCGGAGCAGTGACATGAGTGGCAAGATTGTGTGAGTAGTGTTTTCGTATTTTATCGCGGGCCTGGTTGAATTACAGGCCCGTTTTTTTATGTTGATGCGATGGATTCCGGATTGGAAAACAAGGTTGCGCAATACGCGGCGGGACACCGGCTGTTTTCCGGTGAAGGGAAGATTATTCTGGCGATTTCCGGTGGTGCCGATTCGTTGGCACTTCTGCACGTAATGGCGGCATTGCGGGCGAAGAGGGTGATAAGTGCAGAACTGGTTTGTGGGCACGTCAATCACAAATTGCGAGTTGGGGCTGATGAAGACGAGGAGTTTGTTACGGCCGAGGCGGGGCGTCTGTCTCTTGCGGTGGAAAGCCGAAGCGTGGATGTGCGCGGGTATGCGGCGCGGGAAAAGATGTCGATTGAGACGGCGGCTCGGCAATTGCGAATAGAGTGCCTGGTTGAAATAGCGCGATCGGCGGGATGCACGGCGGTTGTGACGGCTCATCAGAAAAATGACAATGCTGAAACGGTTGTTCAGCGGCTTGTTCGTGGAACGGGTTTTCGCGGCCTTGGTGGTATTTGGCCGAGGCGTACTTTCAAAAATGGGATTCGGTTTTCGAGGCCTTTGCTTTGCGCAACGCGAAGTGAGATTATTGATTATCTTGACGGACGCAAGCTAAGATGGCGTGTCGATGAGACGAATTCGGATTGCGCATACAGGCGGAACTTTATTCGGCATCGGTTGGTTCCGGAAATTCAACGGGCTTGTTCGGGTTCGGTTGTGGAGTTATTGTCGGTTTTGGCCGAAGCATCGCAGGATTTGTCTTTGCGCGTTTGCCGTGGAAGCGATGAAGTGTGGCGGGTTGCGGCGCAAAGCGAAGCGGATAAAGTGACATTGGACGCCGAGCGGCTTGAGTCCTTGCCGATTGTGATTAAAGTTGAGCTTTTTCGTCGCAGCCTGGTCGAGGTCGGCAGCGGCGAGAGAGATTTGTGCGAGCGGCATTATGAGCAGATGCTTAGGCTGGCTGGTGAGAATGTGAGCGGCAGGGTGATTGAACTGCCGGGTGGTTTTTTGTGTCGGCGAGAGTATGGTAAGCTGATTTTCAGTCGTGGTCATGCAAAAGGTGACAATGCTGCTGCGATTGATGAATGTGAGATTGCAATTCCGGGGCGTACAACGTTTGGTGGTTATTTGATTGAGGCGGATGTTTTTGGAATTGATGAGCGAAAGTTCGAGCAGTTCAGAGCCGGCAAAGATAAGTTTGTTGAATGGTTTGCTATGGAAGCGGTGAAGGAGCCTTTGATTGCTCGGTTTCGTCGTGATGGGGACCGATTTTTGCCTTTGGGTTTGAGCGGTGAGAAGAAGTTAGGTAAATTCTTTACGGCAGAAAAAGTCCCGCCTGAAGTGCGGGATAAAGCCCTTGTTGTGGCCGACAGCGAGAAAATAATCTGGGTCTGGCCTGTTCGGATGAGTGAGCAGGTGAAAGTAACAAGTAAAACGGTAAGAATTCTGGAACTGAAGGTAAAAGAAACGAACTGAATATGTCTAATATCATGACGGAGAAGAAAAATGCGACGCAGTGGTAGGCGTGAATTTCTGAAGTCGATTGGATTGGGGCTGGTGTCAGTTGCTTTTGGTGGATGCGGAGGCTGGTCGCGGTTTTCCGGCAGAGGTAAATTTTTGCACAGCAGCTCTGTCACGTTTTCCTCGTTGGGCCTTTCGGGCAGCCAGAACGAGATTCTCCCAGCTTACTATTCTATCCCATAAGTTACCGTAACGCTTCATGCTTTGCCGGCTTACTTTTTATCCATCCGCCTATTTGTGAACCAATTGAGTCCAGAGATTTAGCTGCGAAACCATGACTTTTAACGGGCATAACCTTAACATCTTTAGCCAATCGTATTTGAAATCGCAGAACGTCCAGTTCAATATTTGCATCAAACAACCATGTGTTTCTATCTTTAGAAAATCTGGCTCTTAACAGCATTGAAAGAATTGTCTGAAGGCGGTTTTCAATCGCTATCCCAAGACTATACCGATGATGTCTTGGAAACTTTTCTGTATGTCTTATTGTCCAGAGCATAAAGTCGTAAAAATCAGATAGTATCTTCAAATCCTTTGCCATAGACTCTACTTATCCACATTTTTCAATCTTTCTATCGAACAGGGGCTTCGCCCCTGTACCTCATTACAAAAGGCAAAAAAGCAAACAGCAAACCGCTAAAAGTCCAAGACAATACGAAACCCTCGGGTGCGGTACCGAAGGTCCGGGCAGCCGCCGGCGCGGCGGCTCGCTACCCGGCAGTAGCCCGCATCGTCGTCCCAACCACCGCCGCGGATAACACGAGAACTACCGCTTGCAGGGCCAGTCGGATTCACATGCGGGTAGGGTGTCGTACTATAATAAGTATTGCTCCGCCAATCGTTGCACCACTCCCAGGCATTACCCGCCATATCATAAAGACCGTAGCCATTGGCTCCGCTGGTTGTCTGATAACTTGTGGCACTGCCGGGCCAGTTGTAATCGACCTTATATTTCATAGCACCATCAAAAAATCCAACTGGCGATGTATAAGGATAAACACCGTTCCAAAGCGGAGGATAACCGCTGGTCGGGCTTATATCATACGGGTAAACGCCAGGGTAGGCGTAGTAATTTGCCTGAATGTAGGTAATGTTGAGGTCGGACCAGGGAAACCGTTTACCACTCAGACCTCCGCGGGCAGCGTATTCCCATTCCGCTTCGGTGGCTAACCGATAGCCCTGTTTTGAAAAATCGCATTCCCAGGTAGAAAGGTTGTAGCAATTCTCATAACCTTCCTCACTGCTTCGCCAGTTACAGTAAGCAACGGCCCCGTACCAACTTACTTCGACCATCGGGTCATCCGACATATCACGGCTGTCCTTTTCCCTTACGCTGAAAGTTCCGGTTACATCGTTGTAGTCAATCTGGCTATGAGGATCATAAGAGTGCGTATCACAATAAGGGTCGGTTCCACCGGGACTTGCATAGACAACTCCGCTTCGCACTTCAATAAGACCTAAAGAATTTACATCGTTGAGATAATCACAGTACTGGGAGTTGGTTATCTCGTATTTGCTCATAAAGAACGCATCAAGCAATACATCGTGGAGGGGCAGTTCATCTGAACCGCCTTCCGGGGAAAAATGGTCACCCATAACAAAATTACCATCGGGTATATAGACCATATCATCAGGGATATTGGGGTTGCCGGTAAGCCACTGATTCGACAACATGTTTACGTCATTCCAGTCGTACTCATTGAGCCACTGAGCGCCAATAATGGCTAAATCCTCAAAATTGACAAAACAGTCGCCTGTAAGGTCAGCCGATGGACAATCTGCGATAGCCGCTCCGCCTGAAAGCACAAAGCCAACTAACAACACAAAAATTAATGCTTTTTTCCGCCACATAGTTTCTTCCTCCTAATTAAAGCTAACGTTTTGTATAACCCTTGCTAGCTATTTTGATGGTATTGGACAACTCGCCCAATATCAAATACCCAAGTCCGGCTCCTTCAATTCACTTTATAACACACTTAACGCTGGGTTGCAAGCAAATAATCCCTGCTTTTTCAAGTGTAGAGCCTCGTTCACCAGATAATCCCGATATATCAGGATAGTAAATGGCTTGAGGACGAAAATTGACCGGTATATTCGTCAAACTTAGGGGTTTTTTGAAAAGCATTCTGGCGGGGATAATTCATTCAAGGCGCACTCCTTGTGTATGACGACATAAAGGGTGGTTGATAATTTTCATAAACCCTT
>Ga0114918_10004521_pt1 | contig 12079 bp, 21 predicted proteins | sample LantaG_FD_87015 | JGI IMG/M metagenome (GOLD analysis project Ga0114918, IMG submission 87015) | Deep subsurface microbial communities from Baltic Sea to uncover new lineages of life (NeLLi) - Landsort_02402 metaG | ecosystem: Environmental > Aquatic > Marine > Oceanic > Sediment | place... | reverse complement strand
GGTGGTTTTAGACGTAAAACAACAAGCATTAAAATGAGCATAACTAGAATAAAGATCAACATTATGCAATCCATTTTATAAAAAAGGGCCGACACAAGATCGGCCCAAAGGCAAACATGAACCATTGAAGTGGATTATTAATCTTTTTGAATTTTTTTGACATAAATGGGTTCACCCATAATATCTGCTAAATATTGCAATGCATCCTTTTCGCTTGCAAATATCATTTCTCTCTCACCGCTTTCTCTTGCAACTTCTGAGGCAATTAAGCTAGGAGCAACTATCCACCCCTTTTTCTTAGGAATTCCCATAGACTTGTCAATTTCCCAAATAGGTATTTCTGTTGTGTCTTCATCTTTCGTCATCTTATCCATTAGTTTTTTTCTAGCTAATGACAATAAATGGTTTTTCGTTTCTTTGTTTGAAGGTATTGGATAACCAAATTGACGAAGTATAAAATCTCGATAGTCCTCCAAATCATCCCAAGACATACCTTTAGATTTATCGCTCTTATTGAAGTTTTCTTCATCGACCAAAAGAAGCTCAGAAAACTGATCTCCTATGTGAACTGTACCCTGCTCATCTTCCCACTGACCCCACATAGATGCTATCTTGTTAGAAGATGCTTTCTTTTTTGATATGTCTACTTTAATTGAACGATCATGATTCGCTCTCTGCCTATCCTTGCGGTTATACAAATCTCTAAGAATTGCAGGAACTCTTTCTAATTCTTTAATTCTACTTTTGGATAACCTCTTTCCTGCCCGATTTAAATACAGTGTAATTTTACCAACAGCTGCTTGAAAATTTGGAGCCTTTCTTTTTAGTTCTATCGCGATTTCCTCTGCCGTATTACTTCCAGAAAAGGTGCCTTCAGATTCATCAACAGTGTCTTTTGTTTCCAGCTCTTGAACCCACCGCTTTCCACCCTTATTTTTTGTTTTTCCCGACATTATATAATCCCCATAAATATTTGGTAAAGCGAATCCTCAGAAGTAGCAAAAATATAACAAAAAAATAATGATTAAGTAGAAAAATTTGATACGGGTTTTCATTATGTTGTCGATACAATAAAGTATAGTAAATTGTTTTATTGGAGAAAAGACGATGAACAAGAATAATAAAATTTGTATCTACTTGAGAATTATAGTTTTATGTGGTTTGTTTCTGACTTTGAATTCATTTATACCAGCAAAAGAAAAGCAATATGACATCTTAAACCAATCTAAAAAAAGGCAAAGCATAGCGATTTTTCCTCTTCCTACATTTCATAATTCAACAAAGTCATTAGATATTATAACCACAAACTTTACAAAACCATATTTTATGTGGGTACGAGCAACAGCATATTGCCCCTGTGAGTTGTGCTGCGGCAAGGGTAGTCCTGGCATTACATCTACAGGAAGAAGCACCTGGAAGTCCGGTGTAGCCGTAGATCCAAAGATTATTAGCCTAGGAAGTCACTTAGACATTCCAGAATACAACCGAGGCCCAAATAAGAACGGATCTTGGATTCTTTGTGATGATATTGGTGGGAAAATCAAAGGACGGAGGATTGATGTTAGATTTGATTCTCACTCTGAAGCTATCAAATGGGGATCAAAGAAAATTAAGATTCGAATTCATAAAAAATAATTCACTCAGATTTGATTTTAGTAGAGTCATAAGGAAGAACATGACCCTGCTTAATTAACAACCTTCCAATAAAAACAGAACGAGATAATTTTTTTGCTATTCTAACTCTTCTGACTTCCCGACTTGCGATCTTTTTATATCGATAGTAGTCTTTTATTTTCTTGTTAAGATATGATCCTTTCGATGGTGCTTTCATCATATCAAGAAAAATGGTTTCAGGTACACGATGGTATTGATATAAACCTCGTTCCTTGAATTTAACTTCAAGTATCTTTTTCTTTTTATTGTACTGTATATAAGAAATGGCATCGCTCTCAGTATCTAAATCAAACTTTTTGAATCCTGTAAACTTTTCTTTTAACCAACCCTTAGCCCTTTCAAATAATCCCGGCTTAGCGATTCTAATATTAGATCCCGTCAACAAAGACAGGGTTCTAATTGCATGATCTTCACTTTTAAAAACCAATGGGTTGTTCATTTTATGCCACGCTTGTTATAACTAGATCGACTTCTCTCGAAGGATCAAGACCAGGAACTCCCTGTCGCTCTTTCATACGTATTAGTTTCTCTGAATTTTTAATCTGGTTTTCTATATCTTTCTTTGTTTCTTTCATATTCCTAGCTACATCCTTTACGCCCTTTTCTTCTAAGAGTTCAATTACCTTATTATTCTCTAGATTCGAAAGCATATCTTCTGCAGCTTTGCTTAGACTTTCATGTTCAAATACAGAATACAGATAATTTCCCTGACGCAATTTAACAGAATTACCAATGTCCATTACGTTCCTAAGAGCATTTCTTAGGCTCTTTATAAATTCAATCAACAAAGTGGTTTCTTCGTCTGCTTCTGCTCGATCAGTCATTTGCAAAAAGCTAACGATTGATGTACTAATTGCTCCCATTGAATTTAAAAATCTGACATATCTAGGAATGTATTTAATATCGGTTTTCTTGATTTCACTAAGAGGTTGGACCGCAGCTAACTTTGCATCTGCATATATATCATTAATCAATTCGTTCAGAGAGTCAGAGGCAGATGTCATCAAAAGTACCGAAGCGATTTTTAAAGGTCTCGGAGATTCCTCTTTTCCAGTACCATAATCCACCATACGGCAAAGAGTTTTTGCAAATCTGACCCTAAGTTCGCTAAATCTTTTCATATCAGTACTTTCCGGTACAAATCATCTTTACGAAACACATCTTCAATTACATAGTCAGCAAACGGCCTAATTTTTACAAATCTTTTCTTAAGATTAGACTAAAAATAAAAGTAAAATAAATCCCACAGGTAATATACCATATGGAATTCACCGGAACAAGATACAAATTGTACTATTTTAGTGTTATTCTTCAAGTGGCCTGTTTGTGAGGTCTTCAATCAAAGAAACTTCGTCCAATGAAGCAATAAATTGATGGATTGTATTTCCATCCAAGAAGGCCCACTGAATTTGAGCGCTCATTGGGGCTCCTAATATATCCATTTCTGTCCATATTATTGTATATTGAGGAATAATCTGAATAACACGCCTAATGATTGAATTATCTAATATAATCTTAGACTTTTTCAAACAAGCCACATATTTGGCATTTAGTGATTTTAAAATTTCTGTAGATATCAACACCATTTTCGATTCCTTTACATTTTCATTATTTTTTCGATTTCTGATATAGTGTCACTAGCAACTCGTTCTTGATCCTTAGACGCATCAATAAGAGAAACATTATGCCATAATCTAGAATAATACAAATATCTATCTCTAATCTTATTAAAAGCATTATCGCTATTTTTCTCAAGACGATCAAGATCACTTCCGAGTCTTTGTCTTGCCACCTCAACAGGAACATCAAGAACAAAATACCAATCGGGCTGAGGCAAATTTTCAAGGATGGTACTTGCATTTAAAATTTCATCCATACTATCCCATTCACCCAATACATATTGATAAGTGAATGTCGATAAATCATATCTGTCACAAATAACTGTCATTCCAGCTTCGAGGCTCGGCTTAATAACTTGAGAATTTAATTGCGCTCTTGCTGCAATATAAAGTGATAGTTCTGTTTCTCTACACATCTCTGTATTTTTAGAATCCAAAAGAATAGATCGTATATCTTCACCTATTTTAGTATGCCCAGGATCTTTAACAGAAATATATGGAACACTTTTAAGCACAAAATAAGACTCAATCGCCTTAAGAACCGTTCCTTTTCCGCTACCATCTATACCCTCAAGCACTAAAAAATTTCCTTTGCTTGACATAATGATCTCCATTCTATTAAAGACTTAATTCTAATTTGTTAACTATTTTTTCAAATCCCGTCAGGTTAGAACTAGATTCTAATAGACTTATATCTCCACGATACTTAATTGATTCATTGTATGGTTCTTTTTTTCGTACAACTCGAACACCTTGATTTATATACTCTTGAATTGTTGATGGTTTGTCTTCTATCGCAATATCGGCACCCCAATTTTTGGCTATCTCACCCTTATTCATTCCCTGACAAAAGGCGATAGACCCGCACGATACTGGTTGCGATTCGTTTTCTAATACTACAAAATCATTAAAAGGCAGATTGTTTGCTCTGAATTGCTCTATTGTTTTTTGCTTAGCGCTTTCTGATCTGCTCGATAAATAAATAAGACAATGATTCTTAGATAAACGATTCAACACTTCACTGGCGTCTCGATACATTGGAGCCTTATCCCAAAGGTTAAGTTCTGAAAATTCATCAAAAGCTTTAAAAAATTGCTTCTGTGTGATATCGATATTTGGACTCTCTACAAAATCCCAAGCCTGCATATCTGACACTTTATATCGCTTATTGTATCGTAAATTCAAATAAGCGATCATTGCCGCAACAAAGTTTACAACCACATTATCAATATCTACAAGAATTTTCATAACACATCCCTTCAGGTTAATTCGTGTGGGGTAATCTTGGAAGAGAATCCTGCAGCACCTCTATGACCACCACCACCATATTTTTGAGCAATTTCTCCACAATGAACGTTTGGATTAGTAGAATATAAAGAATATTGCCAAACACCCAATGGACCAGAATACTGATACGACATCATAATATCGTATTCCTTTATGTTATCTAATCCCTCGAACAAAAGAGACCCTCCATCTCTTCTATTGCAAGCTATTGTTTTTAATCCTTCAAAAGAAACTTCAAACGAATTGCTTTTTGCAAACTATTTTCTATTTGTTTGTTGTACGGCCCTTATCTTTTTTCCGTTTTCTTTCATTAATTGTAGGGGCCCTTCATCATTATTTAAAAGGGGTTCCCAAAAATCTTTATTGTTTGGATTTGTGTTTTCCATTTCTTGGGCTGCCGCAACAATATTTCTTGTGTCGTCACCAAAATCATATGTCCAGGTATCAAAGTCGGAAACGAAATCTACAAATTTTGGAGCAGAAACCAAAGAATAACAGAATTGCCAACACAGTTTGCAGGCAGATGGAGTCGTATCTGATCTCAGTCCTTCTAAGTTTTCATATCCCTTAAATTTATTAATAGCAGTAATGTGGTGATCGATCCAAACAACTTTCTTAGTGATCGATAATAGTCTGTTTAAGTCTTCTTTATTTTTAAGAGAAAAGTCTACAATATACACCGCTTCATTTTGATTCACCCTATCGAAAGGGAAATCTATATCATGATCGGCAACAACAAATTTATCAACATGAAATCTTCTATCTATAATTGCTGCAGAAGTGTGACCATCTAAATCTCCGTGATATAAACATAGTGACATTTGTTTTTCCTTATTTTACAATTGATCCATTGAAATGTTATGTTTTATTATACCTTTAAAAAAATAAACCTACTCCAAAAAGAAGTAGGTTTAAGTATGAATTATTTTTTTATATATTCTTAGTTTACTTCGGAAAACGCCATACACCGACGACAACCGTTGACGCTAGATTCGATAAGATCTTTTCTCCACTTAGCAACTTTAGGATGATGCCAAACCGAATCTAAAAATTCTGGAGCATCAACGACCGAAACCCCATTCCCATCCCACTCTTTTTCATTTTCCATAAAGCTGCAAGGGAAAAACTTACCCTCTACATTGATATAAGAAGAGAAAAGAGCAGACTCACAGCTTTCAGACAATTGTATTAGGCTCTTCTTTTGGTTCTCATCAATACAATCTGTGTCTGTTACAGCACGTTCAAACTTCGGAGCACTGCAAGAATCAAAACCAATTCTCATTTCTTCCTTCAAACAAAACTCAAACAAATCTTTAAATTTCTCATAGTTAAGAGTTGAGAAATGATTCTTAGCTCTACCCTTTGGTTTTAGGCCAAGAAAAACTACAGCATTTAGTTTTTCCAGTCTAGGGTCTGTTTTTGTATCTCTCATTACTTCATAGACAAACGGCAAAGTTTGTTGTGATGCCATAAGATGAATATTTACCTGATTCATTCCTCTATCGGTCATTTTCTTTACGGTGTCATAACAAAGATCTTTCCTGCCCTCGTAAGCACTAATAGCTACAGCACCACACAAACGAGAAACTTCGCCTGCAATTTCATCAGTTAAATCAATTCCAGTCATTGTGAAGTTTGGAGAAATACCCTTGCTCTTTGTATATCTCATCATCTCCATAAAATCTGGATTACCGAATTCTTCTTTTTTGTACTCGAAAATTTCACAATTAGATTCGAATTCTTCTTTTGAAATTTCTTCCCATTCATCACTCATTTTGAGTTCCTATTCCATCTATTCCACAGAACACAATCGCTAGACTTTATTATTTCACGAACTTTGTTGTATGGTAATTTAACAATTGCTGCCACTTCTCTCATAGTATTTCCATTTTTGTACAACTTAAAAATGAGTCTTTGGATTTGAATTTCAACTTTCTTGTATCGGGGATTATCTTCACCAAACAATCCTTTCATTGATCCAACTCTTCCTGTGTTTGCTATGGATATCTTCTTTTTTGATTCTTTGCTCATTCGATTTCCATAGTTTGAATTGTCACTTCCTTTTGCTCTTTCTGATTTCTTTTTCTTTTTCCCTTTGCCTATCTTTTCTCCATATATTTCTTCATATGTCTTTCCTTTTCTAGATTCAGCAATTCGTCTTTTTGCTTCTTCGGAATGATGTTTACCATAGAAGCTATTTGTTTCTCCAGTCTGTCTTACCGTTGCAGATATACTCATTTTCCTACAAATCTCTTCATATCTGGGATTATTGATCATTGTATTAGAGCCATTTTGACCTCCAGTTGCTATATTATATCCTATGGATAAATCTGTAGAATTAAATTTTTTGATCCAATAAATCTCTCTATCATCTAGATCTTCTCTACTACAACACTCTTCCAAAATTTCTTTATCAAAGCTGTCTTTTCCATACTTAGCAAGCGCACGAATAATTAATATTCCAGACCCAAAGTAATCTGGTCGATCTTTGGTGTCTTGACCTATATACACCTTCCCATTAATTTTGTTTATTGTCTTGTATATGTTCATTTCTTTTGTTTCTTTTTCCTATAATATTTCACAGAATGAAGATCACAAATCCCAAACGCAATTTGAGTTAGTGTATCGGGCATTTTATCTAAAATATTCTTGAAAGTATTAAAGTCCATATTTTCTATTTCTTTATTGCTTGTGTTTTCCTTATAACAAAAATCACAGTTTCCCTGGCACCTTCCTGCTGAAATTTCAATATCCAAAATTTCTGGACCTATTGGACTAAACTGAGGATCGTCTTCCTGCTTTTTACCCCAACGAGCAAAAGCACCGGATCTCTTGTCGAAAATGAAATTATACGACTCACCCCTACAAAACTTACTTACTTCCGTTTCTGTTATTGTGTGCTTTTTGTAGATCGTGTGTTTTTTAAACTTACTCATATTTTATTCCTTTAGCTTATATGGTTATATTTTTTGCTTTCATTCTTTCTTCTATTTGATCATAAGAAACAGGATAAAAGTTCCAAGAATCTACTCCCACATCAATAGAATACTCATTCTCTATATCTGGCAAAGTACCATGAGAATGTCCATAAAGATGATAAGAACCATAGTGCTTACATTCCCATACTCGAAATGCATAATGGCAAAGAATTATTTTTTGATTTCCGATTTTTATTTTGGCGTAATCTTTTATCCAAACAAATCCCGAAGCATTTATTACCGATTTCCTGTCGTGGTTTCCGCAAATCAAATAAATATTTCCATTTAACTTTCTAATGTAATCTTCTACGGATTCAGTACTTTTGGCAAATGCAAAATCACCCAAATGATACACAAGGTCTCCTGGGTTTATAACACTGTTCCAATTTTCAATAAGAGTGTTATTCATTTCCTCAATAGACGAAAATGGGCGGTTACAATATTTTATCACATTGGTATGATTCCAATGCGTATCTGCCGTAAAAAATAACTTACTCATATTTTATTCCATTATAGATTATGTGGGTACTGTATTTCTACCACCGTTTGTATAAATGCTGGATCAAATTTTCCATGCGTTTTTTTCATGATGTCTTTTGCTATTTCTTGGTGCAGATATCCATAAGACAATTCTTTAGATTTCAGAATCTTCATTATTTTATCTGCATTCTCTTGCTCTACTTCTCGCAATGCCTTCATTAAAACCTCCATAGGTTTTTGCGTAGCATTACCTGAAGTCTCGTGCTTCTTCTTATTTGATTTTTTAATTACTTTTTTCGTTAGCATTTTTAGGCTCTTTCAATTTATCGTGTGGGTTTGTGCGCCTAACAAAAAGATTACAAGTGCATCTTCCTCGATCCTTTATTTCTTGTTGATGCATTGGACACGGGCATGGAGTAGATTTGATTCGGCAAGGACACTTTCCTTCCTTTTTGTTTATTTTTTCGATTACTTTATCCGCAGATTCAGATAGGCAGTACTCTTTATCCTTACAAAACTCCTCTAGAAATTCTCTACTGATATTATTCAAAAATCATCTCCCCATAAATTTAATATCTTCAGGATCTGCGTCATGCCAACTATATTGACCACCTCCTGCTACTATTAACCACCCACCAGTAATGATATTAGAATCCATTTCTATCTCAAGTACCCTAAACCTAGAGATTCCTTTTGCGTTTTGCCAAGGAACCAGATGCTCGTCAACTGTTGCTTTGGTTGAGAATATCTCCCTCAACCAAGCATCCCATATGCAATCACAACTCCAATCGACCGTTTCTATAGAATAAACAACTGACATCTACATCTATTCCTTTCTTCTCGCCAAATCTTCTATTCTGGGTATATTATAGACCAAGCAAAAGATAAGTCAAGAGTTTCGACAAATATTTTATGTCCATCTTCCTTTTCGAGATTGTGGTTGCCAATAGTATGGCTGGCGTTTACCTCCAAACAGCTCTAATTTTTTTGTTTTTACAAGATCTCTAAGGTTATTTATTTGTTCTGCCGAGAGAAATTCGTCCGTATCTTCGTCTTCATCTATTTCCTCTTCTATCTCTTCTTCCTCTAACTCTTCTATTTCATAACTATTCTTGTGTTCGTCTCTACAATCCATTTTAATATCAGTATGTGATTCTGTTGCACAATGAATATATGTCAATTCTTCTTTTACTTCTGCTTCAACAGCTTCTTCAACAGCTTCTTTTACTTCTACTTCTACAGCTTCTTCTACAACTTTTACTTCTGCTTCTACAACTTCTTCTACAACTTTTCTTTCTGGAAAACTGACCAGAACACTATATTTGTTTTTTTCAACAAGCGATTTTAAATTTGAAAAAGACCCTATAATTTTAGAGATCTTATCGCAAGAGGGGAGATCAAGTGTAGGATTGTTTTTTCTAGCTCTTCTATAGTCGTCTCTATTCTTAATATTCCCATTGAAAAACAGCTCCTTAACTTTATCAACAATAGCTTCTTCGTCGAGTGATACCGGCTTTTTATTTCTGTTTTCTTTCTTAATTATTGAGCAAAACACCCCGAAGGAACCGAACTCTTTAGCGATTTGTCCTTCACTTGGCAAATTTAATTCTGGCTTATTTTTTCTAATACTTCTATACACATCTCTATTAAAAGATTCAATGTTGTCAAAAATTTGATCAATTCTACTTACTATATCTAAACTCATACTCTTCTCCTTATTTTGATTGCGAACTTTTACGGAAAATTTAATCAAAAGTCAAAGGTTATCTGATATCAATAGACTCAGAAACAACACTCATAATCTGATCTAAATCTCGACAACCTAAAACATAGTAGGTATTTCCGCCGCTCGAGAGCAACTCTTTTATTGTTTCGTCTATCTCAACTGCTTCATCTTTTGTTTGAAATCTTCCGTGCGTTTCGTATTCGGTATCTCCACGATCTAAATACAAATTCAAACTCGGATATGCTTTTTCAAATTCTTCGGCCACTGCGATAAGAGACCTCCACGCACCAAACCCATAAGCTTTTGCGTAACAAGTTTACATGTATACGGGAGAGTCTGTTACGACGAATTTCACACCATTGCGAAGAGCCAAGTCTTCCATTCGAATTTGTTTGGCTAATAAATACACTTGATCAAAAGAGGTTACTTCTCTTTTTTCATATGCCCAAGCTTTTACATACTCCTGAATAAGCTCAACCGAACAACCCAGTCTTTTAAGTTGAGAATAAACATATGCTGCCGTTGTGCTCTTTCCACACCCAGGACCTCCAAACAAACAAATTCTTCTTATCTTTTCCATTTATGGATTCTCCCGAACTACAGCTTTTCGCCTCCAAATGCTATTCTGTCTTTCAAATACTGCATACCACGAAGCACAGGATTTTGCATACTTTGAACAGACTTATGAACCGAAGAGTGAATTTGAGTCCACGTTTGATCTGGAGCAATTCTAAGTAAGCGAGTCAAATTAAACGTCATTGCTCCTCTGATTTCGCCACCATATCTTAATTCTTTGCTGGTTTCGTCCTCTTTACTCCCAGAAAGAAGAATATGTCTTTGTTCTTCCGATTCTCCGTCTTTTGCTCCAAAAGCTTTCACCTTCAAATCTCTATTTAGTGATCTGCATAAAATGTCGAAAGGAGGCGCAAGGTATTTATCCCTACAGTATGCCTTTTCGGAAGGATTCATGCTTGCCGTTTTCAAACCCCTCGTCATTGTTCCGCTATAGCAAGTATCGCAAATGACGGTCAGGAATGCTTCTTTGTTTAACCTCTTAAAAATGTCATACAAAATATCATCAATAAATGGTTTATCCCAATCATGATCATGCATAATTAGGCATTCATCAAGCCCATCAGAAAGCTCATCACCATTACGATCACGAATTTTCGATCCATGTCCTGAGTGATAGTAAACTGATTCATCTCCGGCTTTCGTAACTTCTATTAACCAATCTATACGGTCCTGAACATTTTCAAATGTAGCTCTTTCGTCTACTACAACTCTTACATCATCAGGTTTAAATCCATAATTTTTAGTTAAAAGATCATACATATCCCATACATCATTTACACAACCAGACAAATCAGAACCCGGCATTTTGTATTTATTAATCCCAACCAATAGCGCTCGTTTTCTTTTTTCGTAAACAGGTGGGGTTTCAATTGTTTCATCCACAACTTCTTCCTCCTCATTACCAATTTCATTTTCAGTCTTTATTGGGTTGGGTTTTGAACGAAATATAGATTTAAACCAATTAAATAATGCTGCAAACATATTACTCTCCTTTTTTTGCTTTTTCTTCCTCTTTTAAAACAAACCATTCTAGAACTTTATGCTTAGAGGCTTCTTCGTCTAACCATTCGGGGTATCTTTTACTTTCCTTTTTCCTTTCCTGCCTCATTTGATGTATCCAATGAGCTAATTTTGATTCTATACTGCTACTTGCCTTATATCTCTTAGGCTTTCTGTCAAACTCTTTATAAAACGACATTAATTGATTGAATTGCTCCCGAGCTTTATCTAGAATTATAAACCAATCCATAATTCCATTTTCTTTTGCCTTCTCATCCAACCACTCCGGATACTTGGCCGTCCCCTTTTCTTTTCGAGCCATTTTCATAGCTTGAATCCACGAATACAAAACCCTTTCGTTTTCGATTTCTTCTTCTTTATTTTTTTTGTAGCTTGGACATCGATGATACTTTTCTTTAAACTTTAAAAGCTCTGTAAACCTTTCCTCTGCTGTTTGATATTTCTTCATTTCTTTGTCTCCATTGTTTTTCTGGTAAAATTCTTACTACACATGGCCACTACAATATCAGAAAAATATTCAAAAAAAATTACACATTACTAAAATCCATAAACTTCTTTTTTTGCCTCTATAACCCAAGGCCAACCTTCTACTTCCTTTTTAAGGTCATTTGGTGTTAGCGTTCTAGATCTTTGCAATTTTGGTATGTTTTCCTCTCTTGGTTTGGCATAAAACCCACTTCCTTTATTTTTTGGATGATTTAAATGGATTAGCGTTCCAT
>Ga0114918_10004520_pt1 | contig 12079 bp, 10 predicted proteins | sample LantaG_FD_87015 | JGI IMG/M metagenome (GOLD analysis project Ga0114918, IMG submission 87015) | Deep subsurface microbial communities from Baltic Sea to uncover new lineages of life (NeLLi) - Landsort_02402 metaG | ecosystem: Environmental > Aquatic > Marine > Oceanic > Sediment | place... | reverse complement strand
TGCGCGAGCACAATCGACGTGAACGCGCAGCGTTACCTCAATCAATCATAGACTTTTTAGATGCACGATCTTGAATTTCGCCAGCAGGTGCTGGATCCTATCTCTGCCAGTTTTTGTGGCGCCAAATGGTACAATGCCACTATATGGTTAGGCTCTGGCATGACCACGTCGTGCCACCATCCTCCGGCACATCGTATAAACGAACAAGAAATAAAGCTACACCCCAGCAGTATACACAACACTCAACAAAAAAAACAAGACCGAGCACAGATGCAGCGCGGTGAACGTCCTGCAGGATGCGAGTACTGTTGGAAGATTGAAGACATGGGACGCGATGCCGTAAGCGATCGCGTGTACAAAAGCAGAATTTTCCCCACGGAGGCCTTGATTGAAGCCAGTGCAATGGATCCGGACGCGGACGTTAATCTACGAACTCTTGAGATCAGTTTTGATCGTACTTGTCAGCTTGCTTGCAGTTATTGTAATCCTGCTTTCTCATCAACCTGGGTACGAGACATTCATAGGAATGGGCCCTATCGAGACCTTGTATCCGATGGCAGGAATCACTTTACTCACGAGCATACTAGTGCTCAGTTGTATACAATCAATGATGAGAATCCTTACATCACAGCCTTCTTTGAATGGTGGGAACGAGATCTCCACCGCACCTTGGACGAACTTAGAGTCACCGGCGGAGAACCGCTCATGTCAGGTTACACGTGGCAGCTTGTGGACTGGTTCAAGAACAATCCTGGTCGCAGCCGCACTCGCCTTGCCATTAACAGCAATCTTTCTATGGAGTGGGCTACGATACAAAGACTCCTGGATTTGTGTGAGGGTGTGGAACTGGATCTGTATACTTCCAATGAGTCGATGGGTGCGCATGCTGAATATATACGTGACGGTCTAGTGTGGCAGACTTGGATTGACAACATGACTGCGATCATGCGATCAAAACAAACGCGAGCCTTGCATGTGATGTGTACCATCAATGCTCTGTGCCTTGAGAGTCTGCCAGAGTTTCTTACCTTGCTGTTGGAGTGGAAGAGTCGCTGGGGTGCTGACATGCCCAGCTTCACTTTAAACATATTGCGTTTCCCCAGTTTCCAATCACCCTTGGTATTGCCAGATAAGATACGCATGAAACATCGTAATCGCTTGCAGCAATGGGTAGACATATGGTGGAATCATGCCATGCTACAAGAACATGAACGAAACCATGTGCAACGATTGATTGACTATCTTGATGTGGTCAAGACACCACATTCCGATGCGTTCGAAATTACAACCTTACATCGAGATTTTGGTAATTTTTATCGGCAATATGATCAACGTCGTGACAAATGTTTTACTGACACCTTTAATGGGTTATCATCATGGTACAATCAATTATAGATTTCAACGAACTCCACGTGTTAAAAGACAAAAAAATCTTGTCTCTAGTAAATCTTGACGAGTTTCCTTATTCAGAGATGTCTTGGAGAGGTTGGATCGAGCAACGCTTGCGCGATTTGCATAAACCCGCGTTCGACGATCATGAGAGATTGGTTTTCTACTACCACGAGGATTATTATTCAGATCCTAAAAAATTAGGTAAAAAATTGCAATGCCTTCAAGAAAAGTTGAATCTAGTAGACATCTCAAATTTTTTCTGTGTGATTGTCAGCAGCAACCCTGAATTAAATCAGGAAGTAAAATTGCTAGATGATATATCATTGGATCAAATTCCATTATGGTATGCATTGGTGCCAGGCTCGTTCAAAAAAATACAGCTTGATTCCCGACGACAATACGCCTATGCTAGTCCGGAACCTGTTCGTGTCAGTCTCGATAGTCTTTCTAGTGATCATCAATTTTTACTGTCAAAGAGCCAATTTTTTTGCATGTATCCTTGGACCCATCTTCATGCATGGCCCACCGGTGAAGTATGGCCGTGCTGCATGGCAGATCCCAAACCGGGCCCATTAGGAAATGCTAAGACTACCCCGCTTGAAAAAATCTGGAACGGCGATAGTATGAAACAATTGCGGCTTGATATGTTGAACGAGAAATCTAACGATCTTTGTGTAAGGTGTTATGAAAAAGAACAAACTGGATTTTTCTCCGGGCGCAAAAGCGCCAACAAACACCAAGGTCATCACATTACCAAGACTGACAACACGAACCCAGATGGGTCGCTCGAAGACTTTCAAATGGTTTACTGGGATATAAGATTTAGTAATCTTTGCAACCTTCGTTGCAGAACATGTGGATATATTTTCAGTAGTCAATGGTGGCAAGATCAAAAAAGACTCATGGGCGAATGGGCAGATAAATGGGCACGAGAAACTCCGGTGTTGAACTATGCTGGTAGACATGAGACTGATATGTTGGAACAGATAATGCCGCATCTTGACTACGTAGAGCAAATCTACTTTGCGGGCGGCGAACCACTGATCATGGACGAACATTACCGTATACTTGATGAACTAGAAAAACGCGGAAGATTCGATGTCAGATTGATCTACAATACCAATTTTACTGAAGTTAAACTCAAAGATAGATTGGTATTTGATTACTGGAAAAAATTTGACTCAGTGTCAGTTGGTGCTAGCCTTGATGCCATGGGTCCACGTGCTGAATACATCAGAAAAAACACTAATTGGCAGAAAATTGAGTTAAATCGCCGTCACATGTTAGAAATTTGTCCCAAGGTAGATTTTTATATCAGCCCGACGCTGAGCATCTTAAATGCATTTCATATCACTGAATTTCACAAATCATGGGTGGATCAAGGCCTAATAGCTCCTCAGGATATCAATGTCAATATCCTACAGGATCCGTTGCATTATAGGATCGACGTAGCCACAAGTGACATGAAGAATGATTTAAAACAGCAATGGCAAGAGCATTTGGTCTGGTTAGAAGGGCAAGATCCGCTGCAACGAGCCACCAATGGATTTCGCAGTGCTATTGCTTTCATGGAACACACCGACAATTCGCACATGATTCCTGTGTTTTGGAAAAAGACACGAGAACTAGATTCCGTCCGCAATGAAAACATTTTAGATTATTTGCCCGAGTTAGCAAGGATGGATCGTGATTCCGCATCATAAATTTTGCGTTTTGCCATGGATCAGTCTTGAGGCCAGCCCCGTTGGAACAGTTCGGCCGTGTTGCCTGGCCGACGATGAAATCGTGGATGACTGTGGGATCAAATATGACATGAGGAATGCCGATCTCAATGCAGTTATGAATTGCAACCAAATGAAAAATCTTCGACGTTCTTTTTTAGCGAACGAACAGCCGCAGACTTGTCGTAAATGCTGGAACGAAGAACGTTCTGGCCGTACTTCTAAACGCATGCATACTCTAGATAGACTGAAACATGTAGTCGATGAGTTGGAATGGGATGAAGATGCCAAACCTTTGATGTTTTTGGATTTAAAATTAGGCAATATCTGTAATCTCAAATGCCGTATCTGTGGATCATGGAGTTCAAGTCAATTTGCCACAGAAGAAATCAATGACACACATCCCGACAAGAGAAAAGATACCTTTGCGTACAAGATGCTCCGAGCAGGCGCGTGGCCACGCAGCAGCACTGATTTTTGGCAACAACTTGAAAATATCAGTGATCAGATCCGTTACATAGAGTTTACTGGCGGCGAACCTTTCTTGATCCAGGAACATTTTGATCTTCTGCAGAGACTGGTACATCAAGGTCTTGCCCACAACATTGAAATACACTACAACACCAACGGCACTGTGTATCCAGAATCAGCTGCGGAAATATGGCAGCACTTCAGTACTGTGGAAATTGCGTTCAGTATCGATGACGTTGGCGCGCGATTTGAGTACCAGCGCACCAATGCTGATTGGATCGAAGTAAACTCCAACGTGGATAGATTCTTTGCTCTCCGCAATCAGCACAGCAATATTCGACTCCAGGTGTGTAGCACTGTGAATGTTTACAATGTGCTTTATCTGGCAGATGTAGCGCAGTGGATACGTGCTCGCAATTTTGATTTCGTGTACTGGAATGTCATGCATGATGCCTGGTATTTCAGCGTGGCCTGTTTGCCCGACACTGTCAAGCAGGCGGTGGTACAGCGCCTACGTGGTCATGAGTTTGGACCGGATCAAGAGGAAATCGATCGTATCTGCGTCTTTATGCTGCGTGGTGCCAGCACCGACGGTTTTATGACTCGTATGAAAATCAACGATTTGGATCGCAAGCGATCACAAGATCTCGGCATTGTGGCTCCAGAACTAGCAGAATTGCTAGCATATGAAACCAATTACTAGACCCATCACCTTGTGTATGGCACCGTGGACACATACCTATGTGAGTCCGCAGACCGAACGTCGGATGTGTTGTGCCAGTCGAGAACCTGCACAAAACTTTCAACAGTACATTGATACCGGTACCGGTACCGGGGTGTACACGCCCATGACTTTGGAACAACACTGGAACTCGGATCATATGCGTTCGGTACGGCGCAGGATGATGCAGGGCGAACCTCTATCGGAGTGTGAAGTTTGTAATGACAAACTGCTCAACACCGATGTGTATCGAGACTATTTTTGGCACCTGTTTCGGCATCGATATGATGAAATCTGGAGCACCACTGATCAATCCGGCGCCACCACCATGCGTCCCGTGAGCTGGGACTATCGATTCACAAATCTCTGTAACTTCAAATGCCGCCATTGTGGCGACATGTTGAGTTCGGCCTGGGAAAGTGAGCAGCGACAGCACGACATGATTGATTGGACCAATCCCAAAAACAATTGGATGAGGCCAGAGGTGCGGAATACTATAACACAATTCCAGGACACTGTGATTGAACAAGAATTTGCAGCGGCCGTGGAGCGTGGCGATGTAGAAGAAATATACTGGGTAGGTGGCGAACCACTCATGTACGAACAGCACTGGCGTTATATGCGCCGCATCATTGAACGCGGAGATGGCCACCGTGTCTATGCGAGATATAATACAAATCTCCACAGGATTCATTATCGTGGTCACGATCTTTTTGCTGATATCCTGGACCATGTACGCGACTGGCAGATTTGTGCCAGCCTGGATGGCACCGGAGAGACGGGCAAATACATACGTGATGGCCTGGACTACGACAGATGGTTGGCAAATTATCGACACGGACTCCAACACCGACGTTACCCACGACAGATGCGCATAGATTTTACCTTGACTCTGCCGGGCATGTTGGAAGTCACAAACATGCAGCAGCTGGCACAAGAGCTTGACAGCGAGGTGCTGGCCAAAGTTATATTCAGCTTTACTCCGGACATCATAATGTCGCCCTTGGCGTTGCCGCGACAGATATTGGATGACTGGGTGGATAGAACCGCCGACCAACTGACATCAGGAGCACTCAAGGATGTGGTGCTGCAACTACGACAGCGATCCACATTTGAAGAACAGTGGCCAGATTCTTTTCGAGCTGCATTGATCAAAGGCAAGACGAGACTGGAGAAGATAGATCGACTGCGTGGATCCAATGGTCTAGGTGCTGTTCTGCAACAGGACAAAATATTGCATGACTGGTATCAACAAATCCATTGAACGCATGATCATTACTCTCCGTGATCGACATCACGATGTTCGTCACGAGATCTATATCGATATTTTTGATAATTCCCTCAGTGCAAAATGGTTACAAGCATTGATTGATGTGATCAATCTAGATCTGCATCTAGAAAAAAACTACTGCTTCATGGGCTTTCCGCATAGCCAGCGCAATGGAACCTATATCTGTAAACAGATCAATTATTCTATCGCGGCCATCAATCAGGCCGACCTGGGGTATCGGATACAAGATCAATTTGTGCTGGACGAATTGGTGCCTTCGGGACCGGCCGGGCCTGGTTTGCCGGGACTGAAATTGGACCATGCACGGCTGAATCAGTTGCATCGATATTTTGAAGATTTACAGGGCGTCAGCGGCGCAATGAGTGGTTTCTATCACCGTGCTGATGCCGAAACACGTTGGCATATAAGACAGCTAAATTTGCTGTGCCATGAGTTTGAGACCTGGGCCTTGAGTTGGCGCAAATTACACACCGCACCGGACTGGGTTCGTCCCAGTCAACTCATGTGTTGGTTGGGTGCACCGCGTTTTAGAATTGAAGATCGAGACCTTGATCTATTTGGCTTAGACAGTCTTCATCGAGATCTCGGCGGGGTGTATGTGGGAGTGAACAAGGCCATTGGAAAACACCACTGGGAAGTGTTCCAAGACGAGGGGCGAGACAGCAGGCTCTCAGAGTTAGTCACGACCAGCCTTCGATCACAGACCGAAGCGGCTGCTGATTTTGACATAGAATGGGCTCAAGACACACGCGGTCATCCCTGGATGAAGAAAGATCTCGAAGATTTCCGGCAATGGCTGACAATCAATGGATTTGATGCTGATGATCCGACACTCACTATCGGTCATCCCAAGGTGGCCCAAGTCGATCTTGACAGCAGTTTTGGCACCAACAACTTCCGTGACATATGGCACAGGCTGGATCAACATCTAGATGTGTACAGCATTGCTGTGGCGGGAGTGTCTGCCATATATGAATACAGTTGGCAGGATCATAATTACATGCTGCAACAACTACATGCTTTGAAAGGAACTTGATATGTCATGGTTACGCAATTTGATTGAACGAATCCGACTGGAAATTCGATACCGAAAGAAACTGAAAGAATTGCGGAAACGTGATCCATTCATTTACAAATGAACCGAATCACGCGCCGGGAACTAAGATACGACGATGAACTTGCTGAACTAGGCCAGATCAGATCGTATCAAGCAGAGTGGGTCGTCACCGATCACGGAATCCGGCCTGTGTATCGAGAAATACTGGGCCAGAACGACCCGGTACAATTTGATAGAACACCATGGTGGTCGCGTAAAAAATTACGCAAGAAAAAATCCTGACGCCCTGTCGCAACAATTGCGTGGTAAACTGGCAGTTGAATTACTGTACCGGTTGCAACCCGATGTTGGTGGAAATTCAGCAGTGGCGAGAATACACCCTGCACCAGCGCCGCGACATAATTAAACAGACCAAACACCGAGATGCGACATTTTTTAGGAATCAGTGCCGGCTTCCATGATGCTGCTGTCAGCGTTGTAAATTCCAACGGCGGCATAGAATTCGCCTCACACAGTGAACGTTACAGTGGGCGCAAAAATGATGCAGAACTAGATCCGTTGTTGATCAACACACTCCGACAATGGCAGTTTGATGAGATAGCTTTCTACGAGCGTCCTTGGATGCATAATCTACAACAGATTGTGTCAGGGCAACATCAGTTTGGTGCATGGACAGCACGCGCCGCGGTACAACAGCATCTACATGGACCAGCATCGATACGTGGCCAGACCACAGCACCGATACGTTCTTTCTCGCATCATCTCAGTCACGCTGCTGCCGGGTTCCAGACCTCGCCGTTCGATTCGGCAGCTGTGGTGGTGATAGATGCAATTGGTGAGCTGGATACAGTGAGCATCTATCGTGCCTGGTATGACCATGCCGGTCGTGCCCAATATCAACGATGCTGGCGCCAAGGCTATCCACACAGCATAGGTTTGTTCTATTCTGCCATGACAGAGCGTGTGGGACTGAGACCCATGGACGAAGAATACATCACCATGGGTATGGCAGCTTATGGCAACAACCAACGTGCCCCAGAGATGCTGGCTGCATTCTGGCAGGATTGGTATCAGGTGCGAGCTCGACATAATCTGCATACTGGTATCAACGACTTATGGCATGACGAAAACCCCGAAGACATTGCAGCTTGCGCACAAACTGTGATCGAACGCATTGTGCGGCATGTCGTGATGCGTGCCCAGCAGATCACAGGAGAAACCAACCTGGTATACATGGGCGGTGTAGCACTTAACTGTCTGGCCAATCGTGGATTAGGTGACTATTTTGATGGTATCTGGATCATGCCCAATCCCGGCGATGCTGGCAGCAGTCTTGGCGCAGCTGCCTTGACGTATGGTAAAAGGTTGAACTGGCAGGATGCCTATCTCGGTCACTGTATCCCGGGAGATTACCCTGTGGCCGATCTACTACATCATCTTGAGACCACGGGCATTGTTGGTGCAGCCAGTGGTAGAGCCGAATTTGGCCCTAGAGCTCTAGGTAATCGTAGTCTCTTGGCTGATCCGCGTGGGATTGACATCCGAGATCGTGTGAATGATATCAAACAACGACAACGATTTAGACCGTTCGCTCCAGTGATCTTGGAAGAACATGTAGCCAAATATTTTGAAATGCCACGCAACGTGACATCCAGTCCTTACATGCAGTTTGTCATGAGATGCCGCAGGCCGGACTTGTTCCCGGCCATATGCCACGTGGATGGAACCAGTCGAGTGCAAACTGTGGCACCTGGCGGATCGGGCATAAGGAAACTGTTAGAAGCATGGTATGCCGCAACCGAATGCCCTATGTTGCTCAATACCAGCCTAAATGTACGCGGTGAACCTATGGTTAACGATCGCACCGATGCTGATAGATTTGAGCGTGCATACAACATCAAGGTTTGCAGCTAGAGATAACTTTCAAGACCTCCCTTGCGGCGTATGTCTTGAGTGCAGCAGGAAATGCCACCGTCCCAGAAGTAGCTGTGGCGAAGTTCTGATATAATGGGTTCGATTTGATGTTTACGACAGAAATCAAACACTTCACGATTGTAGTTTGAAAAGACCACGTGTTGCTCATCTAATACCAGGCAGTTTACATCAAACACAGTTTCGGCCACAAACCCGGTCCATTGTGTGAGATAGGTGTTGACAAAATCTGTGAATTCGGGTGTCGGAGTCTGTCCTTGCACATACCATGCTCCGGGATTGGCCTCGTATTTGAACTTGCCCACTTCCATGGCAGCCCAAATAGTTGGATCCCACACCCGGCACACGTGCCAGTCAGGAAAATCTCTGTCAAAGTTGAGATTGACATCATGCTTGCTGCTCAATATCACACCTGGTTTAAGGATGGCAAATACCGCGTCGCCGTGGCCGTCTGTGACAGCTTCGTGAACACGATAGCGATCGTCGAGTACATTTTCTACAATCCAGCGTGTTTGTTCGGGCTGCAAGAAATCACTGTTGTCAAAAAACACATCACAACCCACTCGAACTATGCAGCTGGCGGATGCTCCGTTCAACACACAATCTTCGTCCCATTGACCACGATGGGGGTTGATCACTGCATCACCGTAGGTGTTGCAGATACGATCCAGCTCGGGCATGGCCAGCACACGCAATAGTTTGTCGCCCAGCGTTATTTGCCAATCCCGAGGTGTGAGAGGTGGCAATGGTGCTCCGCCACCTTCGGTCTGGAACCACACGAATCTGTCGCGATCAGGCAGATCCGGACGCTGCACCACGGCTCCCGATCGCTCTATCAATCGCGCAAGATTGTCGAGATCCTCTGCGGTTTCGTTGAGTATTTGTTGCAGTTGATTCCTGACCTGTGCATCCGAGATGAAGTCAAAATAGTCGGCGGGATAAGCTCTGCCCACGATCACTTCTTCCAGGGGTTGCCAGCTGGTATAACTGTTTACCTTCATATTTGATCCAATCTCTGTGCCAGGCTATTTAGACGCTGTGTGGGCACTGCCAAAAACAATTGTTGATTGTGTACAAGGTCGTCTAGACACTGCTGGTACAATGACTGTAGGCCCTGTGTATGTGCTTGCTGAATAGCGTCACGCAGACAGAGCCATCTCTGTGTGGCGTCTTCGATGTTGTCGTAGCTGTTGTCTAGAACATGATCGAACACCCGATATCCCATGCGTCGCAGTTGGTCTAGACTGCCGGCAGCACCCACAATGAAAAACATTTGAGCGTGCTTGATGGGTTTGAATGTTTTTTCTGTCAGAAACACACCACCGCTTTGATCCACATCGAGTTGGCTCTCGGTGACAATGTTGCAAAAGGTGTGACGATATAGATCCGGCACAAACCGGCTGTGATCGTTGCGTTGCTCGTTGGTGAGATCGTCAACATAATAGGGTGCATTAGCTAGAAATTTTTGTGTACGATATCTCAACTGCGGTACAAGATCGAGCTGCAAGGCACTGGCTTCATCATTGTGAGCATCAACATTGCAATAGCTCCATATGCTGTTATCTAACACACCCATTGACACAAGATCGGCCACGACAGCGGCTCGCCAACTCTTGTGTATGCGGTTGAGACACAAAAAATCCTTGCTTCGTTCTGTGTCAACACACAAAAGGGCGACATCTAGGTTACGTTGATAGTACCAGAGTTCAAAATCTTGGAAAGTCACAAAGCGTGGCAATTTGTCGGCACTGGTGTTGCTGCTGACAAACACATAGCAGGTGGGGTCCAGTCCGTGTTGTTGACACAGCATGTCCAACCGGTGTTTGATCCTCATTGGATTGTCACCTTCGTGATACATAAACAACAATCTCAGCCGACGTTGATGCACTGCATCGCGACAAGCAGGACCGATCAAAGCCATGTAATCAATGTCGAAATCAAAAAAACCTAGACAGATAGGATACCAACAACCGTCGGGAAAGCTGTCTAGGGTGTACAGTTCGATGGGGTAATCGTGTTGCCGGCAATACTCTTCAATGCGAATAGGCGTGGTCCATGGCCAATGGCTACCAAATTCCCGCCAGGCCGCAGTGTAAGGTCGTGCCTGCCATTCTGACAATGCTGGATAAGCACGACCTTTGATGATTTGATCGGTTACGAATCTAAAAGGCATGGAGCATGTTTACCAGTTCGGGCCAAAGCAGGGTTTCGAATCCGCCGCGATAGAAATGATTCCAGTTGTGTTCTACCCTAGGTAGTGTATGACGCCAGATCTGTTCGCGTTCGCGCTGAGAACAGGCATCGATGCTGGCCAAAAGATCTGCGACCCGCTCAAGTCTACGGAAATCGTCGATCTCCTCATCGTAGCTTTCATCCAACACATCGTGAAATGTTTGGAATCCGTAACTGCGCAAATATTCTAAAGATCCAGCTGCGGCCACCAAGACAAACGGCATGCCTAGGGCAATGGCCTTGAATGTTTTTTCTGTGATGTGTGTACGCCGACCAAAGTAGACTGTTTCAGTGGGAACATAAATCAAGCTGTCCATGGCTTCTGCAAAGTTACCCAGCCAGCACGATGTCATCTGCTGTGTTGGTTCGTCTCGAAACAACCAGGGGAGTTGGGCTTGCTCCAGCACTTGCGTGATGTCGGCATATCTGTTACAATAATATTTACCCACTGTGACGACGTCTGTGTGTTCAACTGGACACACTCGTGGTGCAGAAACATAATTGTGTTCTAGCCCGTGCCGCACGATATGATAGACAAACAACACTCGGTGATCTCGTTCGCCGCCAATGATACGATTTGGGCTCATAAAGGTGCGGCAAGGAGCACTACGTTCAGTGGGGGCAGGAAAAAGAAACGTTCGATCATAACCGCGATACCAGTCGAGGCACGCCCAACCGTGAAAAAAGTAATATTTGCTCTGCCAGCCGTAAATAGATTCAAGTTCGTTGACACATTCGCCTTGTTCACTGACTACCACAGTTCCGGGGACTGCACCTTGCCAATGCCAAGACATATCAAGATTTCTTATCACTACATCGTCAAACAGGGCACGATGAGCCGATATCTGTATGGGTTCTTGGTCATGCATGAAAACATACTGTCGTTCGGTTTCAGTATCATCGCCAAAATTGTACAGGTGTTCGGGTCCGGTGTGTCCAAAAGGATCACAGAAAAACATACGTGTGCCAGGTCGATGGTCTCGTATCCAAGGCCAGAAAGTATGACTGTAAAGTTCGTCAATTCTTATCATGCGTGATATTTTTTATATAGGCTCACGACCCCATCTCTTCCCGCATGAGCGTGAGGTCTGTGATGTTGAAGATGCATGCAGGCAATCGCGTACTCGATATCTTTGGATAGTGTCATACTTAGCAGACTACACAGACTGGGATTGGCTTTGGGAACCACCACCCTGGCAGGTCGATCAAAGGCATGTGTGGCCCAGCCAATGGCAGAGAAATTCCGGTACCATGCTGGTGCC
>Ga0114918_10004519_pt1 | contig 12080 bp, 33 predicted proteins | sample LantaG_FD_87015 | JGI IMG/M metagenome (GOLD analysis project Ga0114918, IMG submission 87015) | Deep subsurface microbial communities from Baltic Sea to uncover new lineages of life (NeLLi) - Landsort_02402 metaG | ecosystem: Environmental > Aquatic > Marine > Oceanic > Sediment | place... | reverse complement strand
TAAAAAACACTTCCATAATTATTGTTTTAAATATTCAATTATATTCTTTGATACATTTCTTAATCTACTATTAATATCATCTATATCTTTTCTGTAATCACCACTAACATTACCATCTTTAAAAACATCCCACAAAATCCTATAAATGGCATCCTCTTTTAATAATTTTTCCTCTTTTAATAATTTTTTGTCTTTTCCATGAAAAACTATTTTATTTGTTTTACTATCAAAAAACACCAATCCCTGTTCACCATTTTTCCACTCTTCCTCGGTGAGATATTTTGGTTCGGGACCATCAATCTTTATTACTTCATAAAAATCTGGATTGACAATTTTATTTGCGTAAGGGTTATTCTCCATCATATTCATAATTTATTATCATTTCATATGAATTTGAAATCGTCATTGACACAAAATCAATAAAATCATAAGTAAATGTTGAACTTTCAGGATAATTCATATAAATTTCGTAAGTTTCATTATTCATTAGATCTTGTAGTCTTAATTATTCCCAAAGTTTTTCTTTTTAGCTGATTCTATTGTTCTTTCCATTAATATACGATTTCTTTCAGGTCTATCTTCATCTAATAATTTAAATCTATTTAAAGTCTTTCTCTCAACATCATTTAGTTCTTTTATTAAACGAATATGTGGCGGTTCAAATTTACACTCTCCTTTAATATCATAAAACTTACCATCAATCTTAGTCCAAACATGATTACCATCATAATATGGTTCAGCTTCTGGAAAAACAACCTTTAATATTTCATAGAATTGATAACAACAACCACAAGTATAAACCGCTGTGCTCGATTGAAACGACTCTCTTATAGTTTTTATAAATAAATTTACATCTACCATAATTTTTCTTTTAAAATCCAACCATCCTCACTCATCCTAACACCATCTTTCATTTTAAAGGATTGATATTTAAAATCAAATAACCCCAAATGACTCAATTTTTCTATAATATATTCTTCATTATTTGGTCTCACCAATATCCATTCCTTATCATGAAACCCTATAAATCCCTCACCCCCATTTGTTAAATTAGCTAGTGGACCTTCATTTAAATCTTTTCTACCTATCATTTTTATTAAACACCTTTCTAACCTTTTAGCTGAATCGACAGAAATATTTTCATAAAGTTTAAACCTAATCGGTTCTTGATTACATTTAAAAATACTAGATATAACTCTATCTACATCCTTAACATTTTTCTTTTTTGTTTTTACATGTTCATCAATTCTGTTACCTTTCCCCATACCAATATAAAAAGGTTCATAATCAAATTTGAATTTCTTGTAAGTGAAACTGCCACTTTTCAATGGGTTCAAATATATGTAAACATAACTTTTTATCATCAAATTTTGGTAAATATGGTGGATATACAAATTTTTTAGTAATATAATTAATAACAAAAGTGGGATTTTTTTGCCATGTTTGAGGATGTTTAGTTCTAAACCTCAAACAATCACAAACCACACCATTTAACAAATCTTCAAAATCTTCGGACGAATTAGCTTTTTTATAATCAATATCTTTATCATCAATTATACTACCTAAAATAACTTCTCGTCTTTTATTAATAAATTTTTCACCATATAATCTTTGAGAATGAAATTCAATTCGTTCTTTACATTCTTTTAATATTTGTTCATCTGTCATAATTTAATATAAGAAAAATATTTCAAATAAAAAAATATTATTTATAGACATAATTTAATAATAAATAGACGTAACTCAAAAACAAATTTATATTTATATAATATATAATAATAAAAAGAATTATGAAAAAGTTTTTATTTGTGTTAATTTTAATGTTATTTAGTTTTGTTGTTTTTTCACAGGAACAAAATAACAATTATTTAAATTCTAATGACACCACAGTATTTGTCGTTGTTGACAAATTTCCAGAATTTCCGGGTGGAATGAAAGGATTTTATGATTTTTTAAAAGATATAAAATATCCTGATGAAGCAAAAAGAAATGATATTAGTGGAAAAGTTTTTGTAAAATTCACAATTGAAAAGGATGGATCAGTAACAAATGTTGAAGCATTAAAAGGTATTGGAAGTGGATGTGATGAAGAAGCTGTTCGTGTTATCAAAAAATCACCAAAATGGAAACCGGGTTATATTAAAGAGAAAGCAGTTAGAATTTCAATAGTTATCCCAATTGTTTTTAAATTTCATCCTACAAAAGAAATGTAAATTTCTTCTGTACCATATGATACAATCACGATGATTCTCTTTTATTTTGTATAATTCATCATTTAATTGTTTTAATTTTTCTTCCGTTTCTTTTCTTTCATCATAAACCGAAATCAAATTATCCCAAATTAAATATTTTTCCACAATTAAGAAATACCCGGAATCTTCTACAATGATATATCTTAATGTGGTGAATAAGGTTAAAATATACATAAAATTATTCCACCAATGTTCAATTTCTATATTGTAACTTACATTTCTATAAGTAATATAAATTGACCACCTATGACCATTTATGTAATACTTTTTGAAATTCATACAATCTTCCCAATTAAAACACCAATCATCATACACCAAAATAATTGGTACATATTAAAATGATGCAAATCATATCTTATTACCCAATATATTCCAACCAAAGGAATAAAGGCTAATTTCTCTCTTCGTGTAAATTTAAAATTTAGTTTCATCGATTATACCATTTTACATGTGTGAAATCCTTTCGATATAAACCACTTTTTATATCACTTGGATAAATACAAATATTTGATTGTTGATTTTCAGTAGCATAATACCCAAACCCATCATAATCAATAAACCCACCACAATTACAATTATCAATAAAATCTTCCATAGTGAAAAGAGTACCAATATCATCTAAATCTTCTAATTCATAAGATTTATTCATACGAATGGTTTTTCCAATAAATGACAACCTCTTGAAAAGTATCAGATTACCTTCATCTTCATTAAAAGCCATCATATGTTTAGAATAATCACTCATCCATTGAGAATCAGTATGAGTTTCAATTGGGTGTTCATCGATATATTTATTATACCAATCATCCCTCAATTTATCAATCAAATCACCTAATTCATCATACTCTTTCTGTAAAACTTCGATTTCTTGTGTGTCCATTTTTGGTTGTTTGGTTATTTGAATTACAAAATTACAACTAAAATCTGGTATAAAAAAATATTTAATCGTTAAACTTTAATATTATTATCCAATATAATAATAAAAATTACATGGAAATTAAAGGGTTAGAAATAGAATTCATAAATGATTTCTATAAAAGAATTGGAGAATTTAAAACAATTGATTCATCATTAGATTATGTTTTTGATACTCTTGGTGATCTTTTAATTGATGATAAAGAATACAATTTAGTAGATGAAATTTTAAAAAGAATGATAGTTGAAAATTTTTCTGTCAATGTTTTAACTAGTGTTTTAACTATAACATTTATACATAGAAAAAAATTACCATCAAGAAAAGATTTTTATCAAAAAGTTGAAAATTATAGTCTGATCAAAGATGGATCAACAACTTTTTTAATTGGATTAAACGATGATTAATTATTGAATAATAAACCAAACTGGGGAACCTTCTACTGTAAATTTAACAGATGGATTTGAAATATTTTCAGCTTCACCTTTTTCCATCGTTGAAATTACAATTTCAGTTGAACCATTTTTTATTTTATTGTCTATAAATCTATGAAGAATAGATTCAATAGCAGCAGTATTAAGACTACCCTGACCACCTAATAAAACATATCTAACATTTGAGTTTTCTTGTTCCCATTTATTTAGAATATTAGTTAATTTTTGTTTAGCTACATCACTTTTAAATGTGTGAGTATTTGTATTAGTTGATGGTTTTGTTTCTTCTATCTGTTTTGTGTTAGCATCTGCAACAGCCATTGTATATTCAACAGTAGCAGTATATTCACCAGTTTTAGTGTTTCTTGTCATTTTAACATTCATTTCTTTTGTTGATAAAACCGCTGATGAACTACCAACTTTATTAAGAACTTCACGTCTAGCTGCTGATTTTGCTAGTTTTTGAGCCATTCCCATATCTGGATTTGTAACTGAAACTGTTCCTTTATAAACATTCGATTCAGATGGAACCTGTACTTTATTCCCACCATCAGGAGTGTTTACATTAGATGAAAATGATGGTGTAGATGTCGCTAATGATAAACCAGCTAATATGCTAGCCACCCAAGTTTTCCAACCTTCATTTATTTCTTCACTTAAATTTTCATTAATAAAATCACTGTATGACTTGATATGTTCCATTTTCAAATATTTCTTTTGATGTATATATAAAAAAATTAATTAAAAATTAATATATACATATTAAGAGACAATACACAAAATGAAAAAATAAAAAATATGAAACACATATTAGAATTTAACCTTAATGAAAATATATCAGATAGTCGTGAATGGAATGTATCTTTCACAAGACATTCCGGACTTATGGGTAGTAAACATCGTGATTTAACAGATACCGAAAAATGGAGAATGTTAAATGTTTCTGGTCCAGAAGCCTTTGCTTACGCTTACATCAAAACTATCAATGAAATTGGAAAACATTTTAAAATTGGAAATTTTATTGGTATTCGTAATTTCTGGAATTACGAAGATATTGAATTATATTATGAAACAGCATTAGTAAAATTAGAAATATATGATTTTAATTCTTTCCCAAATAATCACATAGTAGATGTATCAGGACGTGGGAAAATGGAAGAAAGAAAATCATACAATATTTATGTTAAAGAATATATTCCAGATTATTGTATTCGAATTAAACAAAAATAATATTAAAAAATGAAATATTTAAAGACATTTGAAACATACATCGGTCCTTGGACTTCAGAAAGTATAAAAAAACCTAAACCAAAACTTAATGCCGCTGACATGAAATTTATAAATAAATTTCTTGGTGATAAATTTACAATTGATAGTTTCAGTACAGAAAAAATAACAAGAAAAAACCCATTTTCTGGTGAAATAGTTGATATCGACCCAATTAGTGCCGCTTGTTATGATTTAGCTATGGCATTATATAAAGCATACACTTGGCAAGATAAAGATATGTTAAAACAAATCCACCCTGATTTAAAATTAACTAATGTTGTTCAGAATTTTGATAGAGCCAAATATATTGTGATGAAAATGGACCCAGAAGCCTACTATAAATTACTAGACTAAATTATGAAATATTTAAAATTATTTAATGTATTTATTAAAGAAAGTGTAACAGCTTTTAAAAGAGGAGTATATGACACAGAAACAGATACTTATGAAGACCCACATGTATGGGACTATGATAAAAGAAGAAAAGAAGTATTTTGTAAAGATTGTGGGACTATGAGGAATAAAATATTTAATAAAGTAAGTGGTTTAAATTTCTATTCATATACTGACCCTTTAACAAACAAAACTTCACCTGATATGCCTTATTGTGGAAAAAATAAAGGTGAATTTGATCAAATCAGAGGAAAATTATCATCCAAACCATTTTTTATTAAAGAAGAAATACCAGAGGATGTAAAATCTCTAATGTTATTAAGAAAAATGTTAGATTCAGAAAATAGACATTTGAATAATAATAGATTTATATTATCCACAACCGAAGATGGTAAAAAAATATATGAATTGAGAAAAAAAATATTAAAAGAAAAAATTGATATATTTGATCAACAGAAAAAAAATCTGATTAATAAATATTCAGAAGATGTTGATTTGATAAATAGGATAATAAATATGAAAATAGGTTAATTAAATCTTTTAATCACTCTTCTTTTTTTACACGTCTTATCTTTTCTTTCTTCGATGAAATTCACAAGTTTTTCAAATCTTTCATCAAATCTTTCAAAACTATCAACGATTTTTTGTTGTTCCTTTGTAAATTTGGTTGTGTTTTTCATAATCTTATCGAATTTGTTAATACAAAGATACGGCGATTCTATGGATAAAAAAAATTTCTCCAGAATTATTTTGGAAGTATCCCCTTCTTTGAATTTTGGATTGTTCATCATCTTATATTGTAATTAAACTAACAACTTTATCATCCTTTATATCTACCCAAAAGGTTCTTTTATAACCATCCGGTGCATAAAAATTCCAACCATATCTATAAACACCATTGTTACAATCATGCCAATTATCTTTACTATCGGGTATAATTTTAAATACTTGTTCCGTTGTCATCCCAATTTTAATCTTTTCGACCATCTCTGATTTCACTTTAAAACATGATGTTAAGAAAAATATAGACCCAACCATTAATAATGCAATAAAAATCTTTTTCATTTTATTCATCTCCTGAATCACTTGTTAACATTAAAAAAATTATTGATAATCCCACTATAGCTATAATGATATATAAACCAATTCCGCCCATTAATCAATTACCTCCCAATAATAAGTTGAATTTTCCGTCCTAAATTTATTAGGTGAAATTATCTCAATCACCGGTGATGTCACTCTTATTTTTGTTCCGTGCAAAACTATAAAACTTTTCCCCACACAAGGTTCATTCATCATATAACCAGTTATTTCACTTCCAATATTTATATTTGGATTTGGATTCACCTCATCAACCTTAGTAAATTTAATTTCTATTTTATAATTCTTTGTTATCGGTTTTAAATGAGTAAATTCCAACTCTTTGTTTAAATCAATCCCATAAGCTTTCATTTTTCTGAACATCATCTCTGATAATGTTTCATCACCAAGTTCCAATGAATTAGTATCATATAATTTTAAAGAATCTAAAATTGATAATAAACAATCAAGTAAATTTTGTTCTTTGTTTTTATCTTGTTTTTCACCCGTTTCCATTTTCCATATTTTAATTATACACCATTCTCTTCTTTAATATAATCGTACTATCTGTCTCACCAATCGTATCAAAAACATAATAACCACTCTTCTTTAAGATAATTACACTATCATTCTGAATGGTATCATAAGTTGCTTGTTTGTTGGTATTACACATATCATCCGGTCCCCATATCCAAAACCCAAGAAGTAATAAACCAACAAGTATACCAGCAATAATAAATCCCGGTAAAAGATCTTCCGGATTATCCATAAATAATAATATCCACCACATAACTATTAATCTTTTTTACAATAAACTTTCAATTCCACTTTAAAAAAATCAGTATAAGTTTCATAATTATAAACTTGATAAAACTTTTTCATAATAATAACAATATCACCAACTCTTGGTGACTTCTTAATCGGAAATTCTTTCTTTGGAATTTGAATAACAGATATAACATCACCCGTTTGAAAATTATTATCTAATATTAGAACTCTAATACATACCTTATCAGATATCGTATTACAATTATCTAATTTAGGATCTGGTATCGTTAAATAATACTCAGTATCCACCCCAAAAATTGTTGTTATTTCCATAATATTAGTTTTAAAGATTTACCAATCAAAAATTTCATAATCCCAGATAATATCAAAATATACATATGCCCCCATAAAAGCCCACGATCTTATAAATGGGAAAAAAAAGTCTCCAGACTCCCCCTTAACAATATCTATCAAATATATAAGTAATAAAATTGGCAATATAATTGGTAATGCCAATAATGACATAATATTTAAAGCTATACATACCACTAAAAAAGGTGATGATAATATTGTTAGTAATATTTTTCTTGTTGTACTCATGATCTTTTTTCTAAATTTCTAATTAAATCAACTATTTTTGAATCGATTTTATAGATTTTACTTTTATCAAAATTGAATGGCACTTCATAAGAATATGACCCTTTTAAAATTCTACCAGTACCACCACAATGTGAACAGGTTTCCGTTTTATAATCTGAGTAATGTGTTCCAATATCATATGTATTAGTTCCATCACCATTACATGTTTTACATAATTTTACTTCCATAATTCTAAATATAATGAATATTACTTCTATAATTCTAAATATAATAAATAATTTCCAATAAAAAAATTAATCCGTATTGATTAATCGATTATATTTCTTTATTTTATTTTTATGTGATCTCATCAAACTTTTTATACTTGGTAATTCAACCAAAAATCCATAAGTTTCAATAACATGTTCAAGAAATTCAATATACTCCTTTTGTGATTTAATTACATTTTGATTATCCATAATTTTCTTCTCGTTTCCCATTATAATCTTCTTTTATTATATGTAAAATCATTTTTATTACAATCACCATCAACACAAAAAAGTTGACCCCTTTGTAAAGTGTCCCATCTTTCTTTAGTTAAATAAAAAGTTTTTGTAACTTCTTTATCATCAATATAACCTTTAATCTCTATACAAAAATCTTCACCATCAACCACCCTATGTGGAACCATCATTGTCATTGTCATTTTTCCACTAGTTATCATTACTGGTAATAATACTGTACGAGTGTTTTCTGGTTCATACCATTTATTAACTATTTCACCTTCTTTTAATCCTTCACATCCAGTTAGAAAAATAACTAACAATAAAAATAATAACTTTTTCATATTCTATTATTTTTTAAATCCCATTTTTTTACTATTCTTATTTCTTTCGGAATTAAGAATCGTAACATTTCTGATAGTTGGATTCGTACTCATCGTTTTTATTTCTGATGTAGCTTCTTGAAGTGGCTTATTTTGTACAAAAGTTAGTAAGATAAGTTCTTTCATATGATCAATTGAAAACCCTTCTGTATTGTTAAGTAATTGATCAATTGTAATGTTTTTTTCTTTCAATGATTTTTTACTGACAAATGATTCAAAATATGCTTTTCTACAATCTCTAGTCGGCAAATCAATAAGAAAGTTTCTATCAAATCTTGTTGGTCTACTAACTATATTCTCAGTTAATTTTTCAGGTAAGTTAGTTGTTGCAAGTATAAGTAAATTATTTATTTTAAGAGTACCATCCAAGAAGTTTAATAAGATCGAAAGATTACTTTTATTTAATTCTAAATATGCGTCCACATCTTCCAAAATAATAAATATTTTTCTATCCGGTTCAAATGATCTCATATCTTGAATTATATTTTGGCACGCGGATAATTCATCTATATTTCCTATTTGAATAACAATACCTTTATGATCATTTATAACCTTTTTAATAATAAGACTGATAATAGTAGATTTGCCACACCCCGGTGGACCGTAGAGAAGAATTCCACGTTTAAATATGAAACGAAAACTTTCATACTTTTCCTTACTTTCCCAAAATGTATTAATATCTGATATAATTTCATTAAATGTTTGATCTGGTAAATCAATTATTTTTTCATCATTATTCAGAAAATTAAATTTTAATGACCAAGTATTATGTGTGTTGAGATATTTTACATTATAATATCCAGATGGGATTATTTTAGATGTTTTTGTCGTGGGAAAGAAATAATTATTTACATTAGACCATTGACAATAATCACTTTCTGGTTCATCTAACCCATTATCATCCACGAAATCCACCATATCTTCTTCTTCTTCGAATATATCTGGTGGAGTTATTGAAACTTTTTCTTCTTCTTTCATATATTTATTTTAGTTACATTTAAAGATGTAGAAATCTCTCTATTTTATAGAGATAAACATGTGTAAAGTTTAGAAATATTGATGGTTAATATATTTTTTTATAAACAAAAGAATTCATATCTTTGTAATGTCAAACAAAAACTTAAAAATAAAATAATGGCAAACCCACAAAGTATTGCGAGTATTTTTGATGGATGGGCAAATGGAATAACCCCTTCACAAAAATCTATTGAATCCTATGGATTTGAACTACGAGTAGTTGTATCAAAAGATATACCACCTAGACATTCCATTTTTTCATGGATTCGTGGTATGGGAATTAATAAATTTGATGAAATTTTTTCAGGTGAATTGAATAGATTACCCGATGAATGGTTGTTAGCGTTTCCCGAACGATATTGTTCAATACCAGAATTATCAGGACTTATCCATCAGTTAGTGAAATTAAATAAAGAGAAAAATTTGGGTATGAAAAAATTGGATATTCTTACATCATCACCATTTATTATATCCGATACAATGAGTGAATGTTGTTCTATTATAGGATTTCCAGATGGAAAAGTGACATATGATCAAGATTATATGTAATCACCTCCCCCAATTATCATCATAAGAAATAAAAATATTTAATATTTCATTTCTTAGATTTTCAATTTTCTTTCTTTCTTCAGATGTTAAATGATCCATCGATAATAAATCTTTTAATAAAAGATATTTCAAATCTTTAAATGTTGATTCTATTTCGTGTGATGTTATCCTATTCATTCCTGATATTTTTTATCAAATCTTTTAATTTATTATAATTTTCGATTCTTTTTTGTATTATAGATATTGCCCATTCTGCACCATCCCTCATTCCACGTTGATAATTCATATGGTCATCACCACCATAAATAGGAAATTCATTACTTATTTCTTCTATTGATGGGAAAAAATAATTTATTTGTTCTTCAGTTAATTTCATTCGAAAAATGTTTTAAATATCTTGTTCATTTATTATTTCAAACTTTTTATTAAAATCATCTTTAAGGAAATAGTTATTACCATATTTAGATATAACTATGTAGACACCTTCGGTAATGACATAATCATATATATGATTCTTGTATATACAATCATCATACATTTCTCGTTCATCGACCATGCATTTAACTTTCATTTCCATTTATATTTACAAATTTGATATTCATCACTAAAAGATTTCTTGCTTCTCAATTGTTTTATATCACACATCCTTTTATCACAAAGATGACCAAATACTCCACACCTTCCCACATAGTTAGAATAATCATATATTTCGTGTTTTACAGTATTTGTTGGAAAACCGGGATCCTGTGTTTCATATCTAAATACACCATCAGTATATTTAAATTCCATAAACATCTCACATTCAAAACAATTTTCAGGTTGCTTCCAAACTTCTGTTATTTCAATCATTTTATATTTCTTCTATTAGACGGTTTAAGACTTACCCCAATAACAAGTCCTATAAATATCCCAAGAAAAATTCCACCTATAAATAGTAACATAATTTTATAATTTTTTTATTCATACGTTATTGTCGCGACGGTTTTCGGAAACATTTCTTGAATTTGGTATTCATCACCATCACTCATAATATACCCATTATGGGTACCAGCGTCCCAGCAATTCCACTTAAAATATTTATCATCAGATTTTCTTTTTACAACAGTATCCCAAGATGGACCATCTGAATATTTATCGGTACGTATTTCATCGACATACTCATAAACTTCACCTCGTAGTTCCCATTTTGAACCACCGGTAAAATCGAAATTTTCTAATTCTTCTTCTGTTAATTTAATCTTTTCTCTTTCCATATATTTTTATTTATTTAAATTCTGGTTGTCCTTTTAACCACGAAAATACATCCCATACTGACATAGTAGAATCAATTGTTGCAAATTCTTTTCTAAATCTTTCAAGTAAAACATCAACAGATATTAAGTTTTTTTCTCTTAATTGATTTATTTCTTCTAATGTTGGAACATCTGACATTTCTATATTGTATAATTCTTTTATAGCACTAGCGAAAGCAGCTCTACCGTAAGGATTATCTAATTGACTTTCTTTAAAAGTGCCATATGATGGGTGAGCTCTATTATTAATATGGTTAAAAGCTTCTGTAACCATTTCATCCGTTATATGATTCTTCATATTCTTTTTGTGTTTATGTATTATAGTCTAAATAAATACTAAAGTTTCGGTTTCTTTTCCATTTTATTTTATAAATTTATTACTAAACTCATCTAAACAATTTTTACATATATTCCAATGAAAATTTATTAAACCAATGTCCAATATAGCAACTTCTGTTTTTTTATCACAACAATCACATTCACTATCATGTAAAAACATAATACCAGCTCTTCTTTCTGGTTCCGCACAACTTGCTCTTTTACCCTCCATACCACCTAATTTAAAAGTTATCTTACTGCATCACGACCGACAAACCTACCAATTTAAATCCCATAATCCTCTAATTTCTTGTTAAATATATATTGAAC
>Ga0114918_10004518_pt1 | contig 12081 bp, 18 predicted proteins | sample LantaG_FD_87015 | JGI IMG/M metagenome (GOLD analysis project Ga0114918, IMG submission 87015) | Deep subsurface microbial communities from Baltic Sea to uncover new lineages of life (NeLLi) - Landsort_02402 metaG | ecosystem: Environmental > Aquatic > Marine > Oceanic > Sediment | place... | reverse complement strand
ATTTTTAATTGCTAATAATTGTAAACTTTCTATTGGGTTTATTATTTTTTCAACAGTAGTAAACCATTTATATTTAACAAATAATTCTTGTATTTCTATATCTAGTTTAATTTTATTTTTTATATATTCAATATTATTAATATCATCTTTAATTGATAACTCTAATATTTTATCATCTGGATTATCTATATATTTAATATTACTACTATTATGCTTAACTGATAAATATTGAACATGTAAACTTGGATTATCTATATATTGAATTAATGAACCATTTTCAACCACTACCATTCTTGATATAGTTTCACTTGGATTATCTATGTATTTAATATTATTACTATTATTAGATACTGAGGCTATTTTTAATTTTTCACTTGGATTATCTATATATTGAATTAATGAACCATTTTCATAAAGATATAAACTTTTTATTTCTTCAGTTTTATTATTAATATCATTAATACCTAATTTTTTTAATAATTCATCTAAATTATAACCTAATTCTGAATTATACTTGTTTATATCTACTCCATCTATACTTTCAGTTGTATTACCATAATCAGTAAAAGTTTCTTCTTCTGAATATATGTTATATTCTTTATGAATTAACAAAGCAATCATAGCATAACCTTCTTTATTAGGTAAACTAAATTGTCTATGCATTTGTCCTTTATCCCCATGTCCAACTTTTAACATTTCTTCCGTAATTGGTATCTCTTTATTACGTAAAACTAAAAAATAATATTTACCACCCTCAGTATAACCTTCATAAAAACTTGAAGCTGGCATAGTAACACACCAAGGAGCGTCCTTTCCACAGTATGCCATACCTTGTTTGCTTAAAATTTTATATACAATTACTTTATCATCTTCATATAACTTTTGTTGACCTTGCTTTCCTTCTCTGGTATTAACTTTAGTTCTATTATATTCATTAACAAACTTAAGAAATCTATCTTTCCAATCAGTATAACTATTCCATTCTTTAGAATCAATATTAGTTAATCGTCTAAATTTCTCAGGTGGGTTTGCCATTTCAGCAAAATGATGAAATGATGCTAAATGTTCTTTAATATCTGACATTACACTAGTTAAAATAATAACATCACCACCTTTAATATCAATATCATCATAAGTTTTAAAATTTATAAGTGTTGTAATCCATTTAGCAATCCTACCCATGTATTTATTATTATTAGATGGGTCAGTGTCTTCGATTAACTTCATTAAATAATCATACTCTTCTTTATTATTAACTGAAGTTTTTATTATATCTTTAGCTTGTTTTTTATTTTCAACTATTAATAAATTTGAATAGTAGTTACTTAATTTCATTTTTTTCTTTTAAATCATTTTGTAATAAGTTATAAAAATCATTTTCTGTTTCTATATTTTCATATTTAGAATAATCGAATTCCTTATCTAATATTTTTATTTTTAATGATAATTTATCTATTAATGATAAAGTATCTAATGTTAAAAAATCTAATGTAATAACTGGGAATCTTTTAATTATATTTTGATTCTTATCATATAATTCATTTTTTTTAATTTCTAACTCTTTATTAATGTCATCCATTAATTCATCTGAATAATCCCCATTATCATTACTATCTTGTTTATATTTATAAATTTTTTTAGGTAATGATAAATTATATTTTTTTATTTGTTCATACTTATTGGCTAACTCTTTTAGTTGTTGACCAGTTAGTTGATTTTTGTTATTAAAATAAAAAAATCCAAATAAACCAATTAAATCATCATCATTAGTAAATGAAGTAAAATAATTATATAATTGATCCGTCATAGCGTTAATTTCAGAATCACTTTTGATCATCTTAAATTTTGAACTAATAATATCACGTATCTTTCTTTTATTTTCTACTAATAACTCGTTGTAATAACTTGATAATTTCATATTTTAAATAAATAATTTTTTAATTCTTTGATAATGTTCATTAAGTAATTCTCCAGTATTAATATAATGTTGGTATTTTTTTTCTAATTCATTATCATAAGGTTCTTTATTTTTATATTTACGTTTGTAATAATAAACCGTAAAAGCAGTAGGATATTCTATTTCAATTTCAGCTTTTCTATTTTGTTTCACTGCTTCAATTTGTACATTTTCACTTGGGTTTTCTAAAGATCTAATAGATATTCCATCTAATTTTACTGCTGCAAGTTGAACTTTTTCGGTTGGATAATCTATATACATAATATATTTACCTTTTTGATTAACTGCTGCAAGTTGTACTTGTTCACTAGGATTCCGTATATATTCAATAACTTTACCATTTTCATTTACTGCTGCAAGTTGTATTTTTTCACTAGGATTGTTTATATATTCAATAGCTTTAGCATTTTTTGTAACTGCTGCAAGTTGTACCTCCTCACTAGGATTATCTATATACTGAATAGCAAAAACACTTTCATTTACTGCTGCAAGTTGTACCTCCTCACTAGGATTGTTTATATATTCAATAGAATCACCAGTTTTACTTACTGCATCAATTTGTAATTTCTCACTAGGATTTTTTATAAATCTGATATTATAAGAATTCCTTTTAACTGATATATTTTTTACCTGTTCAGTTGGATTTTCTATAAGCTTAATAATATCGTTTGTTACAGATACTGCTTCAAGTTGTACTTGTTCACTAGGATTTTTTATATATTGAATATTATAAGCATTATTTTTAACTGCTAGAACTTTAAGATTATCATTAATATCTATATTACTAGATATTAAAACTTTAAAATATTTGGAGTTTTTAGTTATTAACTCTTCTAAATTTATATTTTTATAATCATTAATACCTAAACTATTTAATAAATCATCTAAATTATATCCTAATTCTGAGTTATATTTATTTATGTCTACATCATCTATACTTTTTGTAATATTACCATAATCAGTAAAACTATCTTCAGGTGCAACAATATTAAACTCTGAATCAATCAATAAAGCAATCATAGCATAACCTTCTTTATTAGGTAAAGTAAATTGTCTATGTATTTGCCCTTTATCTCCATGTCCAACATCTAACATTTCTTTAGTAATTGGAATCTCTTTATTACGTATAATTATAAAATAATTTCCACCTTTAATATATTGATCATAAAAACTTGAAGCTGGCATAGTAACACACCAAGGAGCATCCTTACCACAGTATGCCATACCTTGCTTAGATAAAATTTTATATACAATTACTTTATTATCTTCAAATAAAACTTGTTGACCTTTTTTTCCTTCCCTTGTATTAACTCTACCTTTATTATATTCATTAGAAAACTTAAGAAAACTTGATTTCCAAGTTTCATAATCATTCCATTCTTTAGAATATATATCAACTAAAGGTTTAAAATCTTCAGGATGATTAGGCATATTAGAGAAATAATCATAAGCATCTATATGTTCATTAATATCATCTAAATATTGATCTAATTCATTAGGATTAAGATTATCTCTATTATCAAAGATATAAATTGCAAACCATTTAGCAATTTTTCCCATATACTTATTAGTATCAGTAGGATCAGCTTTTTGTATTTTATTTAATAAATCATTAAAATTAAGTCCTTCAACTTTAGAAGTTAAAGAGCTTAATATCTGTTTAGCTTGTTTTTTATTTTCAACTAATAATAAATCATTATAATAACTTGATAATTTCATATTATAAAAATTTAGTGGTCATTTTGTTTAAATAATTTCTCATTTCTTTAATAACATCACCTAATTTTTTAATAACAGGGGTAATATCTTTTTTAGATAACTCTTTAAATAATTTATCTAAATTATCTTCAACCTCCATTTTCTTTTCATTATAAACATTTTTTTTAAATGATTTATTTTTATTTTTGATTTTATTAGCTACCTTTGATATTAATAAATCAATAACAACATCTAATTTTTCAATTTGAGACTTCAAATCAACTAAGAAAAATAACTTTTTTTCATCAGCATTAGATAATAATTCTTTAGGATTGAATATTTTTTCTTTAATCATTCCTATTAAATTTTTAATAGATTTGTATTTGTCGTAACAAAATTCTAAACTATACGTATTATCAGATAATGTTTTTTCAATATCATCTGTAATATTTTCTAAATTACTTGAAACAAGTTTAAGTAAACTTTCGTTATCATCTATAGTATTAATTTCAATTTGTTCTTCTATAATTCGTTTGAAATCACTAATTTTAATTTTATCCATTTTAATAAACAGCTTTTTAATAAATAATAAGATATGGAATATTACGAAATAATTAAAAATTTTATTTTTACTCAATTAGAAACCAACCAATTTTTTTCTGGTGCAGCATTAGTAACTTTTGGTGGTGGGTTATTATGGAAATTACAAATACCTTTAATATATTTATGGAATCGAATTATACGATTAATACATTTTAAAGTAACTGTTGAAGAAAGTTTTGTATATAACCATCTATATAATTGGACTAATGAGTATTTTTATATTAATAATAATAAAAACTTTAGAAATACTTTAGCTAGAATTACTACTTTTCATTTAGATGATGTAGATGATGAAGAAAGTACAAGTCCATCTTATAATAGAATGTCATCAAGTACACAAAATATTTTAGAAAATGATACTAAAATTAATAATAATGAGGTAAAATATGAACAAAATATAGATTCGTATGTTTATTGGTATAAACGATTTCCTATATTTGTAACTAAAAATAGAAAAGAACTACAAAATCCTAGTAATAGTAATCTAAAATCTATGTATTTTGATAGTTTTACTTTAGTTTCATTTTTTAATAAGAAAATACTTAAAACTTTATTAAATGATATTAGAGATTATGGTTTTACTAAAGAAAAAAAATATTTAGAAAGTAAAGAAGTAAAAGTGTTTCTAAATACTAATGAATATTGGACAGAAATGCAAAGTATTAAACCAAAATCATTTGAAAATATATTTTTTGAGGGTAAAAAGGAGTTGATAGATGATATTGAGCATTGGATTAAATCAAAAGAAAAATATGATAGACTAGGTGTTACACATAAACGAGGTTTTCTATTTTGGGGTAAACCCGGTAACGGGAAAAGCACCGCAGCTATGGCAGTTGCTAAATATCTTTTAAAAAATATTTATTATTTTGATTTAGGTAAAGTAACAGATGCTTCAGATTTATCATATTTATTTACTTCTATACCTAAAAATAGTGTTCTATTAATAGAAGATATTGATGCGTATATTTCTGATGATGATACTAGAGAATTTAAAAATGGGATTTTAAACTTTTCTAGTTTTATTAATACAGTATCAGGTGTATTAGAAAAAGAAGGTGTTATATTAATTGTGACTACTAATAAAAAAGATAAATTAGATGATGCATTAATACGATCAGGTAGATTAGATAAACATATATATTTTGATGATCCTTCTGTAAATCAGATTACTGAATTTTTAAATCATGTATATAAAAGTAATATAAAACTTGATTTTACTCCTAATATTAATTTTTCAGATTTACAAAATTTAATATTAAAAGATGATTCAGATGATGTAAACAATATTATAAAAAAGCTTAAGGAATATACCCCTTAAGCTTTTTTCTGTGAAATTTTATAAACAACAACTGCTTTTACTTTTTGAACCTTCAAATATTCATCTTTAGCTTTTTTAGTTAAAGCTGAGTATCTACCATTTCTAAAAACTCTAAAATCAGGATGCTTTGCTTTAAAATCATTAATTTTAGCTTCTAATTCACCATATTTTTCAGGATTTGTCCATTGATTAGCTGAATAATAATCTAAACCACTAACCCATTCTCTTCCTTTAAATTTTTTAATACCAGACCTAACAATTAACTGACCATTTTCCATATATTGAGCTAATTCATCACCAATATAACTAACCATAGCATTTTTCGCATTTGTAGCTCTAGTTTGTGCTAATAGTTCATTAGTTTTAAATTGTTTCGTAGGTACTTTAGAAGCTGCACCAAAACCGACTACTATAATCTCAGCATAATGCCCCAAATCCAATTCCCTTTTAACACCAGTAATAATTTTTTTTTAACTCAATATTAGATGATAATACACTAGCAGGAATTTCATTTTGATTAAATTTAAAATTTTTACTTAAATCAAAAACACTAGTTTCTTCTTCTTTAACTGAGGGAGTTGTTAAATCTTCACCATCATCACCAGCATCACTAGTACCATTAAAAAATACATATGCACATAATACTTCAACATCAAAACTATTAGTACCATCACTAACTTGAGTTAATGCATAATAATATTTAATTCCATTGGTATTACCAAATTTATTAGTAGGTCTTAAATTAACTTTTTTAGGTTGTATCTTAACACTACCTTCAAATTTCATAGCATTTACAACTTCTTTTAACATGTTAATACCAAAAATACAAAAACCTACTTCATTATTTTTTTGATTAGGTAATGATAAAAAATTTAAATTAGATTGGTTATCATTAAAATATTCCGGTACATTTTCTTTTATAACATCAAGTAAATTTGTATCAGCAGTAGTAAAATCAATACCTACTCTACCATGATAATCATTTAATACTTTTTGTATTTTAAACACATTTTTAGGTTCTAAACTACCTTTTCTAAAATTTAATGTTTTTTCAGAACTATCATCAATAGTTCCACTTAAAAAATATGATTTTTTTATCCCAAACTTAATAGTTCCAGAATTAAAAGAACCATGTTCAGGTTTAATATATATTTGTCCTTTACCTTTTGATAAACGAAAATTACTTATTATAGTATCAATACTTTTAGGAAATTCGTATTTTTTTTGGATCATTCATTATAAAATGTAAACTTTTATATAAATAATACGTTATATATTATTATGGATTGGTATATTTTAAATAATGGAGATGACTATAAAGATTCAAAAAGAAAAAAAATAGCTTTTTGTGAATCACTCATACCTAACTCTAATTTTTATAGAAATAATGAAACTATTAGAAAAATAATAGAAATAGAAAAATATAGATTTATAGGACAAAATAATGATTTAACTAGTCATCATCATATTAGTGTGTATAAAATACATTTTAAATTTAATTTTTTTCAAACTATTGAAATATATGTATGTAAAAATTATGAAAAACAATCTGAAGAATTTAATGGTCATCAAATTTTTGTAACTCACTATTCATTAAAAGAAGCAATTATATTAGCTGAAAATAGATTATATGACTATTTTAATAGTTGGTTAACTCATATTAATATTAAAATATATAATGAATGAATATAGTATAGATTATAAAATATTAATTAAATATTATTTTTTAGATAGAACAGAAGATGGTAGTTTATATAAACCAATAGATGAAAAAAAACAATTCATTATAGATCAAAATACTCATCCTATTTTTATTATATATTGTATAAGTCAAAGTAATAAATTAACGAGTATAATGATTGAAAGAGATAGGTTTATTGTTTATTATAAGAATATACAAAAAAAAGAATTATTAAAAAAGATAAAGAATTATATTAACGAATAATTAAATTTTAAATTAAAAACAAAAATGGAACGTTTAGATGAAAAAATAAAGTACCGAGGTTATATTTATAATAAAGTAAAACGAAATAATTTCAAAGCTATCTATGCTCAACATAATATTGATGATGATGGTAATGAAGTTATTAAACCAAGAGGGTATGAAGTCTTTAGGATTTCTGTGTTAAAAGAAGGAGAACTGTTTGGGAATTACTACCCTGAGAGAGAAAAATTCCCTTCCGATACAGCTTTTGGTTTAACGGCTTGGAGTTATAGAACTTTAGAATCAGCAGAAAAAAAATATCAAGAAATAAATGAAATTCAAACAAACGAAAGTAACATTCAAGAAGGGGAAACATCGGACTAGTTTTTATACTAAATATAAACTTATACTTCAGATGCTTTTTAAAAAGCATCTCAGGTTTAAAGTATATTTTAATGATGATTCAAAATATGATTTAAAAGATTCTGATCAACAAGATTGGTTAAAAATTTTAGGTACTAGTGGTGATTTAATACCTAAAATAAGGAAAAAGAGTGATTTTAGTATAGCTAAAGAAAGTTTATATGATATGATAGTTAATAGATTTTACTATCAAAAACCAGAAAAAGCTAAAGAGTTAAAAGAAAAAATAGAAAAATATTTACCTAAATTTTTATATCCCGTAGTTTTTGAATATGTATTAATTCCATCACAACATATTAATTCACAAAGATTGGTATATAGATATAATATAGTTGAAGACTGTTTTGAAATATCAAAATCATATATATATAACGATACTGTAAGAACTAATCCTAACCCATCATCAATTATTAAAATACAAAGAAATGAACAAGGTGTTTATGAATCACCAGTTATTTTTATAGATAAAATGAGATATTTTAATTTAACTCCGTTTTTTGGTGGTAATGAAAAAGCACCAATTACAAATAGTTTCTTAATTAAATTTGTTTAAAAAATAAACAATTAATTAACATTGAATATTCGTATTAACGAGTATATATTTCTATATATATACAAACACTTTAAATATATAGAAATATGTTAAAAAAACTCGTTAATACAATATTATTTTTAATATTAATTAATTCATTAACAGCTCAGGATTTAACCATTAATAATAAAGTTTTTGATAAAGAACAAATTAAAACCATTACATATACTTTAAATATATTAAATAAACACTTTATAACGGGAGATTGTAATATTTATGTTTTAGAAAATAAAATATATCCAGAATATACGGCATTTTACACGAATCAACATAATTATCATTATATTTTTTTTAAATAAAAATTTAAGAAATAAAAAGTTGATATATACGTTAATACATGAATATATACATTTATTACAAGTTTATTCAAAAACTGCCATATTCCACAAGAATAATTTAATATTATGGAAAAAAGACCGAATAGATGCTAGTGTTGACTATCTTGAAAGAGAATGGGAACAAGATGCATATATTAAAACACCCAAAATTTATAATAATCTATTTAAAATCAAAGAAAAATAAATAAATATGAAAAAAATTGTCATTGAACAATTATATATTTTACTTTTAATTATACTATTTTATAATTTAGTACATGAAATACTTGCTATAATTATATTACTTATTAGTTTATTAGTTTTTATTATTAGAATAATTATTAAATATATAAATACAGATGAAAAAACCAAAAAAGATTAACTATAAAGATATACAATTTGGTAATTATATTTTAGCACACTTTATTGGTTTTGCTAAAATATTAGATGCTAATAAAATTATATATATATCATATAATACAAAAGAAATTTGTAATACGGAATTTGATCCATCTCAAGATTTAAATCAATTATTTCTTATTATTGAAAGAATTGAAAATCTCGAAGATAAACAATTTATAGTAAGTTTTGAAAAAACATCAGGGTTACATAGATGTACTATTTTTAATGATATAACTAAAATTATTGAAGTTATAGATAGTGCTATTTTTGAACATAGTAAAGATTATAAACAAGTTGACTATAAATATATACCTAAAGATTTTAATAAAGTAGTATGGGAAGCTTGCGTTAGATTTGTACATTATTATTTTGAAGAAGTCCTTAATAAAAATGTTTTTGAATAAAAAAACCCCAAAACTAAAAGTCTTAGGGTTTTTATTCTTTTTTTCACAATACTTATATATAATAACGTTTATAAACTATAAATGTTGCTAAATTTTTAATAAAATGATAATATATTAATCAATTTTTATGTAATATAGAGAAAAAAGCTTCTTTAATTTGCTCTTTTAATGATAAATTTTCACACTCATCTCTATTAATAACCATACTTGTATCCATAATATCAAAAATTACAAACTTCTTATCCTTAATACCTATATTATCTGGATTCATGTCCCTGTTAACAATCCCAAGACTTACGACATCATCCATCATTTTAACAACACTTATTATTAATTCTACAACTTCGTCTTCAGAATAATCAACGTAATCTTGAATACTTTCTATATTATCACCAAACAATTCCCTAATATTATCTTTGTTTAATATATTAGAAAAAGGTTTATTAATAATATCTTTACGATATGTAATTAACTTATTTTTTAATTCTATATATAATAATCTTAATTTCTTTTTATATATTTTTATAACTTTATCCGGTAATACATCAAAAAAGAAATCATAATCATTAATCACATCATATATATTATCATATATACTTTCTATTATAAGTTTCTTATATTCTATTGGTGTTCTTTCTAATAACTTCTGTACTTCAGGATCTTTTAATAATTTTGATTGAATTATTTTACCTTTACTAACCTTACCATTTTTTAAATCTCTATGAATTATATAAAATACTGGTCTTATCCAACAAGATTTTGTATTTATTTTTTCCATTGTTATACAATATAATTCATCAAAATTTGTTACATTAAATTTTTTCTGTACATTATCAGCAACATTAATTTTCATTATATCATAATACTTAATAATACCCTCTTTATTATGATTAAGTAACCTCCTTTTAACCACTCCAGCTTCTATATCGGATGTTGTTACCTTTACTACTAAATTGTCACCACTACCAACAACATCAAATGCACCCCCATGACCGCCACTACCAACCAATTCTCCAGTACTACCCAAATTCTTTTCACCTAAGTAAAAATCACCAACATATTTTAATAATTTATCTTCTTTATCCATAACATCTACCTATAAAAATCGTTATATAATATATATATAAATAATATTATGGATAAAGAATTAAACATAATTAGAGAAAAAGTTATAGATAAAACGTTTTCTAATAATTTTAGAAAACTAGTTAATAATTATAATAATGAAATTATATTTAATAACACAGAAATAATAAGTTTCATTATACGAATTCTAATTAAATATAAAAAAATAAATTGCTCTTATGAAGAGTTAATTAACATAACAAGAAATAGTGATACTACAATTAGTATACATAATATAAATATATATCAATATAGTAGAGAATATATAATGATAGAACCAAATAAACATAGTACTAGTTGTATATATCTACATTTTCAAACTGATAAACCATATGTAAAATTTTATAAATCTAAAAGAATATATTTTGAACATAAAAATAAAATAGAAAATTATATAAAAAATAATTATCCAACAATTAATACTTCAGAATAAATGACAATTCAAGAAATACAAATAGCTTTAAAATTAGTTGGCGATAAAAAATATTTTAATATAGTTATACCATTTATTATTAATAGAGTTGAATTTACAGATTGGAAAAATGTTAAATCAATTTATTTTCATAAACAAAATACTTTTTTAGGTGAAGATATATATGACTTTACTATTACTACAAATGAGTATAAAGTACCATTTTTCTTTGCATATATGTTAACTAATAATAGTATACGTGATGATGGTAAAATAGTAAAAAAAATAACAATATAATAATGGATAATTTTGAAAAAATAAAATTATATTATAGTATTCAAAAAAGTTTATTATATCAAGACCGTTATGCAGATGTATCATGTGTACTTTTTAATAAATCAATAAAATTAATTTATTTATTAAGATTACATAAGTTCGATGGTAATATATTTTATAAAATTAGTTCAAATAAAAAAACACATTATATAACTATATTTTTAAAAAATGAAACACATATAGAAATAAATATTGATGACAAAGGAATACAATTATATATTAATAAATTATATATAAGTTTTAATATATGTGTAAAACAAATAGTAAAAACTATTTTAGATTTTAAAATGAAATAAAAAAAATAAAATGAATGTACAGTTTAAAGTAATAGAAATTAAATACCTTAATCTTTTTTTTATAAAATTAGGTAGTAATAGTTATATTAAATATTATTACTATTATGATAAATTAAATTTTAATGAAGTAAAAGATAGTGAATATTTTGAAACATATAATAAAGAATATCAAACTCTTATTTTAAATAAAGAGTTTGATATTGATAAATTAATTGAATTTGTAACACCTAGAACTAAAAATACTAGATTACCTAATCATAATTTAAATGTT